>Ga0265298_10007150_pt1 | contig 13635 bp, 5 predicted proteins | sample AusTroGonzalo_MG_3_FD_193486 | JGI IMG/M metagenome (GOLD analysis project Ga0265298, IMG submission 193486) | Bovine rumen microbial communities from tropical cattle in Woodstock, Queensland, Australia - Gonzalo_01 | ecosystem: Host-associated > Mammals > Digestive system > Stomach > Rumen ...
CGTTGAAGGCGATGGGCTGCCGGTAGAGGCCCTTCTGGAGCAGTCCAAACCAGAGGTTGCCGTTATGATCCTCCGTGATGGAATAGACCTTGCTCTTCGAGAGATCCACCTCCTGACTGAAGAAGGGGTTTTCGGTGAGGGTGTTGTTACGGGGGTCGTAGATAGCGATACCCTTGCCGTCGTAGCCGACGATGATACAGTTGTAGCGGTCGCAGTAGACCGACGATATTTCCTTGTTGCCGGTGGCGGTCACATGGACGAAATCATTGTCTTGCTGACGGTAGAGGCCGGCGTTGGTAGCCACATAGACATGTCCATCGTGGTCGGAACAGAGTTGTCCGAGGACGAGTTCTCTACGGTCTGTGAGGTAACGCTTCAGCGTCTTCCCGTCGTAACAGAGCAGTCCCTTCTCTTCAGAGACCATCCAGAGACGCCCCTGTTTGTCCTCCAACAGGGAGTTGACGGTATGGAGGTCAGCGAAGACCCCGCCGAGTTGACGGGCCGTCTGCTTGTCGGTCACCTGCATCACACCGAGGCCGGAGGAACCTACGAGCAGGTCGCCGTTGGTCCGTTCGAGGAAACAGGTGGCATAGCCGTAGTTGTTCCTACCCTCATGGTCGAGGAGTGTAACATTATGGAACTGTTCGCCGTCCCAGGTCTGGAGGGCACCGTACATGCCAAAATAGAACAGGCCATGCCGGTCCTGGATCATACAGTTCACGTAGTTGCTGGCCAGAGTTTTGTCGGTCTCATTCTCCTGTTTGAAGACACGGAACTGATAGCCGTCGTAGCGGTTGATGCCATTACGGGTGGTGACCCAGAGGAAACCATCCTGATCAAGATAAACCTGAGAAACGAAACTACTGGACAGCTGATGATTATCAGTTGTGAAATATTTGCCCATCTGAGCATGCAGGCCCATGGTTAGGCAGAGGGTAACTAGCGTTAGTAGTAGCTTAGACCTCATTGCTTTGATTACTTTTCGACTGCAAAGATAGTCATTTTTTTATAAACACAAAAGAATTTGATACTTTTTTCGTAAATAATGATATAAAAATGTCCGTTCTTTCAGAAATAAATGCTATCTTTGCAGGCGATTTATCCCAAAACCATTCATGATCATGAGACAATTACTGCTGACAAAGAAAATCATGGTAGTGGCGATGCTGTCGCTGGCACTTTCTATGGAAGTGAGGGCTGCAGACACCTTCGTCGTGTTTGAACCCATTGCCGGTGCCTGGCAACTGAACGACCTGACCATCGGTCTCGCTGAGGGGGAGCACAGTTGTGTGAAGATCGCCGCAGCAAACCTGGCCGCCGACTTTGAAGCTGTTACCGGCACCAAATCTCTCACCTCTAACCCCTCATCTCTCACCTCTATCCTCATCGGCACGGTGGGTGTGAACAAGCAGATCGACCAGTGGGTGAAGCAGGGCGTGTTGCTTGAACTGAAAGGCAAGACGGAGAAATACATCATCAAGACCATCGGCAGCCAACTGGTCATCGCCGGCAGCGACAAGCGCGGCACGGTCTATGGCATCTACGAACTGTCGCGCCAGATCGGCGTCTCGCCCTGGTACTACTGGGCAGATGTGCCTGTAGATAAACACACCTCTTTATATATTAAGGATGGCGAATACACCGATGGTGAGCCTGCCGTCAGATACCGCGGTCTGTTCCTCAACGATGAGGCGCCATGTCTGACAACGTGGGTGAAGAACACCTTCGGCACGGAATATGGTGGACACAAGTTCTATGAGAAAGTATTTGAGCTCATCCTCCGCCTGAAGGGCAACTACCTGTGGCCTGCCATGTGGGGCTGGGCCTTCTATGCCGACGACCCGGAGAACCTGAAGACCGCCGACGCGATGGGTGTAATGATGGGTACGTCGCACCACGAGCCTATGGCCCGCAACCACCAGGAGTATGCCCGTGACCGCAAGGGCTGGGGCGCCTGGAACTACGCCACGAACAAGCAGAACCTCGACCGTTTCTTCCGTGAGGGTATCGAGCGCATGAACGGCACCGACGACATCGTGACCATCGGTATGCGCGGCGACGGTGACGAGGCGATGGGCAACGGCACCGATACAAAGTTGCTGGAGAATATCATCAACAACCAGCGTCGCATCATCAAGGAGGTGACGGGCAAGTCAGCCGATAAGACAGCGCAGATCTGGGCGCTCTATAAAGAGGTGCAGGACTACTATGATGCTGGTCTACGTGTGCCCGACGACGTGACGATATTGCTCTGCGACGACAACTGGGGCAACGTGCGCCGTCTGCCCACCGCTGAGGAACAGAAGCGCAAAGGCGGTTGGGGACTCTACTACCACGTGGACTACGTAGGTGCGCCCCGTAACTCGAAATGGATCAACGTCACCCCCATACAGAACATGTGGGAACAGTTGCAGTTGGCCTACTACGGCGGCATCCAGAAACTGTGGATCCTGAATGTGGGTGACCTGAAGCCGATGGAGTATCCCATCCAACTGTTCATGGACATGGCATGGGATCCCTCGAAATACAAGGTAAATAATCTGTTAGACCATACCCGTGCCTTCTGTGCCGAGAGTTTCGGCGAAGACCAGGCGTGCGAGGCTACCCAACTGCTGAACCTTGTCTCGAAGTACAACGGTCGCATCACCTCCGAGATGCTCGATGCCAGGACCTACACCACCTATGAGTTTGCCCAGGTGGTAGCTGACTATCAGGCCCTGGAGGCCCGTGCCCTCCGGCAGTTCATCACGCTGACGCCCGAAGCCCGCGATGCCTACCGTCAGATCATCCTCTTCCCCATCCAGGCGATGGGCAATATCTACGAGATGTACTACGCCCAGGCGATGAACCACCAACTGGCTGCACAGAACGATCCCGAGGCGAACTGCTGGGCAGAGCGCTGCCGTCAGGCCTTTAAACGCGACTCGCTTCTGAACCTGCAGTATAACAAGGAGATTGCTAATGGCAAATGGGACGGCATGATGATCCAGAAGCACATCAGTTACAGGACATGGAACGACAACTATCGTGCCGACGTCTGTCCTGACCTCAAGGAGGTGAAGGTCCCCACGGAAGGTCCGACGTTCAGTGCCATTCACGGCTATATCAGCATCGAGGCCGAACACACCTGGAACCGTCAGGATGCCTCAGCAGCCAAATGGACAGTCATTCCCTATATGGGCCGCACCCTCAGTGGCATCGCCCTGATGCCCTACACCGCCGCCACGGACAATGCCTCGCTCTCTTACCGCTTCTCTTTGAATCAGGACAAATCCCTCACCTCTATTAAGGTTCACATCATCACCAAGTCCACCCTCGACTTCCTAGACAAGGGCGGCCTCGTGTATGACGTCGCCATCGACGGCGGTGAACCTGTGAGTGTGAACTTCAACAGCAACCTCAACGAGAAGCCCGAGAACATCTACAGCATCTACTACCCCACCGTCGCCAGTCGTGTGGTGGAGAAAGAGGTGGAGTTGCCGGTCGGTGAGGGAGACCTCCATACGCTCACCATCCATCCACAGGATCCCGGCATCGTGTTCGAGAAGATCGTCATCGACCTCGGCGGATATCAGCGGCAGTTCCTCTTCGGCAACGAATCGCCCAAGACCTATCAGAAATAACAATAATTCAATAACAAACAACAACAGACATGAACATCAGACGAATCTCCTGCCTCGCCCTGTTACTGGGTGCCGCAGCAGGCCTCTCAGCGCAGAAGGCCATGACGCCTCCTCAGGGTGGCAAACAAATCAGTGACGAATTGATCGGCATTTTCTTCGAGGACATCAACAACTCTGCTGATGGCGGCCTCAATGCCGAGTTGGTACAGAACGGTTCCTTCGAGTTCTCTCCCGCCGAACGCGACGGCTGGGGTGCCGGTACGGCGTGGAAGCAGATCCGCCCCGGACACTCCTTGGGAACGATCCAGGTGCGGATGGACAACCCCGTTCACCCCAACAATGCCAACTACCTGCGTCTCCACACCGAGCGCGTCAAGGAGTATTATGACTACAAGGGCTGGAAAGGCTTCGGCCTCCAGAACGACGGTTTCGACGGTATCTCCGTGAAGGCCGGTGAGAAGTATGACTTCTCTGTCTTCATGCGTAATGTCAGCGGTGGTGCCAAGCAGGTGCGCGTGGTGCTGGTCGAGCAGTTGCCGGGATGGCCTCCCAAGGACCCGAAACTGTTGGCAGAGACAGTCATCAACGTCAAAGACAATGCATGGAAGAAGTACGAGGCCGTGCTGACACCGGACTCCACCTGTCAGAAGGCATCGCTCCAGATGCTCGTGCTCAACACTGGTGATCTGGATGTCGACGTGGTGTCGCTGATACCCGAGGACACCTATAAGGGCCACGGCATCCGCAAGGATCTCGCCCAGGCACTGGCAGACCTGAAGCCAAAGTTCATGCGCTTCCCCGGCGGCTGTGTCGTACATGGCGGTGGCGACGGATTCTGGAACACCTACCGTTGGAAGACCACCATCGGCCCGAAGGAAACACGCCGTCAGTTGAAGAACACCTGGGGCTATCACCAGAGTTGTGCCGTCGGCTATTTCGAGTACTTCCAGTTCTGTGAGGACCTCGGTATGGAGCCCGTGCCCATCCTGCCCGCAGGTGTGAGTTGCCAGGGAGCCAACGGTGGCTGGAACATGTGGCCCACCCAGGCTCAGGACGTGGTGCCGATGTCTGAGATGGACGAGTGGGTGGCAGAGGCCATCGACCTCATTGAGTGGGCTAATGGCGATCCCGCCACGAACAAATGGGCCAAGATGCGCGCCGATGCCGGCCATCCGAAACCCTTCAACCTGAAGTACCTCGGCATCGGTAACGAGGAGAAGATCTCTCCCGAGTTTATTGAGCGCTTCAAATATATCTATGAACGCGTGATGAAGGCCCATCCCGAGATTATCATCGTGGGTACTGCCGGTCCTGGTTCACACGCCGGCAATCCCGACTTTGAGGCCGGCTGGAAACTGGCAGAAGAGTTAGCCATGCCCATCCTTGATGAGCACTACTACGAGCCGAACACCTACTTCCTGAACAAGCGTCAGTACGACAACTATCCCCGTGACCGCAAGACAAAGGTCTATCTCGGAGAGTATGCCGCCAAGGACAAGAAACTCATCGACGCGCTTGCTGAAGGACTCTATCTGCTCCATGTCGAGCGCAACGGCGACGTGGTGGCCATGACCTCATACGCCCCCCTCTTCGCCCGCAAAGACGGTACTCAGTGGAACCCCGACCTCATCTACTACGACAACGAGCGTACATTCCTCACCTGCAGTTACTATGTGCAGCAGATGTTCGGTCTGTCGTCGGGAAATTACTATTACGGCGACTGCGTGAAGTTCGAGGGTGATGCTGCTGACGCCATCCAGCCGATGGAGAATGTACACTATGGCCAGAGCGTCATCCTCAACACCAAGACACGCCAACTCTTCGTGAAGATCTGTAACGCCACCGCCGAGGCCAAGACCGCACACCTCAACCTCTCCCGCTTCAAGGTGGCAAAGTTCGCAGAAAAGATGACCATCTCCGGACAGCCCGACGACGAGAACAACTTCGACAAGCAGCCCATCGCCCCCGTCAAGGAGACCATCAAGATGAAGAAGCGCATGGACCTCGACGTCGCCCCCTACTCCTTCTCGCTAATTACAATCAACTTATAAATAATGTCACATAGATCTCACAGATATTTCAGAATTATAACAATATGAAAAAGTATTTCTTTCTCCTTCTGATGAGCGTGTTCGCCATAACGGTGAGCGCCCAGAAAGGTAAGGCGCAGAAAGCCGTTGTCAAAGAACCAGACCCCAATTTCTACATCTTCCTCTGCTTCGGACAGTCGAACATGGAGGGAGCAGCCCGTCCTGAGGCCCAGGACCTGAAGAGTCCCGGCCCGCGATTCCTGTGGATGCCCGCAGTAGATTATCCCGCTACAGAGACACTCCCCGAGCGCAAGATGGGTGAGTGGTATGAGGCCATTCCTCCCCTCTGCCGTCCTAACACCGGTCTGACACCTGCCGACTGGTTCGGTCGTACGCTCGTGGCCTCGCTGCCCGAGAACATCAAGATCGGTGTCATTCATGTCGCCATCGGCGGTATCGACATCAAGGGTTTCCTCCCCGACAGCATCGACAACTACGTGAAGACCAAGGCCCCGAACTGGATGAAGGGCATGCTTGCCGCCTACGACAACAATCCCTACCAGCGTCTGGTCACTCTGGCCAAGAAAGCTCAGAAGGACGGTGTCATCAAGGGTATCCTCATGCACCAGGGCGAGACGAATACAGGTGACCCGAAGTGGGCTGGCATGGTGAAGGAGGTGTACGACAACCTCTGTGGCGACTTGCAGTTGAAGCCCGAGGAGGTGAACCTCTATGCCGGCAACATCGTCCAGGCTGGTGGCAAGGGTGTCTGCATCGGCTGTAAGAAGCAGATCGACGAACTGCCCCAGACCCTTCACACCGCTCAGGTCATCTCTTCCGACGACTGTACGAATGGCCCTGACCGTCTCCATTTCGACGCTGCCGGCTATCGTGAGTTAGGTTGCCGTTATGGTGAGGCTGTCGCCCGTCATCTGGGTTATGAGCCCAAGCGTCCCTACATCGAGATGCCCAAGCGCATCGAGGTGCCTGCTGACGCTTTCGTCGCCGAGACCACTGTTCCTGGCAATGAGTTCCCCAAAATCGACAAAGAAGGTCGCGCCTATTTCCGCATCTCTGCCCCTGAGGCCCGTAAGGTCATCGTCGATATCTGCGACAAGAAGTACGATATGAAGCCCGACGGCAAAGGTAACTTCATGGCCGTCACCGATCCCCTCGTACCCGGCTTCCACTACTACTTCATGAATATCGGTGGTGTCAACTTCATCGATCCTGCCACGGAGACCTTCTTCGGCTGTAACCGTGAGTCGGGCGGCATCGAGATCCCCGAGGGTTCTGAGGGCGACTACTACCGTCCACAGCAGGGTGTGCCCGCTGGTCAGGTGCGCAGCATCTATTACTACAGCAATGAGCAGAAGACCTGGCGCCACGCGATGGTCTATACTCCTGCCGAGTATGACCTGAAGGCCAACATCAAGAAGCGTTACCCCGTGCTCTACCTGCAGCATGGCATGGGTGAGGACGAGACTGGCTGGAGCAAGCAGGGTCACATGCAGCACATCATGGACAACGCCATCGCCGCTGGAAAGGCCGTGCCGATGATCGTAGTTATGGAGAGTGGTGACATCAAGGCCCCCTTCGGCCCTGGACAGTCCAGAGACCAGTATGGCAACTCGTTCTATCCCGTCCTGCTCAACGATCTCATCCCCTACATCGACTCTAACTTCCGCACGAAGACCGATCGTGAGAACCGTGCTATGGCCGGTCTTTCATGGGGTGGTCATCAGACCTTCGACATTGTGCTCACCAACCTCGACAAGTTCTCCTATATGGGAACCTTCAGCGGTGCCATCTTCGGCCTCGACCTGAAGACCGCCTACAATGGCGTGTTCACCAATCCCGAGGCATTCAATAAGCAGATCCACTATTTCCTGATGTGCAGTGGAACTGAGGGCATGGACAAGATGTTCGGCACCAAGAAGATGGTAGAAGACCTCAATGCGATGGGCATCAACGCCCACTACTCCGAGTCCACCGGCACCGCCCATGAGTGGCTCACCTGGCGCCGCGGCCTCAACGAGTTCATCCCGCATCTGTTCAAATAAACAGATTCGATCCTGATAACGAAGTGCGCCGACATGATGCCGGCGCACTTCATTTTTCTTTTTGGAGACAAATTTACACTTTAAAGCCATCCAACATCACTTTTTTTACAAAAAAGACATTATTCTAAAAAAAAGTATTACTTTTGTAACCGAAAACTGTAATAAAGAACTAGCAAATAAATATACTAACAATGAAAAAGAACCTGTTATGGATGCTGGCCGCCATCCTTGTCTGCGGCCTTTCAACAACCTCGTGTACCTCTATTGAGGACAATCCCGTAGCTCCCGTCAATCCAGCAGAACTGTCTGATATTATCGACGAGTTTTGGGATATGCCTGGTAATGAGGGCGACTCCGCCGTCGTGGCTGCCCTACAGTCGATGGAGAACGTGGAAGACCTAAAACCCTTTTTGAACGTGAATCTTGGACAAGCCTACTATTTCAACTACAGGCAACTGGTGGATCACAACGATCCCTCGCAGGGCACGTTCAAGCAGCAGGTGGTGCTCACCTTCGCCGACAAGGATGCCCACACCATCCTCCATACTGAGGGATACTCATTGAGTAGCTCTGATTCACCTGCCTACAATCATAACCGCCTCGACAGCATCGAAGCACCTGATCTGCTCTGGCAGCTATCAAAAGATGGGGGTAAAGACAATAAGTTCGACCTGAACTGTGTGCAGGTGGAGTATCGCTACCACGGTTTCTCGCTGCCCGAGGGCGACAAGAACTCTTTCGAATACCTGAGTGCTGAGCAGCAGTCGAAAGACCTCCATGCCATCGTGACCGACCTGAAGAAGGCGCTGATCACGGGTGACGGGAAATGGCTCAGCACAGGTGTCAGCAAGAATGGCGTGACCACTGCCCAGTATGCCTATTTCGACGAGATGTATGGCTGGAACGACATCGACCTCTACGTGCCCTTCGTGGCACCAATCCCCACACGACAATGGGATATCTGTATCGGAGAATACATGATTTCTCAATCTGCAAAAGAGAAACTTCCTGATCTAGAGAAGGCTTACAAGAAGCTGGTGAACGACCAGACTATTGCTGATTCCACCATTGCTGCCTTCGCAAAGATCTATGAAAAGGAAGAGGAGAAACCGATGCCTGCCGAATCTGCCTATGTCATAGCCATTGAGAGGGTGATGCTTGGCCTCTTTCAAATAGAGTCCTATGGCGACTTTGCTACATGGACAAAGTTGATACCCACCGAAAACTCCAAGGCTGAAGAATATGTCAAGTTCTTTATGCTTAACAAAAATGATTCCTGCATCTACCGAAAAACCAATCAGGCTCGTGGCCCGTTAGCTATGCGTAATGATCCTTTTGAAATGCAGATACCCATCGATCAGGGCAATATGTCGTACGACTATACATGGTTCCTTGATGGCAAGCTGCTCTCGGATTCTGACAAGCAATATCTTAAGAATAGAATGGAGAGCAACAGGGACTCCAAGACCATTGAACTGATGGTTAGCCTGCTAAAGAATCTGGAGACCACTGAAAAGAAGTTGATCTTCGTTTATGGTGAGGATGATCCCTGGACTGGTGCAGCCATTCCCGATCCTACAAATCCCAACGTGAAGAAGTATTTGGTTCCTCACGGCTCCCACACCGACGAGTTCGATCATTATTCCTGGTATTCAGGCGGTGCGGAGGTCGCCAAGCAGATCTTAGATGACATCAAAGCCATTTTGAATCCGTAGAATAACGAGTAGAAGAACAATGTTTATTCTGATTTCTATATCAAAAGTAACATAAACTATAGCAAAATATAACATTTATGCACTTTGAAACAAATGAAAAAGTTTCTGAAACAGAAAATAAAGCGAGTTTCAAAAAATAGTTGTAATTTTGCACCAGATTCAAGAATAAAATTGTTTTAGTTATATTAGTAGTTAGTAGTTTTTCCTTCCCCGGGGCCCAAGAAAAGCGTTTCTTGTCCCGGGGTTCTTTTTTATTTGAAATTTAATTCGTAACTTTGCACGCAAATCAAATCTAACAATAACAATATGAAGCAGATTATTACCACCATCCTTCTCTGCGTCTGTGGCTCATTAACCACTCAGGCACAACAACACAAACTATGGTACAGTCAGCCAGCACGCCATTGGCTGGAGGCCCTGCCCGTAGGAAACTCCCACCTCGGCGCCATGGTCTATGGCAAGACCGATACCGAGGAGATCCAGTTTAATGAGGAGACTTTCTGGAGCGGTTCACCGCACAATAACAACAGTCCTGAGGCGAAGGCCCACCTCCAGGAAGTGCGCGACTCTATCTTTGTCGGCAAGGAAGAGGGTGCCCACGCCATCATCGACAAGTATTTCTTCAAAGGCCCCCACGGCATGCGGTTCTTGCCCTTAGGCAGCGTAAAACTGAAGTTGGGGCACGATGAGGTAAGCGACTATCATCGTGAGCTGACTTTGGACAATGCCCTCTGCACCACCTCTTATATATATAAAGGTGTAAAATACGAGCACACTGTCTTCGCCTCACAAGCCGACAACGCTATCATCGTGCATCTCAAGGCCGGTAAGAAGGGGGCTTTGGATTTAAACGTCGCCTTCGAGAGCCCATTGGAGGCCAAAGTATTCCCCGTGTCCGTCTCTGGCAAGAAGCCCCATCTGCACCAAATCTCGGCCACAGTAAAGAATGTGGAGCAGGAAGGCATCAAAGGCGGTCTGACTGCTAATTGCCGTGTGGAGGTCAAGGCCGACGGTGAGGTAAAGATCGACAACTATGAATTCGAAATTGACGATGCCACCGAAGTCACCCTCTACATTGTAGCAGCCACGAACTTCGTGAACTATCAGGACCTGAGCGGCAACCCCACGAAGAAAAACAACGAGACATTGGCCAGTATACGCGGGAAATCATACAAGAAGCTGTTGAAGGCCCACCTTCAGAAATACCAAGAGCAGTACAACCGCGTGTCGCTGACGTTACCAAAGTCTGAAAACTCCAGCTTGGAAACTGACAAGCGCCTACAGGCTTTTGACGGAAAGGATTTGGACATGGTTTCGCTGATGATGCAGTACGGCCGCTATCTGCTGATATCTTCTTCGCAACCCGGCGGACAGCCAGCGAACCTCCAAGGCGTATGGAATAACAAGATGGATGCCCCCTGGGACTCGAAATACACCATCAACATCAATGCCGAGATGAACTACTGGCCGGCACTCGTCGGCAACCTTGCGGAGACGCAGCAGCCGCTGTTCTCAATGATCCATGACCTCAGTGAGACAGGTACTAAAACGGCGCAGGAGATGTACGGCTGTCACGGTTGGGTGGCTCATCATAATACCGACCTCTGGCGCGTAGCAGGTCCTGTCGACGGCACTACCTGGGGCATGTTCCCCACTGGCGGTGCTTGGCTGACGACACACCTCTGGCAGCACTACCTCTATACTGGCGACAAGCAGTTCCTTGCGGAATACTACCCCATCATGAAGGGCGCTGCCGACTTCCTGCTCGACTACCTGCAGCCCTACCCTGCCGATGGCTATATCAAAAATGCCGCAGGCTGGCTCGTCACGGCTCCCACCGTCTCACCAGAGCATGGTCCTGTGGGTAAGAAAACTACCGTCACCGCTGGTTCTACAATGGACAACCAAATTGTTTTCGACGTGCTCTCGCAGACCATCGCTGCCGCCAAAGTCCTCGGCCTCGACGAATCTTCAATCGCCAGTCTTCAATCTTCAATAAAGAAGTTGCCTCCCATGCAGATAGGCCGCTACGGACAGTTGCAGGAGTGGATGATAGACGGCGACGACCCCAAGGATGAGCATCGCCACATCTCCCATCTCTATGGTCTCTATCCCTCCAACCAGATATCGCCTTACACTCATCCTGACCTCTTCACGGCTGCTGCCAACACCCTGAACCAGCGTGGTGACATGGCCACGGGCTGGAGTCTCGGCTGGAAGATTAACTTCTGGGCCCGTATGCTCGACGGCAACCACGCCTTCCGCATCATCAGAAACATGCTCAATGTGATTCCCTATACCACCGAATGGGGGCCCCGTGGCGGTACCTATCCTAATCTCTTTGATGCCCATCCGCCTTTCCAGATCGATGGTAACTTCGGCTGTGCGGCAGGTGTCTGCGAGATGCTCCTGCAGAGCCACGATAATGCTATCCACCTGCTTCCCGCCCTGCCCGATGCCTGGAGCCAGGGAGAAGTGAAGGGTTTGCAGGCCCGTGGTGCCTTCACAGTCGACATGAAATGGACTGACGGACAGCTACAGAAAGCCACCATCACCTCGAAGATCGGAGGCACCCTACGCCTACGTTCCTACGTCCCGCTGAAGGGCAACGGTTTGCGCAAGGCCACCGGTGCCTGTCCCAACCCGCTGTTCGCATCGCCGGAGATACAGAATCCACTGCATTCATCGGAGTTGTCTGAGTTACAGCTGATCCCCGTGAAGGAGGTCTTCGAGTACGACATAGACACAACACCAGGCCAAATTGTTGCTTTAAGCAGGCAATAAACAGCCTGGCAGACACTCCTAAAAAATGTCAATGATACTTATACGAAAGTATATGTTACAAATGGAAATATCTGATGCAAGTTTTTTTCGTACCTTTGCACCGATAAATTTCCAATTTATATGAACTACCGCTTATTATCTATTATTTCAATGTTCTGTGCCGGCGTCAGCTTGTCGGCACAGAATTTTCCTTATCAGAATCCTAATCTGAGCGCCAAGGAGCGCGCAGTGGACCTCTGCAGTAGATTAACCCTAGAGGAGAAGGCCATGCTGATGCTCGACGAGAGCCCTGCCATTCCTCGCCTCGGCATCAAGAAGTTCTTCTGGTGGAGCGAGGCCCTTCACGGCGCTGCCAACATGGGCAACGTCACCAACTTCCCGGAGCCCGTTGGCATGGCAGCATCGTTCAATCCCGACTTGCTCTACAAGGTGTTCGACGTAGCCAGCACAGAGTTCCGTGCCCAGTACAACCATCGTATATACGACCTGGGCGGCGAGGATATGAAGATGCGCAGTCTCTCTGTTTGGACACCCAACGTGAACATTTTCCGTGATCCCCGCTGGGGACGCGGTCAGGAGACCTACGGTGAAGACCCCTACCTGACGAGTGTCATGGGAGTGCAGGTGGTCAAGGGTCTGCAAGGCCCTGAGGATGCAAAATATCGCAAGCTCTGGGCCTGTGCCAAGCACTATGCCGTACACAGCGGTCCGGAGTACACCCGCCATACAGCCAATCTTACCAATGTATCTGCCCGCGACTTCTGGGAGACCTACATGCCCGCCTTCAAGACATTGGTACAGGATGCCAAGGTTCGTGAGGTGATGTGTGCCTACCAGCGTCTCGACGACGACCCCTGCTGTGGCTCAACCCGTCTGCTCCAGCAGATCCTTCGCGACGAGTGGGGATTCCAATACCTCGTGGTCAGCGACTGCGGTGCCGTCAGCGACTTCTACGAGAACCACAAGTCATCCTCTGATGCCGTTCATGGCACGGCGAAGGCCGTCTGGGCTGGTACCGACGTAGAGTGTGGTTTCAGCTATCCCTATAAGACCATCCCCGAGGCTGTTAAGAGAGGTTTGCTCACAGAGGCAGAGGTCGACAAGCATGTCATCCGTCTGCTCGAAGGCCGTTTCGACCTGGGTGAGATGGACGATCCATCACTCGTGGAGTGGTCGAAGATCCCCTATTCCGCCATGTCCACGAAGGCCTCTGCACAGATAGCCCTCGATATGGCCCGCCAGTGCATCGTACTCCTGCAGAACAAGGGTAATATCCTGCCGCTTAGGAAGAATGCGGAGAAGATAGCCGTCATCGGCCCCAACGCCCATAACGAGCCGATGATGTGGGGTAACTACAATGGTACGCCCAACCACACCGTCACCATCCTCGACGGCATCAAGGCCAAGCAGAAGAAACTCG
>Ga0265298_10007151_pt1 | contig 13632 bp, 8 predicted proteins | sample AusTroGonzalo_MG_3_FD_193486 | JGI IMG/M metagenome (GOLD analysis project Ga0265298, IMG submission 193486) | Bovine rumen microbial communities from tropical cattle in Woodstock, Queensland, Australia - Gonzalo_01 | ecosystem: Host-associated > Mammals > Digestive system > Stomach > Rumen ...
GTGACGAACGGATACGTGCCGTGGTCGATATCCAGGAATGCACCCTGCGCTCCTTCCAGCAGCACTTTCTTTCCGGCCTTCACCGCATCGTGGACCGTGACCACGGAATCCTGGATATACGGTTTCAAATATTCGCAGGCTTCCCAGACTTCGGCAAACGCCTTGTCCGCATCCAGCACGATCGCGCCCAGCGGACCGTAGGTTTTATTGTAGGCCGCGGCTTCATCGCGGAAATGCTGTTCGAAACGCTGCTTGTCCAGAATTTCGACCGCGCGCAGACCCGTTCTCGCCATTTTGGAGGTGTAAGCCGGACCGATACCGCGCATCGTGGTGCCGATCTTCTTGTTCGGATCCGCTTTCATTTCCTTGAAAGCATCCAGCAATTTGTGCCACGGCATGATCAGATGACAGCGGGAGGAGACCTGAAGTTTTTCCACGGAAATCCCGCGCGCGACCAGGTTTTCCATTTCTTTTTTCAGTTCCAGCGGATCCACCACCACGCCGTTGCCGATGATGCAGTCCGTCCCCTGATGCAGGATCCCCGACGGAATCAGATGCAGCACAAATTTTTCCGACCCGATCTCGACCGTATGGCCGGCGTTGTTGCCGCCCTGATAACGGATCACCACTTCGGCGTCACGCGTAAGCACATCGATGATCTTGCCCTTGCCTTCATCGCCCCACTGCATTCCGACTAAAACACTTACTGACATATTTTCACATTCCCTTTTTATTGTTGCGGACCATTCCTCAATACCGCTTACCATAGCTGGATCGACGGTTTTTTCAACCCCGGAAAAAAGAAAAAACAGGGGAAAGCGGCACTTTCCCCTGTCTCAGGATTTCTTCTTACTTGATTCCGAGCACTTCCAGCGTATTGCGGGCGATCATCAGCTCTTCGTTGGTGGGCATGATGATGGCTTTCCATTTGCTGTCGGCCGTGGAGACCACGCATTTTTTGCCGCGGACGTTGTTCTTTTCCGCATCGATCCTGATCCCGAGGCAGCCGATGGCGTCCACGATCATCTGGCGGATCTCCTTGGAGTTTTCGCCGATGCCGCCGGTGAAGACCAGCGCTTCCGGCGCACCGACCAGCACATAGTAGGCGCCGATGTATTTGACCACGCGGCGGACAAACATCTTGAGCGCCAGATCAGCTCTGCCTTTGCCTTCCAGAGCCGCCGCCTGGATGTCGCGCATGTCGCCCGTGCCGATGCCGGCTACGCCGAACAGTCCCGATTTCTTGTTCAGGATCGTGTCGACTTCCTTCGCCGTGCTGCCGAGCTCGACCATCCGGCACACAGCCGCCGGATCCATGTCGCCGCTGCGGGTACCCATCATCAGACCTTCCAGCGGGGTCAGTCCCATGGTCGTGTCGATGACTTTGCCGTTCCTGATCGCCGCCATGCTGCAGCCGTTGCCCAGGTGGCAGGTGATGATGTTCAGGTCTTCCACTTTCTTGCCGAGGAATTCAGCCGTCGAATCCGTCACAAAGTGATGGCTCGTGCCGTGGAATCCGTATTTGCGGATGCCGTGCTTTTCATAATATTCATACGGGATCGCATAGAGATACGCTTCCGGCGGCATCGTCTGATGGAACTGCGTGTCGAACACGGCCACATTCGGAACTCCGGCGAAAATCTCTTCGCAGGCTTCGATTCCCATCAGGTTCGCCGGATTGTGCAGCGGGCCCAGCGGGAAGCATTCGCGGATGATGTCTTTCACGCCCTGGTCGACTTTCACCGGCATCGTGATCTTTTCGCCGCCGTGCAGCACGCGGTGGCCGATCGCGGTCACTTCCGACAGGTTCTTCAGCACGCCGACTTCCGGATCGCACAGTTTCGCGCAGACCGCCTTCAGGGCGTCGCCGTGATTCTGCACTTTCGGAGACTCTTCCTGCTTGAACCCGTCCGGACGCTTGTAGATCAGATTCGGCTTGTCGGTTCCGACGCGTTCAACCAGACCCGATGCAATCACTTGTTCCGCCCCGTTGGACATGTCGAACAGGGTGAATTTCAGGGACGAACTTCCGGCATTGATTACCAGCACTTTCATTTTGACTCTTTCCTTTCCTTATTTTGTAAGATTGAAGATTTCCTTTTCCGGAAAATACAAATATAGCATGTTTTTCTTAAAATTAAAGAAAAAAATGCAAGATTCCTGAAAAAATTTGACGTTTTCCTTCCTGCTCCGGTCATCAGAGACGGAAGATCGCGCCGATCTTGCGTCCCAGCAGAATGCCGGCCGCCGCCAGCGTCGCCGCCATGAACAGCATCGTCCACACCCCGAACGCACACGCAGTGACCGGTCCCGAACCGAGGATCTGCGAAAGTTCGAAGATGGCACGCGTGATCGGGAAGAACGCCGCTTTCTGCGCCAGGATCAGCGAATCGGAGACTTCCAGCATCGAGAAGCTGAACGCAAACAACCCGCCCACCACCAGATTGGCCGTGATCAGCGGCATCGTGATCTTCCACAGGGTCCGGAACGGTCCCGCTCCCATGTTCCGCGCTGCATTTTCCAGTTCTTCCGGCGTCTGTTCCAATCCGGACGAGACCGAACGCACCACATACGGCAGACGCCGGATCGCATAGGCCGCCGCCAGCAGGAGCAGCGGATTTTCCACCGGATTGAAGATCTCCCGCGCCCAGCTGTATTTCACCGACATGCCCAGGAATCCGAACGCGATCACGATCCCCGGTACCGCCAGAGGAGTCATCGCCAGCACGTCCAGCAGTCCCGCGAAACGCACTTTCCAGCGGGCCGCCGCCAGTGCGATCAGCAGTCCCGCCGCCAGCGCGAAGGCCATCGCCAGCAGTGAATATTTCAGGCTGTTCACGATGCTCGGGATCACGATCTTATGCGACAGCGCGTTTTCGAAATGCACCAGCGTGAAATTCGCCGGCAGCACCGTGCCGTACCAGCTCCGGAAGAATGCGGTCAGGATCAGTGCTACGTGCGGCAGGACCGCCAGAACGGTCACCAGCAGGAACGCGCCCGGAGCCACGATCTTCATGATCCCTTCCGCCGGACGGCCCGCACTGCTCATCGAGCCTTTCACCGCGGCCGCTCCTTCGGTCGAACGCAGGAACAGACGCGACAGCAGATACATCGCCAGCGCCAGCACCAGCATGATGATGACCAGCGTGTAGGGCAGGGGATTGGTCTCCAGTTCCGTGATGCCGTTGAAGATCTGCACCGCGGTGGTCCGCGTACAGCCGAACATCAGCGGCGTGCCCAGTTCCGTGAAACTCCAGATCAGCACGATGCTTCCCCCCGCCAGAATGCCCGGTTTCAGCAGCGGCAGGGTGATCCGTGTCAGCCGCTGCCATTTCGACGCCCCCAGATTCGCCGCCGCTTCATTCATCGCCGGATCGATATTCCCCAGCGCCGTCACCAGATTCAGATACAGGATCGGATACAGGTGGAGCGCCATGATCACGCACACCGACCAGAACCGCCCGTCGCCACCCAGAAAATCGATCCGCGGTCCGCCCAGCGAAGTCACGATCGTGTTGATCACTCCGTAATGTCCCAAAATCTGCTGGAACCCCAGCGCCCCCACGAACGGCGGCAGGATCATCGGCAGCATCATCACCAGACTGCACAGGCTTTTCCCCGGAAATTCATAACGGTCATACAGCAGGGCCAGCGGCAAGGTGATCACAAAGACCAGCAGCGTGGTCACCACCGCAATCCGGAACGAATTCCACAGCCCCAGCAGGTAGATTTTGTTTTCCAGTATCTCCCGCACCAGGTCCCAGTGCAAGCCTTCTTCCACCACTGTGAATACCGGCAGGATCAGGAACAGTGTGAAAAACGCCAGCAGAAAGAGACAGCACAATATTTTTATCAGTTTCATCATGATCATTTTCCCTCCCGGGCCAGTTCGGCCGCTTTGAGATACTGACGCCGCGCCTGGTCGCTCCATTGGCGGCACACCGCCGCCACTTCGACCGCCGTCCGGGTCCGCGAGACCCGCAGCAGTCCCGCCGCTTTCGGCGCTTCCCGGTAGCTGAACGGCAGCTTGCAGAATTCCGCATAGGCCTGCGGCACTTTTTCCGGTCCGCCCGCCTGAATGATCGCTTTCCACGCCGCCCGCAGTTCATCCTGCACATCCAGTCCGATGCACCGGATCAGGACCCGCAGCATCGTGAAATAACGTCCCGTCCAGTCGCCCCGATATATGAAAGACGAACCCGACACATACGGATCGTAATCCGGATCGGCGCGGAAGGAGCGGTATTTCGCTTCATACAGATCTTTCCGCACCGGCGACCGCCGCAGTGCATATTTGACCGGCCCGCCCGGCGTGCCGACCTTGAAATCCAGCAGCTTCTGTCCTTCGGGTCCCACCAGAAAATCCAGGAACGCTTCCGCCGCCTCGCGGTGCGGCGCTCCCCGGAGCAGCTGCGCCGGATCGGCCGAGACCGCCGTGCCGCCTTCCGGCGCAATATACCGGATGACCGGCTTGCCGTCCAGCACGAATTCATTCCATTCCTGTTCGGTCAGACCGTAGAAATCGATCGCCATGCCGACCACGCCTTCACCCGCGGCGATCTCGCGGGTCACTTTGCCCGCGCTGTCGGTGATGTTCCGCGTATTGGCCAGGATCCGCTTGATCAGGTTCATTCCGTTGGCCCAGCCGCGGTCCAGCTGGTCCGACGGCGGCTTGGGCGCATTCCGCGGCACGACCGCTTCATGCATTTCCTGCTGCAGGATCACTTCGAAACATTTGTTCGCCGAACCCGATTTGGTCGGATCGGCGGCAATGACCTGATTGAAAAAGGCTTCCCTGCCGAGATCCCTCCACCGTTTCGGCGTCGCCTCGTTCATCTCTTTCAGCCGGTCCAGATTGCAGCAGATCCCGAACGAAGACAGGCACACTCCGTAATATTTGCCGTTTTTCTCATAGATCTCATCGCCGCCGAAACTCTGCGGAATGATCTCCGGTTTCAGAAATTCCGGATGACGCTTATGGATGCCGCCGTCCACCCCGTAGCCGATCCGCGCCTGGCGCGAATGTTCGAACGTGCCGCCGCCGGCAAAGACATCGATCCCGATCCCGACCTTGGATTCGAGGAATTTCCTCCGGGCGCGTTTCGCCTCTTCGTCTGCGTTCGGATCGTTCAGTGTGTTCGGATTCTTATACGCCGCGGCGATGTTGGCGTTCCACGGAGGATTGGCCGGATCCGCTTCCCATTCGAACCGGAATTCCGCCTCGTAACGGTCGCTGATGTAGCGGACGATATCCGAAGTTCCCCCAGGCGCACGCCAGTCGATCACCACATCCCGGTTGAATTTCTCCCGGTAATATTTCTGGAATCCCACCTCGAATTCGTGTTTCATCGGTTCCGAATGCGCGGAGATCACCACGACCACATCCGGATTTTTCAGCCCCGTCGCGATCTGGTTGTCCTTCGTCCGCAGCACAAACGGCAGCGCCAGGACCGCACCGAGCAGCAGCAGGGCAGGCAGTATGCGGTTTTTCACGGTTCAGTCCTCCAGCATGATCAGGTCGCGCGGATCGATTTTCAGCCGGCACGGTTTCCCCGGCGAGAAGATCTCATACGCCGAAGCGGTCACATCCAGCATCGTCCCGTCCGCGGTCTTGAACTGCAGTTCCGAACGTTCCCCCAGAAACGTCCCGCTGACAAACTCCGCGGTGAATACGTTTTCCGTGTCACGCTCATGGGCGAGCGTCACCGCTTCCGGACGGATCAGCAGTGTGCCGGACGTTTTTCCGCCCGTCCCGTTTTCCATGCGGAATTCGCCGAAACCGGTTTTAGCCCAGTCGGTACCATTTTGGTTTTCGATCGTGCACGGGATGAAGTTCACTCCGCCCAGGAATCCTGCGGCAAACCGGTTGCGCGGTTTCCGGTAAAGTTCCACCGGCGACCCCAGCTGCTGGATCACTCCTTTGTCCAGCAGGGCGATCCGGTCGCCCATGCTCAAAGCTTCCCGACGGTCATGCGTCACATAGATTGCCGTCAGTTTCCGTTCGTGACAGATCCGGCTGATCTCCATGCGCATTTCATCGCGCAGTTTCGCGTCCAGGTTGGAGAGCGGTTCATCCAGCAGCAGCACCTGCGGGGAGACCGCCACGGCGCGGGCCAGCGCCACCCGCTGCTGTTGTCCGCCCGAAAGTGAAGGCACCCGCCGGTCGGCGAAATCCACCATCCGGACCAGCTGCAGCGCTTCGGTCACTTTGGCTTTGATCTCCTTTTCCGGCAGCTTGACGGCCCGCAGACCGAACGCCACGTTCTCGAAGACCGAAAGATGCGGCCACAGCGCATAATTCTGGAACACCATCGCGGCATGCCGTTGTTCCGGGGGCAGGGCGGTAATGTCCCGTCCGTCGAAGAAGATCCGTCCCTCGCTCGGTTCCAGCAGTCCGGCGATGATCCGGAGCAAGGTCGATTTCCCGCAGCCGGACGGCCCGAGCAGAAAAAAGAGTTCACCCGCGTTGATCTCCAGATTCAGCGGCAGCAGGACCGGATTGCCTTTCTTATAAGATTTGGATATACCGTCGATTTTGACCGAAGCTGACATTGGGTTCCTCCTGTTGATTATTTTGTGACAACCAGAAAACTGCGGATGCCGGTAAAGACCATCTGTGATGCCATGGCCGCCAGAACCAGACCGGTCAGTTTGCTCAGGATCAGGATCGTATTCCTGCCGAGTTTTTCCTCCAGCCATGAGGCTGCCGTCAGCATGATGGTCAAAACAGTCAGCGCCAGGGCCACCCCGCCCAGGGTGATGATCTGAAACTGCCAGGACGTCGATTCCGCGCCGATCACCAGCATGGCGCCGGTGGTTCCCGGACCGATGGTCACGGGTATCGCCAGCGGCACGACGGCGATGCTTGAAATGCCGCTGTTGGGATCGATCGTCTGCTGTGAAGGCTTTTTATCGGTCACATTGCTGTTGACCAGTCCGACCGAAGTCAGGAAGAGCAGGGCGCCGCCGCCGATCCGGAATGCGTCCAGCGTGATGCCGAAAGCTGAAAAAATATAACGGCCGAAGAACAGCAGGATCGTGCAGATGATAAAGGCGGAAGCGCCGACGTTCAAAGCCAGTTTCCGCTTTTGTTTCGTTTCCCAGTCCTGGGTCATCGAAAGATACATGGACAACACGAAGAACGGGGTCATCAGAAAGAAGAATTTCAGAAACTGATTCAAAAACAAACTCATTTGGTCGATCCTTTTTTACTTGCTTATTGCCAATATCGTGTATTATACAGCGAAAAACGAGTATGTAAAGCATGAAAAGGCAGTTTTTTTGCAGAAAAAAAACGGAAATCAGCTTGCAAAATGAAAAAATTACGGCATATTATAGGACAAAATTCGCGGAGAGATGGCTGAGTGGCCTAAGGCGGCGGTCTCGAAAACCGTTATACCCTTTCGGGTATCGGGGGTTCGAATCCCCCTCTCTCCGCCATTTTTTTCCTTGAATCAAAGTTCATAATGCATGTCGAACGGTGTTGTCAATCTGTCCAGGGAGTTTGCGGCTCTATGAAAGAAAAAGATTTTTTGCCGGTATTTATCAGTTATGGTCATGATTCCAACACGCAGAAGGTCAGAAAGATCGTTGAATATCTGCAGAAGAGAGGTCACAAGGTTTGGATCGATACCGAAGGAATTCCATCCGGATTTGACTGGAGAGGCAAAATATTTGACGGCATCAGCAACAGCAAAATGTTTCTGGCTTTTATTTCCAATAAATCTGTAAATTCTGAATACTGCCAGACCGAAATCAGTATTGCCGTTGGAACTCCGGAACATTTTATGCCGATAAGGCCTTTGATTTTTGATGACTCAAATATTCCGTGGAGTCTCAGCCATATTCAGACGCTGGACCTGAGAAGATGGAAAAATATCGACGATCAGAAAGAATTTGAAGAGATCATGTCCGAGATTTGCAGCTGGCTGGATTCTCGGGAGCATCAGACGATCTATGAGAACATCCGATATCTGAACAATGTTCTGAAACCATATCCTTTTGCCTGGCGTCTCCGTGAATTGTATTCCAAGCCGTTTTACGGCAGATCATGGCTGAAGCAGAAAATTGAGGAATGGAACAAAACCAGATCTCCGATTTTTGCAATTGTCGGTGGGCCGGGATATGGGAAGAGCGTTTTTGCCGCTCGTCTGCGGGCCTTTGCTCCGGAGAGAGTCGTTGCCATGCAATTCATTGATTGGCAGGCAAAAGATCTTTTTTCTCCCGAAGTTATCATTCGAAGTCTGGCTTTCCAACTTGCCGAACGGATAGCTGATTACAGAAATTATCTGATAGAGATACTTTCATCCACAGATATCTCAAGCCTGAAAGCCGGAGCATTGTTCACAGTTTTACTCAGCAATCCGCTTTCTGTTTGCCAGAAGCATGAAGAAAATTATTGGATCCTCATTGATGCCCTGGATGAAGCCTCATGCCCCAACGGGAATCCGTTTACACAACTTCTGGTAAAGTACCGGTTGCCCCCTTGGATCAAGTTCATCGTCACGACCAGACATGATAATGACGTACTCAATTCTCTGAAAACCAGCGGCGCAACACTGTTTGATTTCGACGACTGTTCCGATGATTTCCAAAAACAGGATATGATGGCTTATTTGGACAACATGGTTCCGGATTCGAATCTTTCCCTGAAAGAAAAACTTATTGCCAAAAGCAATGGTAATTTTCTGTTCCTTTCCCTGTGTGTCGAACAGATGCAGGAACGCGGTGATCTGACCAGCATAGAAACCTTGCCCGACAGCGTGGATGGTTTGTTTTTTCAATATTTTGAACGGCAATTCGCTGATGATTTTGAACAGGATTATGTGAACGGCATTCGCCCGATCCTTGAACTCAGCAGTGCGTCATACGAGAAGCTTTCCGTTGCCGTCTTGGCCGACATTCTCAAGAAAAGCGAAAGTGAAATTGTTGACGCCATCGGGAAATTGGGCACACTGCAGTACGCGGTCAGAATGAATGATCAGCTCTTCTTTCAGCTTTGCCATAAATCCATGTGGGATTGGCTGGATTGTGAAGGCAACCGATATAAATTCAGCTGTAACGACGGCAAAAAAATGCTTGAATCCTACTGCATCAGAAAGGTTGATGAATTCGAGGCGGATCAGCTGGCCTTTTCTCCGTTGGACCGCTATCCATTGCTGTATGTGATTTCCCATTTGTATGAAAATAAAAATGAAAAAGAACTCTGGCGTCTGCTGGGACCGGGAAATATTCTGGCTCGTAAACAAACAGCATATTTCGGAGATCTTCAAAGCGTTTTCTCCGACTACTCGAAAGGACTGATGTTTTATTCCCGGTTATACGCGGAAACCTCAAATGACAACGTTATTCCCAGATGGACGAGGATGTTTTTGGACAAGATTCGTTACGGACAGGAAATGCTGAATTCCGTCCGAGTCGCTTTTACGACCAATAACCTTTCTACTGCGCTGAATGCTTTATCTCCCCTGGATGATGAAAAATACTTTTATTCCTGCTGTTTTCTGCTGGGCAAGGCCCATGAGTTCAATTGGGATTACGATACCATTATCAACAGCGTGGTCAACCGCTGTAATGAAAAACTTGATATACCATGTGATGATTCTTCTGATATGGTTGAAAGGATACTGCAGCCCGATGAGGATATCCCCTGCATGATTTATCTGGCATTGAGTCCGCTGAGAAATGCGGTGCAGCATGGATTGCAAAACGAACAGATAAATAAGTTGTTCTCTGTTTTGGGCGATGATCGTTCAAAGTTGGACTTCATACAGAAATTCTTTGAACCGAATAAGGTGATTTTACAAAATTGGTTGGACCACTATGTTGAGCAAATATCCGGTGAATCATTGGAAATTCTTCAAAAAAGAGTTGAATCCAATGCCTGGGGATGTGCAAGAGAAGCGCTTCTGATTTTTGATGTTGCGGTTTATTATTTTTCAAAAAATAAAATTCCAGAGGCTGTTCAGCAGTTGGAGAAAGCGAAACAATTTGCCATTCCTCCTCACTTGTATGATGACTTTTGGGGAAATATTGTTGCGTGTCGTCACGTTATGCTTTATGAAATTGCAGGGGAACATAATGAAGCATTGAACTTATTGGAGAGAAGGTATCGACATCATGTGTTTCGGCACTTTCCCTACCTTGCCGGCTTTTTATACACGATATTGGGAGAACATTCGATCAGTGATGAAATCTTTATTAACTCCATATGTATGGAGAATGGAGATACAGGAAAGCTTCTGAAAAAATATATTGTCGTTAATTTGGATTGTAATCGCAATGTTTCCGAAGATTATGTACATTACTGGTCTCTCGGCTTCATTAACCGTTTGATTACAAAATTGGCGATAGATAAAGATGTTGCCACTTTAGGAAACGCGTTTCCCGAGTTGTTATCTACTGAACAAAGAATTCCTTTATCATTAAACTTTTTGGTCAGGGTTCTGAATAAATATAAAAATGAGCCCGATCATCCCGTTTTCAAAAATCTCCAAACGTTCTGTCCGGAATTATTCCCCTTGGATTCAGAATGATTTTTCGTTTGACTCGGTTCTCCTAAAGTTCTATCGTCCTGTCTCCGACATGAAAATCGGAAAATCCGCGATAGTTTATGAAACCCTTATTCTGAATACGGATCTTTGCCCGGACTTTTCGGGACGGAAACTGATGTTCGCTCTGGCGGACCGGGCTGCTGAACTCGGGATCGGGTGCCTTGTGCTGGATATCGGCGGGGAGGTGCGCATATGTCGTCCTGTCACAACTTCTTCTGCGGGAATGGCCTGATATTCCGGTAAAACCTCCTTCAGAATATCCAAACGGACAACACACTCCACAACCTCAGTTTGAACATATTTGCAATCATTCTGCGGCAAATCCTTTGCCGGTTTCTTCTGGGGCACAAACTGCGTCCTCACTGCTTTTGGCCGCCGGAAGGGAATTTATTCATCGAGCTCCTTCACGATCTGGCGGAGCATTTCTTCCACACGGGATTTGTGCTGGTAGACCGCATTGGCTTTGATGCCGAGCATGGAGGCAACTTCTTTGGCGGGAAGATTTTGTCTGACGAACAGATCATAAGATTGGAGCGTCGTCGCGTCGCAGCGCAGTTTCAATTCCTCAAAAGCCTGTTTCAGGACGATTTCCCGGTATTCCATTTCCCAGCGGTCTTCCGCCTCGGCGGGGATCTCGGCCAGCACTGTTTCCATGGCCTCGGCGGAAACGGTCCCGTCCTGGCGCTTGCGCATCAGGTCACAGGCTTTGTTGTGGATCACTTTCCTGAGATAATCCCGGAATCGGCCCTTGCTGCGGTCATACCGGAAGGTCTGGGCGGTATTGAAAAAAGAAAGCATCACCAGCTGGACCAGATCTTCCTTTTCCGTCTGATTGAGCCGGAGATCACTTCCGCGGAGCAGGATCAGCGGTTTGTACATATCATAAAATTCCTGCCATCCGATCTCATCGCCGCGCCGGACGGCGGACAGAAGACTTCCCCGTGTGGTAAATGCCATGATACCTCCTGATGAACGAGTGGTAATATATCACAGGATGGGAAAAAAACAAGGAAGGCGGCGGACCCCCTGTTCCCGGTTTCTGCGGCGGAAACGCGATGCGTTCTGTCCGCCCTGTCGAGTTTTTTATGGGAAGGGGCCCGGTCGCCTTCATGGACCTTATGCCGGAGGAAAAAGGCTGATCTTATGGCAGCGCCGTCGCAAATCGGCATTTTTTCATGTCTTTCTCCGGATTCCGAAGACCGTCTGCCGGTAAAACGAGAGAACGTCATTACAGGAGAAGCCGATCAGATTTTTTTCATCCGGACCGTATCCCCGTTCCAGCAGGAAATGATAACGGTCTTCCATGCCGGCGGCAAGATCATGGATCAGGGCGGGAAAAAGCACCGAATTGCCATAGCAGTCCTGCAGCCCGGGAGAGGCAGTTCCGGACTCGAAGAACGGATAGAACAGAGAATCCGGACAGTTCAGCGCGATATGGAACGGCATCTTGTTCCGACCGGGAACTTCGATCAGTTCCGAGGGGGAAATGGCGCACAGATCCTCCAGGAACGGCCAGTTCCTTGCAGCGAATTGATCTTTCAGGAAAAATCCGGCATTTTTCGGATCCATGACCTTATAAATCATGTAGGAGGCGGCATCTTTCACCTCTCCCGAAAAAAGTCCCTGCCGCCTGTAGAGCTGTCTGCCTGCGAAGAAATATTCATCCGTGAGCCGCCTTTCCCAGAAGCTGGCGAAAAAGGGAATGGCGGGAAGATATTTCAGCTTGAAGTATGACAGGACGGCTTCCTTGTCCCAATGGGAAAGGATGTTCTGGCATGTCATCCCGTCCAGACGACTCCAGTCAAACTTCTCCGCGAACTGCGGAAGGCGTTTCATCACGCTCACCGAACAGGGGCCCGTCAGCTTCTCCCAGTAACACCATCGGGCCAGTTCGGGACGATGCTCCAGGAGCTGCACCATATATGACCCGACCATTTTCTCCCAGGGGCACATTTCCGTGATCTCAGGGTGATATGTCACCAGTCTGGCCCAGTTTGCAGGAGTCAGTTTTCCCCAGGGACAGCGGTATCCGAGCCGTGGCAGTTCAATCAGCAGCGACACCCACTCCGTCCCGTTCAGCGAATGAGCCAGATCATAGAATTCGGCGTCATCAGGTTTTTCCTTGAGACGTGCGATCAGATCTTTTATCTTCACCTGATAAAGATCGAAATGCCGGATCAGACGCGGATAGTCGTAAATCACCTGATCGACGCATCCGGAGTAGAGGAAGGCGGAAGGGTCCACAGTCTTCACGCTCTCCGGGATATTCAGGTGCCGCAGGTTCACACATCCGATGAAGGCGCGGTTTCCGATCTCCGTGACACCCGAGGGGATATACACCTGCGTAAGGCTTTGGCATCCCCAGAAGAGCCACCAGCCGATCTTTCTGACGTGTTTCGGAATCTTCACGCGGACCAGACTGATACAGTTCATGAAAGTCCCCCAGCCGAGGTCCGTGACGCTGTCCGGAATCTCGATGCCGAGCAGTTTACGGCACTCCGCGAAGCCTTTACCCAGCGAGGTGGTTCCGGCCTTGATGATGATATATTCCGCCTCTTTTATGGCCGGGTCATCGGACTGGAGCATCTGCTCGTCGACAACCAGAATCCTGCATTCATTCATCTTCGTTTTTCTCCTGTCTGGCTCGTTTTTTCACCTTATGATGCAACCCGGACGGAAATCTTATGCAAAAAACGAAAAAGACGCATAAGTTTTTTCATCCGGGTGACAGGGGGAACCCATGACGGGAGCCAGGATCTTTCCCGGCGAGGTGCTGTGTGTTGACCGGAGTCTGGATTTTTCGAAGGTGCGATCATAATCGCTTCGGTTGACGGGGAATTCACGGTGAAATAACTGAGAGTCAAAACACCGCATAAGATTTTCGATTCGGGAACGCATAAGAAAGAAACAAAGGAGGTTTGATATGGGATTTCTGCTTCTGGTGGCTTTCGCAATGTTCGGGCTTTGGGATATGTTCCGCTTTCTCGACGGCGAGGAATAAAAATCGCACAAGACAAATACTCTTTATATAAAGGGCTTTATCCTTTGAACCAACTTTAGCGGAAGGGGGCTGTCAAGG
>Ga0265298_10007153_pt1 | contig 13625 bp, 9 predicted proteins | sample AusTroGonzalo_MG_3_FD_193486 | JGI IMG/M metagenome (GOLD analysis project Ga0265298, IMG submission 193486) | Bovine rumen microbial communities from tropical cattle in Woodstock, Queensland, Australia - Gonzalo_01 | ecosystem: Host-associated > Mammals > Digestive system > Stomach > Rumen ...
TATCGATGCGGGTTACCGTACCGTCAAAACAGCATATGTATATGAATCCGTCATGGGCGGTGAGGTAACGGGGTTGTGAAGCCTTGCCGTCATTGCTTAAGGCAATCTGTTTGCGTGAACTGCAGGTTGCAGCATCCAGTATCTCTATGGTGCTGGACTCCGACACTACAATGTAGAGACGGCTTCCGTACAGAATCATGTCATTGGCCGTATCACCTAAGCGCCTGCCGTTAACCTTCTCAAAGACATCGAATGAACGTCCTGTGGCCGATGTCCATGAATCGGCCGTTCCGGTAGTGAAGTCAATCCATGACAGCGTGCTGTTGTTCTGGTTGAAAAGACCCTCAGAGAGCACGTACACCCCTGAGTGGCCGGCATCGGCTATCACCTGACTCTGCTCAAGCAATACCGGCTCCGGATCACAGGCAAGTGTGATAAGCAGCAGGGGCAGTATTTTAGTCAGGGTTCTTTTCATAACTCAAGGGTTGCTGTAAAACGTAACTGACGGCCTGGCATGGGGTAGTTGCGCACCAGCTCGTAACGGCTGTCAGTCAGGTTGATGCATTCGGCCTTCAAAGATATATCAAATGATTTGGCGGTGAATTTTCTCCATAGCGAACAGCCTACCTCACAGTATGACGGCATCCTGTATTCGGGTCCGTTGTAACCGTTGCAGTAAAAATCCCCGCTATAAAGTAAATTGCAGCTGGCGTTTACATACTGAGTCTCTATCCAGGTAACGGCCGATGCCGAGTGACGGGGGGTGTAAGGCAGCTGATGGTTCCAGGTGGAACTCTTGCTCTCTGTCTTGTCCATTGAGCGCTGGTATGTATAAGAAACCAGCAGGGCGGGGCGGACCAACCCCTTCTGTGCGTGAAGTTCCAGACCTGTTTCAAGTCCGTGGGTGGTTACAAGCCCTATGTTCTTCATCATCCAGACAGCGGTATTCTTGCCGGGAACTGCCATGATGCGGTCTTTTACACTGCTGTTATATGCATCGGCATAAAGAGAGTAGGATATACCGCCTGACTCATTCTCTATTACAATTCCGGCCGATGTAACCGATGCCCGCTCGGGCTTTAGGTCGCGGCGGCCTATCTGTTCAAAGTAGAGGTCGTTGAAGGTGGGTAGGCGGAAGGTGTTGCTGAAGGATGCCCTGAGATGCAGTCCTGCAGCCGGCCATGCCAGCCAGTTAAGGCCCGCAGTAGGAGACAGATGATTGTAGCTCTCGGCTGCCTGACGCAGTATAGTCTTTTCTTTTGTGACCACGTGGTTGAGGCGGCCCGTAAGGGTGAGACGCTCTGATGCGTATTTGATGGCTGCGGTGCTGTTGATTGTGTATCGGATGGGCTGGGCCTGGTCTGCTCCATTGCCTCTCAGGCCTGAAAGGCGGCCGTCAACGCCTGCCGATGCTGACAGGCAGTCAGCTATGCGATAGAGTGCTACACCTGACAGATACCCTTCCTGCTCTGTGTAGCGGTTATCGGTCCTGCCCTGGGTGTTGCTCACCTTGGGGTCCAGGTAGCGGGTGTAGGTAATGCCATACTTGGCGTTGAAACGCAATGTAAGCCTGTCACCCACAGGTGTGGTAAGCGTGGACTGTACGAATCCGTTACGGTTCCAGAGGCGCTCGCGTGCGGCACTGGCGTTGTAGAGTATGTTGGCCGGCAGTCCTTGCTCAGACTGGAACCAATATGCTCGTGTGGTAAGCGTAGAGTTTTGGCCTATGTCGCTGAACAGGGCGCCTTCAATACGCAGACGCTGTACGTCTGAATTGTCACGGCGCATCTCGGTTGAGTTTGCTCCGTTATTCTGTGTATAGGGGTAGTTGCCGTCTGTCTTGAGCCACTCACCCTGAAGTGATACGGTATTGCTGTTACCGGCTTTGAAAGCACTCTCCGCCTGTGCTGACAGTGTATTGAAACTGCCGTATTTGAGTTGTGCGCTGCTTTTGGATTGGCCGTCTTCAAGATACGGGCGGCCGGTGTTTACACTTATGACTGCGGCCTGGGCTGCAAGAGCAGCGGGTTGAAGCAGGTCGTTGTCAGGACCGCTCACCATGCGTACGGAGTGGGCCTGTGATGCGGAGAACTTGCCCAGGTCTATTTGGCCGGTCTGGTTGTCGGTTATTATTATGCCGTCATACGCAACGGCGGTGTGTGATGCTCCCAGGCCGCGAACCGATACGGTCTTGAGTCCGCCTACGCCTCCATAGTCCTTGACGGTGGCGCCGCTGAAATACTTGATTACGTCCGAAACCTGAAGCGAACCTGTGGCCTGCATCAATCGGGCATCGGCCGTCTTGGAGGTGGTTACGGAATTGGGATTTGATGTGCGGTCACCCGTAACGGTGACCTGTGGAATGTCTTTTGTACGCATGGTGTCAGATAAAACCTGACCCTGTGCCTCCGGGTGGAAACACAGGGTACAGATTGTTATCAAACAGTATTTTACGTCAAAAGTCATTCTACATGATTACTCTGTAACCTTGAGCTGATCGAGGCAGAAGTATGCGGGAGTATTCATATAAGTGTATTCTCCATAGGTTGATGCATCGGTCGATGTCATTGAGAACTCGATCTTTGTAACCTTGCCAAGCTTGCTCAGGTCAACCTGCTGCCAAGAGTCAACGATGTTAAGTCCGTCAGCAAGGAGGAAATCTACGCTTCCGGTCTTCTCCTTACCGTTATATCCGGTGATGGTGAGTGTGAACTTGTCATCCTTGGTCCATTCCTTAACATAAGGGGTGGGGTTGCCATCGTTTTGATCCTTGATTGCCAGGTATGCATAAGTGCTGTTGGTTACATAGCACTCCTTTGCATTGTAAGCCTTGCCGTCCTTGAATGTAATCTCGGCAACTATGCCGTAACCTCCAGCGTTTGCAGTGAAGTAAGCGTTGCCCTTGACACCCTTACCGGTGATAGCTGAAAGATTAAAGTAACCCGGAGTGGTCTTGTCTGTGCAGCTTGTGTATGTGAATCCCTCACCGAAACCGTAATCAGTGAAAGAGTGTGTCAATACGAAAGGATCAACAGTGATGTCCTGACGATAATACAGATAAGAAGGATCTCCGTAGGAGTTTGACTTGTCAGTACCCAGATAAATTGAGTCAGCCTTGCTCAGGCTCATTGACAGAGTGTAGGATTTTGCACTTTCTTCTTCCTCTTTGTCGCAAGACACGAACACGAAGCCCATTGCAAGGGCCATCAAAGCAAATGATAATACTTTTTTCATAATTATAAAGTTAATAAGTTACTGAATCCCGGCAGTTTTAATAACACAAAATATCTTGCAGGTCTTCTGACTTACCCTGGTCTGTCCGCCTTCCCACCCTTGAGGGCAGTGGCACTTGCGGTAATTGGACATCCCTGTTTTGAGGGCTTACAGCAGCGGGTCTGTTCAGGATTCTCACCTGATTCCCTTTTAATCCTCTCGCTCTGAAAGAGTAGAGGAACAAGACATCGGCAAAAGTAATAATTATTTATTAAATGTGTACAAAAAAGAATCCCAATGATTCAGATTCAGGCAATTAGTCCTTTTGCCCGGGCTGATTACTGAGTCTTGGGATAATGCAGAGGGATCCCTCTATGTCATGTAAATCGAACTTTATATCCCTTTGGGAGAAGAATGTATTGAGAGAACCGTTTGTTGCAAGTTCCCTGGGGGTACCAGTCATAATGCCTTTCTCTCGGTCCATAAGCCAGATGGTATCGGCTATCTGTAATGCCAGTTCCAGGTCATGTGTCGAAAGGAAAATTACCTTGCCGGTAGTGCGTGAAAGGGTGTGCAGCAACTGCATTATCTCCACCTTGCTTGGGAAATCCAGAAATGCGGTGGGCTCATCGAGGAATATCACCGGAGTCTGCTGTGCAAGTGCCTTTGCAATCATTACCTTCTGACGCTCACCGTCGCTCAGGGTCTGGATCATGCGGTCCTTCAACGGGCCGATACCAACCATCTCGATGGCTTCTGACACAATACGGCGGTCTTCATCATGGAGAGTTCCCCAAAAACCGGTGTATGGGCTTCGGCCCAGACCTATCAGGTCTTCTACGCTCATATTACGGAGGTCCGTCTTTTCTGTCAGAACCACGCCGATGGTCTTGGAGAGTTCCTTGTCGGAATAGTCCTCAAGGTTGCGACCCATGATCGTGATTTTACCGCTTACCGGTGGCAGGAAAGCCGATAACGTACGTAACAGCGTGGATTTGCCGGCACCGTTGGGACCAAGCAGACAGGTCAGTTCTCCTCCGCGTATGGTAGCGTTGATGTCATGGGCGACGATTGTCACATTGTTCTTGCCGCGGTATCCTGTACTTAGGGACTCTATTTGAATGGTTGGCTGTTCCATATTCATGAGTGGTCACAAAATTATTTCAAAAATTCGTAATAGACTCTTTTCAAATCAGTAATTTTGTATTGATAAACAAGCGGGTTATGGAAGAAGCGAATCTTGTAAAAGACCTGGCGCTGATACTGATATCGGCCGGTGTTTTTACCATCATATCAAAGGCACTCAAACAGCCTCTTATACTGGGTTATATAGTAGCCGGTTTCCTGGTCGGCCCCCACATGGGTCTGTTTCCTACGGTTTCCAGCACGGCTGAGGTTAAGGAGTGGTCCGATATAGGCATCATCTTCCTGCTGTTCGCTTTGGGACTGGAATTCAGTTTCAAGAAACTGCTCAAGGTGGGCAGCAGCGCACTGATAACGGCCATGACCCAATGCGTGGGCATGTTCATACTGGGATTCCTGGTGGGTGAGGCCATAGGGTGGAGCAATATGGAGTCGATATTCCTGGGCGGAATGCTCTCCATGTCATCGACCACCATAATCATAAAGGCGTATGACGACCTGGGTTATAAGGACCGTCCGTTCGCCCCGCTTGTGTTCGGCGCACTGGTATTTGAGGACCTGATCGCCGTGGTGCTCATGGTGCTGCTTTCCACTATGGCAGTGTCAAATAAATTCGCAGGCGGCGAGATGCTCATGGGACTGGTAAAACTGGTCTTCTTCCTGATACTTTGGTTCCTGGTGGGCATATATATGATTCCCACCATTCTTAAGAAAGCCCACAAATACCTCAATGACGAGATACTGCTGCTGGTAAGTCTTGGACTCTGCTTTGTGATGGTGTCATTGGCCAGTGTGGCCGGCTTCTCCGAGGCTCTGGGCGCATTCGTGATGGGTTCCATCCTGGCCGAGACACTTGAGAGTGAGCATATCATGCACCTTACAAAAGGAATCAAGGACCTTTTTGGCGCCATATTCTTTGTATCGGTAGGTATGATGGTCGACCCTCACGTGATTGCCGATCATTGGGGCACAATCCTGGTACTCACCATTACCGTAATGTTGGGAATTCTCTTCTTCTCCACATCGGGAGCGGTGCTGGCCGGCCAGGGACTGGACAATGCGGTACATGCCGGTTTCAGCTTGGCGCAGTTGGGCGAGTTCTCATTCATCATTGCAGGTCTGGGAGTGTCACTGGGAGTGATGCGTGATTTCATCTATCCGGTCATCATTACCGTATCGGTGATAACCACCTTCACTACACCTTATATGATAAAGGCCGGTACGCCCGCATATCAGTACCTGATCAAGAAACTGCCGGAGCAATTCGTAACCAAGATCAACTCATTCTCCAGCCAGGACCGTGAGAATACGGCAGCCGCTCAGAATGAGTGGAAACGGCTCATCAAGGATCTGGCTCTTCGCGTCCTGCTGTACGGCGTGATTCTGGTGGCCATAGACCTGGGCTCCCACCTGTTCCTGGACAAGTACATCATAAGCCGTCTGGAGAGCTTCACGCCCTTTGTACGCAATCTAATCAGTGTGGTAATTACGCTCGTGGTGATGTCTCCGTTCCTGGTAGGCATTGCAATTTCAGGCGAGAGCATAAACCATTCGTCAATCAAGCTTATCAAGGCTAAACAGTCCAATATCTGGCCGGTAATATCTCTGGCGCTCCTGCGCATACTGCTGGCCATGGGATTTGTGCTGAGCGTCATCGCAACCCATTTCAATCTGGCGTTCTGGACATTCCTGCTCATACTGGTATCGGGTGTGGCGTTCTTCTTCATCGGCCGCCGTTCAATAAGTAAGTTCACCATAGTGGAGGACCGTTTCATGGCCAACCTGAACGAGAAGGAGCAGCGTCAGCGCCGCATGACTCCGGTAACGTCATCGGTAAGCGACAAGATGTCACGCTACAACGTAAAGACCGATATGATAACCATATCGGCCGATTCACTATACGCCGGCAAGATGCTGCGTGACCTGCCGTTCCGTAATAAGTCAGGTGTGAATATTGTAAAGATTATCCGTGGCAGCCGCAGCATAATGATACCCAAGGGTGAGGAGATGGTCTTCCCGCTTGACAAACTGCTGGCTGTGGGCACCAAGGAACAGCTTGCCGAGTTCCGCAAGGATATGGCTGAGAATGTGTATGTGCCTGATGAGACCGATACCGAGACTCTGGCACCGCGCGCATTCGAGCTTGAGTCAATCACACTCAACGATGACTCGTGGCTCACGGGTAAGACCCTGCGTGAGACCGATATGCGCTCTTACGGCTGTATGGTGATAAGCGTGGTAAGCGACGGTCAGGTAACCACCAATCCCAAGCCAGACTATCGCTTCAAGTCGGGCGATATAGTCTGGCTGGCAGGCGAAAAATCAGCCTGCGACTGGTGGGCGTGATCATTTCATCTTGATCCAGGCGCCTAAGTCCTTCCAGGTAGGTTTCTTGCCGTGCATGAATACTCCTACGCGGAATATGCGTGCGGCTATCCATGTCATTGCAAAGAATGATATGAAGAGTACCACAAGTGATACGGCAATCTGCCATGTGGGTATTCCGAAGGGTATGCGGGCCATCATCACTATGGGTGATGTGAACGGTATCATTGAGCACCAGAATACAAGGTCCGAGTTGGGGTCATTCATCACGCTCATCATTACCATAATGGCAACGATAACCGGCATCATGATGATTCCGTTGAACTGTGCGGCATCCTGCGGGGTGTCAACGGCCGATCCGATGGCTGCGTACATTGAAGCGTAGAACAGGAATCCGCCTACGATATAGAACAGCAGCTCAAGGAACAGGCCTGCCAGATAGCTGATGCTGGTGAATTTTGCCATCAGTCCCGTGACTTCAGGTGCGGTGGATGCTGCGGCTGCGGCAGCCGTTACGGCCTCCATGTCAGTCTGTCCGGTGATGAACGGCATCACGAATGCGCTTGCTGCTATAACCAGCACGGCCCAGATGACAATCTGCAGAGCTGCGACCAATGCTATACCCAGTATCTTACCCATCATAAGCTCAAACGGGGTGCATGACGTAACCATCACGTCGAGCACGCGGGTCTGCTTCTCGTCAATCACAGACTGCAGTACCTGCTGACCGTAAACGATCAGGATGAAATAGAGCAGCATGCCCAGGATAAGACCCATCAGCCATGATGCTGTGGTGGATGTCTTCTCCATATTCTCATCGCCCTCCTGATCATTGTTCTTGAGGGTCTGGATGTTGTTTACGCGTATGTTGGCATCGGCCAGGATCTGATCCATGTTCTCCAGGTCATAACGCTTAAGGCGCTCTTCACGCAGGATTCTCTGAATCTGGCCCTGTATGTTCTCCTCAACACTCATGGATGAAGCCTCATTGAGCACCAGCTGAATGTTCTGAGGGTTCTCAAGGATGTCACTGCCTATAACCAGTATTCCGTAATCCGATGTGTACATCAGACGGGCATTGTTGAGTGTCATACCTTCAGGAAGCAGTCTGAAAGAGACCGTTTTTCCGGATTCCAGTTTACGGCCTACAAACTGCATGGGTGAATTGTCAATTACCACCAGGTTCTTGGTATCCGAGTTGCCCTTGAACATCATCACGCTGGGCAGAACCATCATGGCAATCATAAACAACGGTGTGAGCAGAGTACTTACGATGAATGATTTTTTGCGTACTCTCTCGGCAAACTCACGTTCTACTATAAGACCTATCTTGTTCATAGTTGTAGCTGTTTAAAGTGTACCGTTGACGGCACGGATGAATATATCGTTCATGCTGGGGATGATCTCCTGGAATGAACGCAGATTAACGCTGTCATTGAGGGCGCCGATGACCGCACGTACGTCGTCATCGGACGGGATGTGAATCTTCTGTTGGGTGTAACCTCCAATCACTCCCTCAGCATCTCCAATCAGGTTGGCCTTGCCGGTAACTGCGGCGCAGAACTCCTGGTGAGTACCGCTGTAGAGTACCTGGAAGGTGTTGCCGCCTGCCTTGCGGCGTATCTCGTCCACTGATCCGGAAAGGATGTTGTGTGATTTGTTGATCAGAGTGATGTCATCACAGATCTCCTCGACTGACTCCATGTTGTGGGTCGAGAATATCACTGTGGCGCCGCGGTCACGCAGACCCAGTATCTCCTGCTTGAGCAGATCGGCGTTGATGGGGTCAAAACCTGAAAACGGCTCATCGAATATGAGCAGCTTGGGCTCATGTACTACAGTGGTTATGAACTGGACCTTCTGGGCCATACCTTTTGAGAGGTCCTCGACCTTCTTGTCCCACCAGTCAAGGAGTCCCAGACGGTCAAACCACTCGTGCAGCTTGCGGATAGCCTGCTGGCGGCTCATTCCGCGCATGCGTGCAAAGAAGACGGCCTGTTCGCCTACCTTCATCTTCTTGTAGAGACCACGCTCCTCGGGCATATAACCAATCTGGTATATGTCTTCAGCCGTTATTTCATGGCCTTCAAACCAGACTTTACCGCAGTCCGGAATTGTCATGTGATTGACCACACGGATGAGTGTGGTCTTACCGGCTCCGTTGGGGCCGAGCAAACCGTAAATGGAGCCGCGCGGGATCTCCATTGATACATCATCAAGAGCTTTGTGTCCGGTATATGTCTTGGACACATTCTCAATTCTTAGAATTGGATCCATGTTATTTGAATAAAGGTTCTATTGGTTATTTCTTTCTGTTGGAGAATACTGCGTCAAAAACTAATTGGGCGATCTGCTTCTGACCCTCCTCGTTAGGATGGATTGTGTCAGGGAAATACTGACGCTTGCCCTGCATGGGGGTGTTCAGGTCAACCAGGGGAATGTTCTCCTCCTGTGCCACCTCCTTGATATAGGGAATGACGCCGTTGAATATTACGCTGTCATTGATGCTCCATGCATGACCGTATGCGGGTACGGGCAGACAGAGCCAGATCTCAGGCTTGGAAGGCAGGGCGCGGAATGACTCAATCAGGGTCTTGAGGTCTTTCTTGAAGTGGTCCTGGCCGCTCCAGTTGTAAGGCTTGCTGTCATTGGTTCCCAGCTTGATGGTTACAATCTGAGGGTTGAAAGCCAGGGCATCCTTATAGGCCTGCTCGTTCATATAGGGCATATCGGTGCCCATCATTGTGGTGGTGCCGCTTACGCCAAAATTGCGTACGTCATACTTCTCACCCAGCATTGCGCTCAGCAGGCCGGGGTAGGTGTCATGCTCACGGTCTTTGATACCGTGGCCGTATGTGATGCTGTCACCTACGCAGGCTACACGGACGGGTTCCTTCTGACAGGCTGAAAGTGTCAGCACGATGGCTGACATAAGAATCAAAAAAGTCTTTTTCATATCGTGTGTTTTTTGTTAATCTGACAACGTATGCTCTCGGCATGTATGGCCTCAAAGAGCAGGCGGATGAAATTCTCATCAAGCCCCAGTTCCTTGCCTTTCTCAGTAAGTATATCGGAGATTGCCTTATAACGCTGGGGCTGCAGGATGGCAAGGTTGTGCAGGTTCTTGTATTCTCCTATGGAGCCGGTTACCCGGAACCGCTCGGCCAGGTCCTGAATTATCTTAAGGTCAATGCCGTCCAACTGTGCCCTATATGGCTCAAGGAACTTGAGGTCAGGCTGACTGGGCTCACGGTGGTAAACCAGTTGTGCGGTCATCTCGCGGAACTGGGCGGGAGTGAGCTGCTGTTTCGTGTCGCTCAGAGCCTGGGCGGGATTGGGATGCACCTCAACAAACAGGCCGTCGGCTCTTATGTCCAGCGCCATCTGGGCAATGCTTGGTACAAGGTCGCTGCTTCCGGCCATATGGCTGGGATCACAGATTACCTTCAGTCCGGGGATGCGGCGGCGAAGTTCAATAGGTATCTGCCACTCGGGTGAGTAACGGTAAACGCGCTCATAATATGAGCTGAATCCGCGGTGAATGGCTGCCATCCGTTTTATTCCGGCACCGGCCAGACGCTCGAATGCCCCTATCCAGAGCTCAAGCTCAGCATTGATGGGGTTCTTGACCAGAACGGGTATATCGGTGCCGCGCAGGGCATCGGCTATCTCCTGTACTGCGAATGGGCTGGTTGTGGTACGGGCACCTATCCAGAACATATCTATGCCGGCTTTGAGTGCCGCCTCAACATGACGGGTGTTGGCAACCTCGGTCGTTACGGCCATGCCTGTCTCAGCCTTGACTGCCTTAAGCCACTCCAGCGCAGGCAGGCCTGCACCCTCAAAGTTGCCCGGACGGGTGCGTGGTTTCCATACTCCCGCACGGAATACTTTCACTCCGGCCTTGGCCAGACTGCGTGCGCACTCCATGACCTGAGTCTCAGACTCGGCGCTGCAGGGACCTGCAATCAGTGAACAGTTGTCTATCTTTTCTATCTCAATCATTTCTGTGTGAATACATTTCCATCCCTCATCAGGATATGGCCTTCATCAACCATGTGATGCAGGACCAGGTCTATCTTCTTCCTGTCGTAAGGCAGGGTATATACTTTCTGCGGGTTGTCAGGATTGGCGTGGAATATATCCAGGATATCGTTCATGATGACCTCGCGTTCACCGCGTGTAAGGTCATTCTGGACCTTCTCCTGACAAAGGTCACAGCACATGCAGGGCTTTTTCTGGTGCTCTCCGAAATATTTGAGCAGTATTGCGCTGCGGCAACCGGTCTCACGTGTGACATACTCCATCATGGCCCCGATACGCTCCTTGAACTCCTCCCTGCGCATTGCATAGACCTCAGGGTCAAAACGCAGCAGATGGGTGTCTATGCGCTCCCGTGTCCAGGTGATGACCGGAGTGCGTCTTTCAGGTACATAGCGTACTACACCCTGGCTCTGCAGGTTCATGAGCGTAGTGTAAAGCTTCTCACGGTCTATGCCTGCGCGTGAGCAGATAAGATGCTCGTCAATGTAGGCGTAGTCAGTAAAGATGCCGCTGTAAAGGCGCAGGATGATATTCATCACATTCTCCGTGGTGCTGTCCTGATGCAGGTGGTACAGCTCATCGCGTCCTGCCGTGAAGAGCAGTCGGGCGGAGTAATCCATCTCGTCAAGATACTCAATGTATCCCATTCTGGTAAGGATGCGCAGCGCACTGTCAGTGGGTATGACCGGCAGTGAGAAGTGCTGGCAGAACTCTCCCAATGAGAATGCAAAGGTACATCCGCGGCCATCGCCTACAGCCATCTCGTGGTAGAATCCCAGTTTCTCATATACACTGCGAATGAAGTCCTCCTTGGGGAAATTGTCACTGATGCGCTTGCTCATGGTGCGTTTGTCACCCGGTGAGTGCAGCAGTACGGCGTATGAACGCTTACCGTCACGTCCTGCACGTCCCGCTTCCTGGAAATAGGCCTCGATGGAGTTGGGTATGTCCATGTGGATTACGGTGCGCACATCGGGCTTGTCAATACCCATTCCAAAGGCATTGGTTGCAACGACGACGCGGTAACGGTCCTGGGTCCAGCCGCGCTGACGCTCGTCCTTGACCACCTGGTCCAGGCCGGCATGGAAATGCGTGGCGGGAATACCCTCGGCATTGAGGAAATCGGCCACCTCCTTGGTGGCTGCGCGGTTGCGTACATAAACTATGCTTGTGCCCGGTACGCGGTCCAGTATATGCTTGAGTTCCAGAAGCTTGTTCTCAGTCTTACGGACCACGTATGAGAGATTCTCGCGGAAGAAACTCATGCGTATCACGTTCTTCTCCTTGAATCCCAGCTTGTCCTGGATATCGTCAGTGACCTGCGGTGTAGCGGTGGCGGTAAGCGCCAATACCGGTATGCCGGGCAGATCCTTGCGGATAACGGCTATGGTCAGGTATGAAGGACGGAAATCATAGCCCCACTGGGAAATGCAGTGAGACTCATCGACCGTGATAAGGCATATCTTCAGGTGACGCAGTTTGGTGCGGAACAGTTCCGATGACAGGCGTTCGGGTGATACGTACAGGAATTTGTAACCGCCGAATATGCAGTTCTCCATCACCGCAATGATCTCATCGCGTTTCATTCCGGTGTGTATGGCGGCAGCCTTGATTCCGTGTTCCCTGAGGTTACGCACCTGATCCTTCATCAGTGCAATGAGTGGGGTGATGACCAGGCATACGCCGTCCATGGTCATTGCCGGAACCTGGAACGTGATGCTCTTGCCGCCTCCGGTAGGCATAAGGCCCAGAGTGTCACGACCGCTGCCGATACTCTCAATAATCTGCTCCTGGATGCCGCGGAAACTGTCGTAGCCCCAGTACTGCTTGAGAATATCCAGATAGGTCATAATTCCCGGTCAGGCTTTGGTATCAGGTGTGTTGGGTTTGATGCTCTCAATCTGAAGCAGAACTTCGCCCTGCTTGAAATTGTTCTCCTCAATAGTATAGCAGATATCGAACGACCGCTTGGTCTTGATGTAGTTCACGTATGAGCTCTGACCGAACGCTATTCCGTTAAGCGGATGACCGCTCTTGCTGTCAATCAGCTCCAGCTTGATATGCTCATGGCCGCGGCCTACAACCTTGCTGGTTCCGTAATCATAGACATTGCGGGTACGGAATATAGGCTTGCTGTTATCCGGGCCGAAAGGCTGGAATTTCTTAAGGTCACGGAAAAACTTGGGCGTAATGTCCTTGAAGTCCAGGTCAGCGTTGATATCAATTGATGCCTCAATCTGGTCGGGCTCTATATGGGTGGATACGTACTCCTCAAAGCGGCGCTTGAATTCCTCTACGTTCTCAACCTTTAGCGAGAGTCCGGCTGCGTATGTGTGTCCGCCAAAGTTCTCCAAAAGGTCCTTGCAGCTCTCGATTGCCTTATAGACATCAAATCCTGATACTGAACGGGCCGATCCGGTAGCAAGTTCCCCGGTCTTGGTCAATACTACAGCCGGCTTGTAGAACACTTCGGTAAGACGTGAAGCCACGATTCCTATCACTCCGCGTTTCCACTCGGCATTGTAAAGTACGATGGCATGGCGGTTCTCGCCGTCCTCAAGTTTGGTGACGATCTTATTGGCCTCCTCGGTCATCTCCTTGTCATCCTTCTTGCGGTCGTCATTCTCCTTGTCAATGTTCTCGGCAAGTTCAAGGGCGCGGTTAAAATCTTTCTCAACCATCAGGTCAACGGCCTTCTTGCCGCTGCTCATACGTCCGGCGGCATTCAGGCGCGGACCTATCTTGAATACTATATCGTTGATGGTAAGGTTCTTGCCGGACAGCTTGCAGACCTGTATAATGGCATTCAAGCCGGTACATGGGTTGCTGTTGAGCTGTTCCAGTCCGTAATGGGTAAGAACGCGGTTCTCGCCCATGATTGGTACTATATCGGATGCGGT
>Ga0265298_10007154_pt1 | contig 13624 bp, 5 predicted proteins | sample AusTroGonzalo_MG_3_FD_193486 | JGI IMG/M metagenome (GOLD analysis project Ga0265298, IMG submission 193486) | Bovine rumen microbial communities from tropical cattle in Woodstock, Queensland, Australia - Gonzalo_01 | ecosystem: Host-associated > Mammals > Digestive system > Stomach > Rumen ...
AGCGGGCGGTTACGTTCCGGGAAGGTGGTCGGGATAATGTGGTCCACCGTGGCGAACGTACGTTCCGGGAAGAGCACCTTCTGGCCTTCTTCGCGGAGCTGTGCGAAGGCCTGGGGGCTGGTGACTTCGTGGCAGAGGTGGAGCCCGATAAAGAGCTGGCACTGGCCGCTCGGGAGCTTGGCTACCGTGTGGCTCTCAAAAATCTTCTGATAGAGTGATTTTCCCATAGTTATGTCTCTTTTTTGTATCCCGGTTTCCCGGGCTGAACGTTTAAATTCGCGCGTAAATATAGAAAAAAGTGTGCTCGTCTTCAATAATGTTTGGTATGTCGGTGCACCGCTGTAAACACTTATTGCAGTTTAGGTGGTACTAGGAACGGGCTCCGCAATCTATTTTTCAAAATAGGGAAGTGTTGTGATTACCTGAGGTTGGATATGACTAGGAAATTTTTAGGATTTCGCCTTTTGGCGTCTGCAACAGCTTTAATCATGCTGGCATCGTGCTCCGATGACGGCTCTTCCGGCTCTAATAATGCGGAAAATACGGAAGACGTCCTTCCGGTTTTGCCCGGCGATGACCCGTCTAATTCGGCGTTTCCGGGTGGTTCAGGCGATGCCGGCAATACTGGCAATAATGGGGGAGCCGCCGATGTTCCCGAAGAACCAGAGGAAAATATTGCCGACCAGCCGATTACCGAAGAAGATTTGAAGGATGATGGCACCGCTTCTGTGAGCACCCTCACAATCAGTGTTTCTGGTGTTGCTGAACTTGGCCTTTTTGCTGAGGGCGCAACCGTTTCCTTGAACGGTGTCGATGCCAAGACCATGGCTTTGTCGGGCTCTCCCTTGAGTGCGACCGTTTCTTCCAATTTGGGCGCTTACAAGGTTTCGGGCAATATCAGTTCTGCAGTGGCAAGCGTCGAAGTCAAGGGCAAATACCTGAATTACACTCTGGACGAGCCCTCCACAACTTCTGGCATCAAGGCTCTTTCGGACCTTCGCGAACGCACCAAGCTCAATGTGAACGTTTTGACGCGCCTGGAATACGATCGCGTTCAGTACTTGGTCTCTGAAATGGGGCTCAGCTTTACGGCAGCCAAGACTCGTGCTGAAAAAGAAGTCCTTGCTGCTCTCGGTTTAAAGCAGGACTCTACGTTATTCGAAGACATTTCGCTCTATGACCATAGTCAGGCTGCCGCAAACTTGCTCGCCGCAACGACAATCTTCCTTACGGACCGCACCGCAGAAGAAATTGACGCCTCTTTGGCTGCAGTCGCTGCAGACATTGCCTCTGACGGAACATGGGATGACGTTACCATGAAGGCTACCTTGGGCGATATTGCCTATTCTGTCAATGCGGCTTATGCAAATTCCGTTCTTTCCGAAAAGAACGGGGACGCTGTCATTGAATACTATTCTGTCTGGATTGACCGCTTCTGGGCGGCTCAATATGGCTTGGGCACTTGTGGCAAGAACAACCAGAACGAAATCAAGGCAAATGCTAACGCCTCGAGCGACATGGCTGCATCAAAGTTTGTGTGTCAAGATACCATGTGGGCCGTGGCAACCGATATTCTCTTGGCTCATATTGCGGCAACCACTCTCTTTGGCGAATGCAACAGCGCAAACGAAGGTGTGGTGAAGGCGAATGCCGAAGGCCAGTATTTTACATGCAGAAGGTCTATCTGGAAGGCATCAACCGAAGCTGATTTGCTCAACTTGAAGGTGAGCGAAGCCAAGGGCGCTTGCACCTCTTCCAATCAAGGTGCCATAGAACAGTTTGAATCCAATTACTATGTCTGCACGTCCAATTCCTGGCAAAAGGCTAAGAATGTGCCTGTGGACTATTCCAAGGGCCGCGCCATGAACAAGCGCCTCGGTCGCGGAATCAACATGGGTAACGCTTGGGAATCTACGGGTAACGGCGCTACGGCTGATTGTGGCTGGAACAACTGCATTCAAGACAACTATTTCAAGATTGTCAAGGATGCGGGCTTCAACTCGGTGCGTATTCCCGTGCGCTGGAACCAAGATGCTTCCAACAGCTCTCCCTACACGCTCAATTCTGGCCGTCTCTCTGGCGTCAAGGCCGACGTCGATCTGGCTCTTGCTCAGGGCCTTGCGGTCATCGTGAATTTCCATCACTATACCACGCTCAACGATGCCGCTGCAAAGTATGCATCGAACAAGAACGGCTACGAAGAAGAAAAGAAGCGTTTCTTGGGCATGTGGGAACAGGTCGCCAAAGAAATGAACGCCTATCCCGACAGCTTGCTGGTGCTCGAAATCTTCAACGAACCGCACGACATGAAGCAGGAACAGGTAAATGACATCATGAAGTCCGCCTACGAAGTCATCCGCAAGAATGCTCCGGGCAAGACCATCATGTTTGAATCTGCAGGGTACTCCAAGTTTGCCCAGATCAAGAACCTGGAACTGCCCGCAGACGGAAATATCATTGTGAGCGGCCACTACTACGAATCCTACGCATTCACGCATCAGGGCCACGGCTACGATTGCAATAACAATTTGTCTCAAAGTGTCTTGAATGCAATCCCGAACGATTTCAGGAGCTATGTCGATTCCACCTCCGCATATTTCCCGGATATCAATAACGGCCATGTGCCGATGAATATGGGCGAATTCGGCGTGTCGGGCCAGCACGGTTCTTCTTGCGGTGGCAGCGGCGTCTCTGACGATCTGCGTGCCAAGTGGACCGATGCCGCAATCGCCGCGGCCGAAAAGTATGGCATGTCCTGGCACTACTGGGGCTTTGTGGGTGTAGGCGGCTTCGAAGCCTACGACAAGGGTGCCGGCCAATGGTATCCGGAACTCCTCCAGGTGTTCAGCAAGTACACTTCCAAATAAGTTTCTCGTTCAACAAACCATGCAAAAGTCCTGCGGAGAATTCCGCAGGACTTTTTTTCGTTACCGAGAAAAACGGGTTAAAATCTATTTCAAAAATTAGTACTGTTCAACCTGAGTGTCAAACTGATACTTTTCGTGATAGTAGCTGAGCATTTCGCTTGTGCTGGTGAAGGCGCCTGCGCGAATAGCGTTGCGAACTTCAGGATCGTTGCGGGACATTTCGATGATCTTTGCGTCTATGTCCTTGAACAGCAACTTGTTAGATGCAATAGCCACATGGTTCTGGTTGTAATCCAAGTGGTAGTTGCGTTCCAGCATCTGGAAAAGTTCGGACTGGCACTGGTTTTCAGGCGGATTCTTCTTGGCGACCGGGATATAGCACTTGTTGATGTAGTCCGTCTTGTAAGCGACGATCATTTCATCAATGGCGGGGATGTTGTGGTCAGAATCGTGATTGGCGACTTCTACAGTGGGTTTAACGACACCGGAGCATCCGGTAAGGAGGGCGGCGGTCATGGTAGCGAATGCCAACACACGTAATTTCATTTTTTTTATTCCTTTTTTCTTTGTTTGAACCTTATCCCTAATTCCAGAATAAAAGTTATTTAAAACGGGGTGTTTTGGCGACCCCCAATATGTAACAAATAGCTTACATCGGGGCTAAAAAAACGCTTAGAGAACACTTTTTAGATTGCGTTGTGAGCGCCGTCACTTTTACGGCTATGTTGTTCGTTTTACAACATGTGTCGATTATCGGTTTCTCACCGCATCGGCTGTCGGCTTGAACATGTAGAACCACTTAATCGGGTCTATTACTTTGTACCTAACGTTGCCGATTCGTTTGTCACCGTTCTTGTCGATGAGCCCAGTAACTACGTGGGCGTGCGGGCCGGTGGTGTGTCCCGTAAGGCCAACGGTTGCAATGGGGTCACCTGCCATAACTTCTTGTCCATCAAGGTATAGCAACTGATCGCAATGCATAAAGATAACGACATCTTTTTTGCGTACAAGTCCAATCACAATGCCGCCGCGTTCGTCGCGTGCGGTCCATGCCTTTGCAGCGAACGGGGCGAGTATGCGGGCGCCTTGTCTGCTGGCCACGTCGATGCCGTTATGTTGCCTAAAGGAGGCTGTGGCTTGGGCGTGGTAAAATTCTGTCAAGTAGGCAACGCTATCCGATACAATCGATGTCCAGTATTTCCAGGCGGCGCCAATAGAATCCGATGCCGACTTCGCAAAGAAATCAGGACGCGAGAACTTGATAACGGTTCCTGCAGGCGGAATATTCTTTCCGTTGTTTTCCCACGAATTGGTGGGGTAGCCGTTCTCTTCGAGAGTCACCTTGAGATACTGCTGGATCATCTTGTCGTTAGTAATCAAGGCGTTGAATCGGCCAATAGCGTAGCGCGAAATGCGCTGCATGTTTTCTTTGCCGTCGAAAGTATATTCAAACGACGGCGCAATCGAAAGTTTGTCGCGTTCGTGAATGCGGTCGCGGGTATTCGAAATGCCGGGCTCCGTTTTGGTCACAAAGAAGAACGGCAGGGCGATCGCAAACAAAAGCAACAGCGGGAACATGGTCCTGAATACTTTCGAAGAACCGTCCAGAGGGTTCTTTTCCAGAATCGAGAACTTGTGCAAGTACTCGATAATCTTGGCGAATTTTTCAGGATCTTTTTTCCAGTCGCAGGTGCGGATTTCCTTGTAGAAAGAATGGCTCCTGCGCACGGCCCTGTAGGCATGGTAGAATTTTTTCTTGTCGGGCTTTTGCGGGAACAGCCAAAGCAGATTCGACTTGTTGAAATGGGGGAGGTCTTCCAAGAAGGCAGACGCTTCATGCGCGCTTTCGCCGTCAATAACGATAAGCCTAGAAACAAGCTTTGCGTAATAGGCTTCCTGGTCGTTAATTTCCAGGGGCAAAATGGCTACGATTTGCGCAATCGATTTCTTGATTTGTTGCAGGTTGTGGTACAGGTTCCTGAATTGGTCATCGTCTTGCGGAAAGCACCTGGTTCCGGTAATTGTCAAGCTTTCTGTCGCGGAACTGAGCTCGTTGAGCGATTCCTGCGGAAGTCTCTTTTCGATCAAGTCGCTTGCCGAAATAGGAGCGTTACCTTTCAGGCTATTCTTTCCTGAAAAGTCAATAACCAAAAAACGAGCGCCGGCGTTTAGCGCCAGCGCAAGGTTCTGCAAGGGTTCAAGCGGAATATCGGTTTCGCCCGGAAAAGCAAAAAAGGTGATTCCGCCTTGCCTGTACAGGTCGTTTAAGACCTTGTGCTGCATTGTCCCCTAATTAGGCCTTCTGAGTGCCACGCGGGTAGGTGAAACCTGCAGGCGGAGCAGCCACGAACTTGTCGACCTGAAGATAGAGTTCTTCGGCAGAGGCGCTCGGGTTGAAATAGATTTCCTGGTTGCGGTTCTGGGTGCGGCCCTTCAGGGGTTCGCTACGGCGAGAACGGCTCACGATACCGAGCGGGAGCACTTCCAGGAGCGGGAGCAGGCCAAAGTAACGGAACAGGCTGAAGTTCTTTTGCCAAGTGGTACGTTCGGCGAGCACAGCGAAGGTGCCTTCGAAAATGGACTTGGTCTGGAGCAGTTCGTCGCTTGTCATGGTCACCAGTTCGTGGTTGGTGGGGAAGTTGTTCACGAAGTTGACCATATCGCCCTTGAGGTAATTGGCGTCGCAAAGGAATACGAATTTCATTGTTTTACCTGTTTTTGATTGTTGTTTGTGCAAAAATACTTTTTTAGTAATACACTGTCAGCCGACAAAGGCGTGAAAACGAATGCTTTCGGAACTTTTTGTTCCGTTTGAATGTAAATTCTTTGTAAAATCGTGAAAATCTGAACAAACTAGAAAAAAAAGTTTCTCAGGCCCGTTTAAGGAAAACTTCAAAAGGACATCTCGTAAGTCGTTGACTGTCAATGACTTACGAACGAAAAACCCTTAAATTTGCTCAAAAAACGGCTTTTTCATGGTTATTCAAAATTTACTTTTTAGCGATTTTTTTTGAAAATGTGCGTTTTATCACGTATAAAAACGTTATATTTGACCTCGTAAAATCGCGCTCGGACTAGCGGGGGCGGTACGTTTTTTGTGAAAGCAAAAGGTGTAATTGGAAGAAGAAATTTATGGGAGATCATAAATGAAACGAAAAAATTGGTCTGTAGCAGCCCTATTGGCGTCAGTCAGTATTCTGGCTTCTGTAGGTATTGCTCAGGAGGAAAATAGTGCTCCTTCTGTTATGGGGATTCCGGGGGAATCGATCAACGAAGGTGGCAAGTTCGCCCCGATTAAGTTGGATAAGTATGTATCCGATGATATGGACAAACCCGATAAGCTGAAATGGTCGGTCTCCGGCAACAAGCAGCTCAAGGTTTCTATCTCTCCCGAACGTGTTGCAACAATTGAAATTCCGAGCAAGTATTGGAACGGTTCCGAAGACATTACCTTCATGGCCACGGACTCCAAGGGTGCCGTCGGTTCTGAAACGGTGAACTTCAACGTTGAATCCGTGAACAACCCGCCCGAAGTCAAGCAGATTCAAGACCAGACCATCGAAGAAGGTAAGTCCTTCACCAAGATCAAGCTCGATGATTTCGTCTCTGACCCGGACCACCCGAAGAACCAGATTTTGTGGGAATTCGACATCCAACCGGTGGGCAAGGATCAAGCTGATGGCGACCTGAATGTGGAAATCGACCCGAACCGCGTCGCCTCCGTGATTATCCCGGACCAGAACTGGTACGGCTCCGCAAAGATCAAGTTTACGGCTACCGACGGCGAATACGCTAGCGCCTCTACGACCGCAAACTTCGTGGTCAAGCCGATTAACGACGCTCCGGTCATCAAGAAGATTCCGGACCAGACCATCGAAGAAAAGAACGAATTCGAATCCATTAGCCTTTCTGACTACGTGACCGACGTCGATGACGATGTCATGAAGCTCAAGTGGAGCATTTCGGGCAACAAGGACCTCAAGTTCGATATCGACAAGTACGGTTCTGCAAACATCAAGATCCCGAACGAATTCTGGAACGGCACTGAAACCGTGACCTTCACCGCAACTGACGCCGCCGGCGCTTCTGCCAAGGCTACCGCCAAGTTCACGGTCAAGTCCGTAAACGATGCTCCTGAATTTGTACAGGACGTCCAGGACCAGACGATCGACGAAAAGCAGGAATTCAAGCCGATCGAACTGGACAAGCTGGTCAAGGATCCCGACCATCCTTTCGAACAACTTAAGTGGACTGCTTCTGGCAACAAGGATCTTGCTGTGAACTTTGCCGGCAAGACTGCTACCATCAAGATTCCGTCCAAGATGTGGAACGGCTCTGAATCCATCAAGTTCAAGGTTTGCGACCCGGCCGGCGCTTGCGCTGAATCCGAAAACAGCTTCACGGTGAACTCCGTGAACGACGTGCCGCAGCTCGTGAAGCAGATCCCGAACCAGACCATCGAAGAAAAGAAGACCTTTGCTAAGGTCAAACTCGATGAATACGTGAAGGATGCTGACCACAAGAATTCTGAACTTTCTTGGGAAGCTGACGTGAAGCACCAGGGCAAGGAACCGCAGTCCGGTACTTTGTCTGTAAACGTCGGTGATGACCACGTTGCTTCTATCGAAATTCCGGATCCGAGCTGGAACGGTACTGCAGTCGTGACCTTCACGGTGACCGACCCCGAAGGCGCATCTGCCAAGCAGCAGGTGACCTACACGGTTAAGTCCATCAACGATATTCCTGTGTTCAAGAAGATTCCGGACCAGACTATCGAAGAAAAGAATGAATTCTCTTCTATCATGCTTGATGACTATCTCTCCGATGCCGACCACGATCTCTCCCAGTTGAAGATCGACATCGCAGGTAACAAGGACATCAAGGTTAACCTGAATAACAAGACTCGCGAAATTTCTTTCAAGACTCCGTCCGAACTCTGGAACGGTTCCGAAACCATTACCCTGACTGCTACCGACCCTGAAGGCGGCAAGGCTTCTACATCCTTCAAGCTCGCTATCAAGTCTATCAACGACCCGCCGGCAATGAAGGATATTGCTGAACAGACCATCAAGGAAAAGGGTTCCTTCAAGCCGGTCGAACTCGACAAGTATGTCGAAGACCTTGACCACTCTAAGGACAAGCTCAAGTGGACTGTTACGGGTAACCGTGAACTCAAGGTGACCCTCGAAGGCCGCGTGTTGAAGGTGACTCCGCCGAGCCCGCAGTGGAACGGTTCTGAAACTCTCACCATCAAGGTGACTGACCCGGAAGGTGCTACCGACGAACGCACTGTCGCTTACACGGTTGAATCCGTGAACGACGTTCCGGAATTCACGAAGCAGGTTGCTCCGCAGACCATCAAGGAAAAGGAACAGTTTAAGCCGATCAAGCTCGGTGAAATGGTTCGTGACCTCGATAACAAGGCTTCTGATCTCCAGTTCTCTGTTGACGTGAAGCCGATGAATGGTAGCAAGAATGACCTCACGGTCGAAATCGATGCTCAGCATACCGCTAACATCAAGATTCCGAGCAAGTACTGGAATGGTGCTGCTGAAATCACCTTCACGGTCACTGACCCTGAAGGCGCTAAGGCTACCTCCAAGGCTGTCTTCACGGTGCAGTCTGTCAACGACGTGCCGACCCTGAAGAAGATTCCTGACCAGATGATCGAAGAAAAGCATGAATTTGCTTCTATCAAGCTCACTGATTACGCTTCTGATCCGGACCACAAGTTCGAACAGCTCAAGTGGTCTGTTGCTGGCAACAAGCAGCTCAAGATTGATATCGCCGGCGGCGTTGCCACCATCAAGATGCCTGCCAAGAACTGGAACGGTTCTGAAAAGGTGACCTTCACGGTGACTGACCCGGAAGGTGCTTCTGCTAAGTCTGACGCCGTGTTCACGGTGAAGTCCATCAACGACGCTCCTGTCATGAAGGATATCGCTAACCAGACCATCAAGGAAAAGGGCGAATTCAAGCCGATCGAACTTGACAAGTTTGTGAGCGACGAAGACCACGACAATTCCAAGCTCAAGTGGACTGTTTCTGGCAACAAGGATCTTAAGGTCGTGATCGACCCGAAGCATGTTGCTACCATTACCACTCCGAACAAGTACTGGAACGGTACTGAAAAGATTACCTTCACGGTCACTGACCCGGAAGGCGCTTCCGACAAGCGTACGGTAACCTTCAAGGTTGAATCCGTGAACGATATTCCTGAATTCGTGAAGCCGATCAAGGATCAGAGCATTCCTGAAAAGCGCGAATTCGCTATCATCAACCTGAACGACATCGTCAAGGATGCTGACCACAAGCTCGATCAGCTCACTTGGAACTTCGACGTGAAGCCGGCTAAGGGTGCTCCGAAGGGCTACACTCCGAAACTCAAGGTGACGGTTGATGGCCAGCGCATGGCTAAGATCGTTATTCCGGACAAGTACTGGAACGGTTCTGAAGAAATTACCTTCCGCGTGGAAGACCCGGATGGCGGCAAGGCTAGCTGCACTGCTACCTTTACCGTGCAGTCTGTGAACGATGCTCCGACCATCGGCAAGATTGACGACCAGAACGTCAAGGAAAAGGAATCCTTCAAGTCCTTCAACCTGAAGCAGCTAATCAAGGATCCGGACCATCCGTATGGTCGCCTCAAGATCGACGTTTCTGGCAACAAGGACCTCAAGGTCAATATCGATGGCGAAGGCAATGTGTCTGTCAAGGCCCCGAGCCCGATGTGGAACGGTAAGGAATCTCTGACCTTCACGGTCACCGACCCGGAAGGCGCTTCTGCCAAGGCTACTGCCGCATTCTCTGTGCAGTCCATCAACGACCCGCCGGTCATGAAGGACATTGCTAACCAGACCATCAAGGAAAAGGGTAGCTTCAAGTCTATCGCTCTCGACAACTATGTGGAAGACCTCGACCACCCGAAGGCTAAGCTCAAGTGGAAGATTGAAGGCGCCAAGGAACTCAAGGTTGCCATGGATGCCAGCCACAATGTTTCTGTGACTCCGCCGAACCCGAACTGGCACGGTGCTGAAACCATCAGGTTCTCCGTGACTGACCCGGAAGGCGCAACTGACAGTCGTTCCGTGACCTTCACGGTCGAATCTGTGAACGATGCTCCGCAGTTTGTTCGCGAACTCAAGGACCAGTCCATCGACGAAAAGAGACAGTTCCAGCAGATCAAGCTTGACGATCTCGTTAAGGACCCGGACCACAAGAATTCCGAACTCAAGTGGACCTTCGATGTGAAGGCCAAGTCTGCTGCCGCTCCGGCTGCCAAGGGCAAGAAGGGTGCTGCTGCTGAACCGGCAAGCACCAAGCCTGGCCTGAGTGTCAAGGTGGACAACAACCATGTTGCAACGATTGCTATTCCGGACAAGTACTGGAACGGTGCTGCCGACATTACCTTCACGGTTACTGACCCCGAAGGTGCTAAGGCTTCCAAGACCGCCCATTACGAAGTTCGTTCTATCAACGACCCGCCGGTTATTTCTTCTAGCGCTCCGAGAGGCGAATCCATCCGTGAAAACGGTGTGTTCAGAACTATCGATCTCTCGAACCTTGCTTCTGACCCGGACCACAAGGCTTCTCAGCTCAAGTGGACTGTCTCTGGCAACAAGTTCCTCAAGGTGAACATGCTCAAGGACAACACCGTGAAGGTGGCTGTGCCTGATGCTCAGTGGAACGGCAAGGAAACGGTGACCTTCACCGTGACCGACCCGGAAGGCGCTTCTGCCAACCACAAGATGCTCTTCGAAGTGTCTCGCGTGAACGATCCTCCTGTTATCGCCAAGAAGATTCCGGACCAGAAGGTCAAGGAAAAGGTCCCGTTCCAGCAGATCAAGCTTGACGAATACGTGAAGGACCCGGATAACAAGCCGAGCGAACTCAAGTGGACCGTTTCTGGCAACCGCCAGCTCAAGGCTGAAATTTCTCCGAGCCGCGTGCTCACTGTTTCTGCTCCGGATAAGAACTTCTGGTGCGCTCCGGAAACCATGGTCCTCATTGTGAAGGACCCGGATGGTGCTGAATCTTCTCAGACCGTGACCTTCGAAATCACCTCTGTGAACGATGCTCCGGTGCTCAAGAACATTCCGGACCAGAGAATCAAGGAAAAGGGTACGTTCAAGGAAATCGACCTGAACAAGTTCGTGAACGATCCTGACCACAAGCTCTCTGAACTCACTTGGTCCGTCAAGGTTGCCAAGGTGGGTGCTGCTCCTGCTCCGAAGCCGGCTAAGAAGCCTGCCAAGAAGGGCAAGAAGGGTGGCAAGGACGAAAAGGCTGAAGAACCGGCACCGGTTCCGGCTGACGAATTCCAGATTGAAATTGACAGCCGCAACATTGCTCGCGTTAAGATTGACAACAAGTACTGGAATGGTGAACGCAACGTGACCTTCACTGTGAAGGACCCGGAAGGCGCTTCTGATTCCAAGACTGTGAACTTCAAGGTTGAATCTGTGAACGATGCTCCGGAAATCAAGCCGATCGCTATCCAGAGCATTCAGGAAAAGGAACACTTCAAGCCGCTCGATCTGTCTCAGTTCATCTCTGACCCGGATCATCCGCTTTCCGCTTTGAAGATTGAAGTTGCTCCGGCCCGTTCTCTCAAGGCCTTCGTGAACGCCAAGAAGGAACTCGTCGTTACGACTCCGGACAAGTTCTGGAGCGGTACCGAAAAGATCAAGATTGACGTGTATGACCCGGAAGGCTCTCGCGCTTCTCAGCAGATTACTTACGAAGTGACTCCGGTCAACGACCCGCCGGTCGTGAAGCATATCGCTGGCCAGAGAGTCAAGGAAAAGGAACGCTTCGAAATTGTTGACCTCTCCAAGGTTGCCGAAGACCCGGATAACAAGCCGAACGAACTTCGCTGGACTGTTACTGGCAATAAGGACTTGAAGGTCGATATCAAGGGTAGCCGCGCCCAGATCCTGACCCCGAACCCGAACTGGTTCGGTAAGGAAACCCTCACCTTCACGGTGAAGGATGTCGCCGGTGCCTCTGCTTCTACGCAGGCAACCTTCGAAGTTGTTGCTGTGAACGACCCGCCGACCCTCAAGCCGGTTCAGCCGTTCGTGATCGAAGAAAAGAAGACGTTTGCTCCGTTCGACTTCAGCAAGGTCGTAAGCGATCCGGATAACAAGCTCGAAGAACTTGTTTGGACCCTCGACAACGAAGTTCCGGCCATCAAGGGTAAGAAGGCTGGCAAGAGCGGCCCGGCTGTGAAGCACGAAATGAACTTCTCTATCGACGAGAAGGGTGTGCTCCATGCCGAAACTCCGAACCCGTACTGGAACGGTATGGAAGTCGTGACTGTGAACGTGTTTGACCCGGCTGGCGAAAGCGCCTCTATCCAGGTGAAGTACACGGTGAAGCCCGTGAACGACCCGCCGATCGTGAAGGAAATTCCTGGCCAGGAAACCCTGCAGGGCACTACCTTCAAGCCGATCAAGCTCGACAACTATGTAACTGATCCTGACCATAAGGTTAGCGAAATCCGTTGGGGCGTGACTGGCGCCAAGAACCTCGCTGTGCAGATCAATAGCAACCGCGAAGCTATCGTGAAGCCGAAGAAGGCTGACTGGTTCGGTGACGAAACCCTCATCTTCACTGCTAAGGACCCGGCTGGTGGTTCTGATAAGGCCATGGTCAAGTTCGTTGTGAAGCATGTGAATGCCGCTCCGATTATGCGCGATATTCCTGACCACACGATCAAGGAAGACGACAACAACGGTGTTATTGCTGTGATCAAGCTCGACCAGTTTGCCCGCGATAAGGACAACCGCTTCGACGAACTCAAGTGGACCTTCACTGGCAACAAGTTCTTGACCGTGAAGTACGACAAGTCCAAGAAGACTGCAACGGTTGCTCAGCCGCACCCGAACTGGAACGGCAAGCCGGAAAAGATCACCTTCACGGTGACCGACCCGGATGGCGCCAAGGCTTCTAAGTCCGCTCTCTTCACTGTGATTGCCGTGAACGACGCTCCGGAAGCTAACCCGCAGACTTACATGACTCAGGAAGGCGAAGAACTCAAGGTTAGCGCTTCTGAAGGTCTTATGTCTGGCGTGACGGATGCCGATGGCGAAAAGCCGGTGTCTGTGCAGCTCGTCCAGAAGCCGCGCAATGGTAAGATTAACCTGAACGAACGTGACGGTTCCTTCACCTACATGCCGAACAAGGGCTTCTCTGGCCTCGACGAATTCAGCTTCAAGGTCCGTGACCCGGCCGGCCTCGCCTCCAAGGTGACGACTGCCGAAGTGAACGTCTCCTTCAAGATGAAGGACCTCCGCGGTGGTAACGAAAAGAAGGCTGAAAAGAAGCCGGAAGTGAAGGACGAACCGAAGGAAGATGAAGACGCTGCTCCGGCTAAGGCAGGCAAGAAGAAGCGCCGTAAGAGAAAGTAAAATCTCGGAATAAGCTTCGCAATAGTTCGTCGCTCGCCCCCTCACGTACGCCTTTGTACGCTACGGGGGCTCGGCTCCTGCTCTTGCTCGCTTCTTTCAAGATTTTGAAATCTGAATTTTAGGAATCCCGCTCGATGAGCGGGATTTCTTTTTGTTTGGGCGATTTTGGGTGTTGAAGGCGCTGTAGGTGTTGAAATTCTCAAAACAGATATTTGGGGGCAGGGCGAATAATTCGGGCTTTTGGGGGCGCTGGAAGGTATTTTATAGCTTGGATAATTGGGCGTGGTGCCCAAAGGTGTTCTGGGATGACTATGAAATATACAAGTGTAAAAAGTTCGGCTATGG
>Ga0265298_10007156_pt1 | contig 13619 bp, 3 predicted proteins | sample AusTroGonzalo_MG_3_FD_193486 | JGI IMG/M metagenome (GOLD analysis project Ga0265298, IMG submission 193486) | Bovine rumen microbial communities from tropical cattle in Woodstock, Queensland, Australia - Gonzalo_01 | ecosystem: Host-associated > Mammals > Digestive system > Stomach > Rumen ...
GCTTCGTGCCTCAAGCACTCCATCGAGCACGACTTCAACCACATGACGGTCGCCGAGGTGGAGTCGCTCGCTGCCGGCAACGCCACGGGCCGCGTCCAGCGGTAGAGGTCGGCGCCTCTGTGTTTCTCGCCATTCCTGCTTGGAAACAACCAGAACAACTGGTAAAACCGCTGCCATCCCATAGGGGCGTAGTGAGAAATGGTATGACATTCTCCTCTAATGAGTGGAGATATTATGACACGAAGTGACTTCGAGAATGTCCTGAAGATGGGCGAGAACGTGTGCGTGGAGTTCAAGCGTGGCGGCAACGGCGCGCAGAGCGACACGTTCGAGACGGTCTGTGCATTCCTGAATCGTTTTGGCGGCGACATCTTCCTTGGCGTGACGGATGACGGCAAGGTTATTGGCGTGCCGGAAGGCGAAGTTGAATCGATCAAGCGGCACATCGTGAACGTTGCCAGCGACCCACAGCAGATGGATCCGCCATTCTACCTTTTGCCCGACTCCTTCAAGATAGGCAAACGCAACATTGTCCACGTACGTGTCCCACCAAGTGCGGACGTGCATAGGTTTAAGGGCGTTGTTTACGACCGCCTTCACGAGGCTGACGTGCGGGTGCGGGCGACGGAAGCGATCGCGCAGATGTTCATACGGAAGCATGAAATCTACACGGAACGCCGCATCTACCCTGGCATCCGGAAATCAGATCTGCGGCTCGACTTGATTCCGCAGGTCAAGGAGATGGCGTCCGCTTTTCGGCCAGACCATCCGTGGCGGAAGCTTGGGACGATGGCGTTCTTCAAGAGCGCGAAGCTGTACGCCCGCGATCCCGTTACTGGGAAGGACGGCTTCAACGCCGCCTGTGTTCTCCTTTTCGGCAAGGACGATGTGATCCTTGACGTTTTCCCGCCCTATCGCACTGATGCGATAATGCGCAGGGTGAACGTTGACAGGTACGACGACCGGGAAACCGTCAAGACGAACCTGATCGAGGGTTTCGATCTCCTGATGGCTTTTGGTGCGAAACACCTGGACGACAAGTTCTATCTTGAAGGCGTCCAGCGCGTGAGCGTCCGTGGAAAGATCTTGCGCGAGGTAATCGCCAACAGTCTCATCCATCGGGAGTATTCAAGTTCCAAGACGGCGAGAATCATCATTGAGCGTGATCGGCTTTTCGCGGACAACGCAAACAGGGCGGCGTCGCACGGCATCATCACGCCGGAGAATGTAAGGCCAGTTTCAAAGAATCCGATTTTGGCGTCCTTCTTCAAGCAGATCGGTCGCGCGGACGAACTCGGTTCTGGAACGAGGAATCTGTATCATTACACCCGTCTCTATTCCGGCGCTGATCCGGTGATGGACGAGGAAGATGTGTTCTCCATAACAATTCCGCTCAATGACAGCTATTCTCCGGAAGTCGGCGAGGACGCTGAGAAAGGTCTGAATGGTACACAAGGAAGTGGCCTGAAAAGTGGCCTGAAAAGTAGCCTGAAAAGTGGCCTGAACGCTACTGATATCGAAACGATGAGCGCGATAGCCGAGAAACCATCAATTACCATTCCAGAATTGCAAACGCGGTTGTCGCTGTCCCGTAACGGGGTCAAGAAGTCGTTAAATCGCCTCAAGGCAGGCGGCCGACTTCGCCGCGTCGGCCCGGACAAGGGTGGCCACTGGGAGATCGTCGAATATGATGACAAGAATTAATCTTGAAAGAGGAGCGAAAATGATGAAGTCGTTGTATTTGGTGGATGGTAAAAAATCATCTCCAGTGAAGATGCGGGCCATGCCTTTTAAAATGGCATTGTTGTCGCTTCTGTCCATGTTGTGCGCATTCTCGGCGGTCTCAGAAGAAATTTCATCTGAGCAATCGCAGGTTGCCGTTGAAGCGTGGATGAAGAAATACGGCTCGATTACTGGCAAGACCGTCCGGCGGATTGAGACCATCACGAATCAGACAACTGGGGCACAAATACATGTTGCCGTCCTTCGAGGAGGGGGCTTTGTCGTCACTGCGGCTGATGACAGGGTTTTGCCGGTTATGGCGTATTCTGAAACGGGAACATTCGTCAACGATCCAGAAAATCCGCTTCTGCAACTGTTGCATTCAGACGCATCGGCGGCAAAGAAGATGTTCGGGAAAGACGATGGAACATCACCATCTGGTGGAATTAGGGCGAGTTTGCTTATGGCATCAGCGCCAGTTACGGACAGAACGGATGCCCAAAAGGAATGGGACGACCTACTTGGCCGCACGACAGTACAGACGACACCCAAGGCACGATTACTTGCGGCGCTGGATGGAGAATCTTCTAATTCGAGTTCGCATACGGAAAAGAGAGTCGAACCATTGCTTAGGGACAAGAGATCAGGCAAGCAATTGCTGTGGGGACAACTAACACACAATGACCAAAAAGACTTTGGTGGCGGTGGTGGACTGCTTTGTTACAATTACTACACGCCAGAATGGCCTGAAGAATCCGCTCCGATAGAGGGTCAAGCGGGGGAATCTGACAATATTCCTCACGACGATTCAAGACTTTCCACTCATTATCCATGTGGTTGTGTCGCAACTGCTGGGGCAATGATTATGAAGAAATGGGAACATCCTAAAAGTGGATACTCTTTTAGTAGCATGCCTGCAGATCCCGCCAAGAATTCCAATGAAACCGGGAGAAAGGCAATTGGAAAACTTACACGGGCCATTGGAAACGCATGTGGTCTTTCCGATTCGGATTATGGCCCCGAAACTTCGATGGCAACAGAAACCATGGTAGCAAAACTGGTGGATGCATTTTCCTATTGTGGTGCTTTTTGGCAGTATATGAACGATTCTGATTTTACGGCGGGGAGTGGCTCTGTTTGCAATTTCGACAGACAAGTAATACCTAATTTGATTGCGGAATGTCCAGTTTCAATGAAACTGGCAGGTCATAGTGTAGTTGTCGACGGGCTTCGGTACATAGGTTCTACGCGGAAAATTCATGTGAACTTTGGATGGCTTATTAAGTCAGCTAATGCATGGTATGTACCGCAAACTTTTAGGACAGTAGGCGGCACATATACAAGTGTGAAGGGGGTAGGAATTAATATCCACCCCACACAACGGAAGGCAATTATTGCGGGGCGTGTTGCTGCTGTAGTCCCGTCGAATGGTGGTATGACACTTCTTAACGGAGGTTTAAAGGGAGCGAGTGTCGTCCTGAAGAAGAACGGGAGTAAAGTTAATGATTGCAGCACTGATAAACACGGGCAATTCTTCTTTCTTGCCGACAGTGGAACATATAGTCTTGAAATAACGAAGGCAGGATATTCGGCGACAACGGTTGAAGGCGTGACGGTAACGTGCTCAAACAATTCTGTTTCTAATTACTACAAGGACGACATATATCTGCAGGCGGAGTCATCTGAAAGAGTCGGTGATGTCAATGTCACCAAGTATTCGATGGACAATGGTTCGTGGTACCGGATTTCGATGTCATGCGAAACAGAGGGAGCGGCTATTCATTACACAATTGATGGCTCACTGCCAACGGAAGACTCTCCGTTGTATTCAGAGGAATTCCCCTTGCGTGAGACGGGTACCATCACATTACGGGCAATCGCATTTAAAAATGGATTGCCCCCGAGCAAGGAAACCTCTGGAGATATTACCTTTAGAGAATCAAATCAGAACACGCAACTACGTTTGGCTGCAAGCCTTACCTCGTCTGCGGGCAGAACTTCCCTAAACAACGCTTCCGCCACCAAGGAAAGCGGAGAGCCGACGCATTCCGTTATGGGCAAGGCGGGGGGAGCGTCGATGTGGGCATCGTTCACTGCGCCGGAAGATGGCGATTATACATTCACTGCATCTGGCGTCTCTGCCGATGATGAGGATTATTCGCTTGATACGCAACTGGCGGTCTATACGGGCGATTCGGTCAGCACGTTGTCGCTTGTCGCGGCGAATGACGATGTTGATGCGGCCGGATATGATTTGTCAAGCAAAGTGGCGTTTCATGCTGTCAAGGGAACGACGTACAAGATTGCGGTTGACACCCGTAACGGGGCAAAGGGAACGATAGCCCTTGAATGGAAACAGGGGCGTGAAGATGTCGCATCACCAGCAGAGTATGATGTTTATTATACGGCAGAGAGGAACACTTATTCTATTCCCGTTCGCTCTACGGCGACATGGTACGTATGCGATGGTTCGGATTGGATCACGGTCAAGAAGAGTTCCGGAAAAGATGGGGAATCACTGACATTTGAGTTGCCGGAAATGACGGAGGAAGGAACTCGCAGCGGCGTTCTTATGATTTGTGCCGGAGAAGACGGGCCAAGTTCAACCATCAAGATAACACAGGGGACGACTTCTTGGGTGACAAGCCGGGCGGATGCGCTGGCAACGGCCAAGGCGAATGGCAAGAGAATTCTGATTGTGTGCGGCCGCGATACTTGCTCCAACACCTCCTATACGCGATTTACGGCGTGCGAGGATGCGTCCGTCAAACCGCTTCTTATAGAGGGGTATGTTCTCTGGTATTGCAATTGTGACGAACAGTGGGAAGACTATGCGTACTACACGTCTGGGCTTGGTGGCTATACTTTGCCTTTAGTTTGCATCATTGATCCGGTTAAACCGGAGGAGTATGTTGCGCGGTCAACGGGGCTGCTGACGGCTGCAAAGCTAAAACAAATCTTACAGGAAAATTCAGAGGGCAATCTTCCGACGGTTCCGTTTGAGGTCTCGACAATAGGTGATGATGCGGCAGGTTCCATTGCGATTTCCTATGCGTCAGCGCGTCGTGCGCAGTCATATGAGATATGGCGCGGCACGAAGTGGAGCCCTGCGGAAGCCGTTCGGATTGCGAGTGATGTCAGAAGCGGGGCGTATGTTGACAAGACCGCTGAACCGTCGGTGTTATATTACTATCGTGTACGAGCTGTTAACGGTGTCGGTGTAAGTGAGTTCTCCGCGCCGGTAACGGGATGCTGGCGCGAGAGCGGTGCTTTGGGCGATGCCGCCATCGGAAATGCGCTTGGTGCGCCGCATCTGGATTGGGTGACGGAGGGTGACCATCCGTGGACTGTTCAGGGGACAAACACATATGATGGCGCGGGGGCGATGCAGAGTGCATTTACCGATCCGAAACAGAGCGGCGTCACGAGCGTCCTGAAGACAACGGTGACGGGACCGACGCGCATGAGCTTCCGCTACAAGACGAGAATGTATTCAAGCCGGTTTGTCGTCAAGGTCGATGATGTCGAGTCGTTTCTTGAGACGGGAGCCGTTGGCGACTGGACGCTTGCCGAAGTCGATATCCCCGAAGGTGTGCATGAGATCACTTTTTCATACACGAAAGGCGGCTATTATACATCGGGATTCAATGGTGTCTATCTCGATGCCGTGCAGTTTGACGTACTTTCCCGTCCGCCGACTTTGACCCCTGCCACGACAGACGACGAAGATACGGCGTTTGTTTTCACAGGGTCGATGACCGTTTCAATTTCATCGCCGGAGGGAAGTGTTGTTTATTATACAATTGATGGCAGCGAGCCAACCACGTCGTCGCCCGTATATGACGGACCATTCTCAATTAATGCTTCGACCCGCGTTAGCACCATGTGTGTTCAAAATGGCTATGACAACAGCACGACGGCGTCTGGGTTATATCTTGAACGACATCCTGTCCAGGCGGGCGAATGGACAACGGATGTCGAGGGGGCGAAAAAAGCGGCATTGAAGAATGGATCCATTATCGTCACTTTGCTGGGCAACTATGAGACTTGTGGATACACCCGCGCTTTTGCCGCTGTTGCGGAGACTGCGGAATTCCTTTCGTGGGCAAAGGCAAACGGTGTCTATCTCATAACTGCGGATTCTTCTCGTTGGATTGATGCGAATGCCGCATACAGCAGGTTCTGGGACCTTTTCTACGATGCAGGGCAAAGTGGATCAGTTTATTATCCGGCTTTGGCAATTGCAAATGCGTGGGAACCCGGCGCGGCGACAGGGTATGCCGTAGCCCGATCTGGACAGAGCATCGGAAGTGTGCAATATGATGGAACGGTTTCATCACTTGAAGCCGGACTTGAATCGTTTTTCAAAACGAGACCGTCAAATACCTATGTCTGGGTTGAGTTTGACGGGAATGGCGGCACGCCTTACGAAAGGTCCATGGTCGGGATCTTAGGGCAAGCCATCGGTGATCTGCCTATGGCGTCTCGAAGTTACCATTATTTTGATGGATGGTACACGTCTGCCGTAGGTGGTATGGAAGTCACTGCGGAAACCGTACTGAGCGCAGATACGGTCTGTTTCGCGCATTGGACGCCATACAGTTATCGTGTACAGTTTAATGCCAATGGAGGGGCCGTTTCGCCGAGTTACAAATATGTCTCGTACGGCATGGAGTATGGTGATTTGCCAATGCCCACGCGCGCGGATTCCGATTACAAGTACACTTTCGACGGATGGTACACGGCGGCAAGCGGTGGGACGAAGATCGTTTCTTCTACTAGGGTTATGATCACGTCCACACAGACGCTTTATGCGCACTGGATAGTCAAGCCAATAACCTACACGATTACATATAATCCAGGGTCGTATGGCGAAGGGGTGGCTCAAACGTCAGTTAAGATCAAGAATGTTCCCCTTGCGCTGGACGGGGCAACCTTTACCCGTACTGGACATACGCAAACAGGGTGGTCAAAGAATATAAGCGGCAATACCAAGGACTATGAGCTCTCCGAAAACTATACTAGCAACGCCGATGTTGATCTCTACCCATATTGGGCAATTAACATCTACACCGTGACGTTCAACGCGAATGGCGGGACTGGTGGCGTCACGAAAGCACAGAACTACGGCACAGCAATTTCCGTGCCGACGGTGGAACGAGCGAATTACTCTTTTATTGGTTGGGTTCCGGAAGTTGACGCGACTGTTCCCGCGAGCAATGTCACTTATACGGCTCAGTGGCGGTGTGAATGGTCGTACTCGAAGACCGCAGAAGGCGCTTTGATGGTAGAGAAACCCAATTTCACCCCCGCAGGGAAAGTGGTTGTTCCATCTGAAATCGATGGGATGGCTGTGGCTGGAATAGCCGACAGGGCCTTTGAGAATTGTACAGGGATGACGGAGGTCTCCTTGCCTAGTGGACTTAAAAGTATTGGGTTCCAGGCATTCCGAAACTGCACCGATTTAACGACCATGATCGTTCCCAATGGTGTGACGAACGTAGGTGCGTATGCATTTTGCGATTGCACCGGACTGACGAACGTGTCGATTCCGGATAGTGTGACAACTATTGAGCAAGGAACGTTTTGTAATTGTGTCCGCCTGGCTGACCTCGCAATACCCAACACCGTGACAAGCATTGGCGATGAGGCATTCTCCTGTTGCAGCAATCTGACGAGCATTGCGATCTCAAGCAATGTGCAGAGCATAGGGTATTGCACATTCAGCCGCTGCCGTGGTCTAACCAACGTTACGATTCGAAGCGGCGTGACAAGTATCGGTCGCGGGGCATTTGAAGGTTGTGACGGTCTTACGAGCCTGACAGTTCCTGACAGCGTAACGTGGATCGGGAGTGGGGCGTTCAACGGTTGCAGTTCTCTGGGAGCCATAACGCTTCCGTTCGTCGGCATGGCAGAGGGCCATGACAAATCGCCTGAAGCATTGTTTGGCTATGTTTTTGGGGAAGGTTCGTTTGAAGGAGGAATGCCTATAAAGCAGGCCTATGTGACGCGAGAATATGAATATGCCTACGATTCGAGTTATTCTGTGTTCTATGTGCCTCAATCACTTGAATCTGTGACTATTACACGAGCAACAATGCTGGGGTCCGGTGCATTCTATGGATGCACGAACATCGTTAAGTTGACGCTTCCCGGCAGCATCACGAGCGTTGGCAAATGGGCGATTTTGTGTAGCAGTCTGCGGACACTAATCATTGACAGTGACACTTCTACGGCGTTTAGGGAGGCGATCTTAAATGTTAGTACAGATTGTACGATAAAAGTCCCCAATGGCTCGACTGGATGGGAGGTTGACATCCCCGGAATGTGGAATAGTTGGAAGATAGACTATATTATTCCAATTGTGCAGTTTGATCCAAATGGCGGTTCGGTTTCCATTTCGGAGATGGAAACCTTGGCAGGATCGATAGCCTTTGAAATGCCAGTTCCGATAAAAACAGGCCATTCCTATACCGGATGGTTCTCAGGAACAGAAGGTGGCGAGAAAATACGGCAGGGAATGGTGCTGGACGGCAGTATCAGAGCCTATGCTCAGTGGACGCAAAATGTCTATAGTGTGGCATTTGATGCGAATGGCGGTACTGGCGGCGTGACAAATCTGCAGAACTATGGTTCGGAAATAGTTGCGCCCGCTGTGAGTCGTGACGGCTATGCGTTTCTTGGCTGGTCGCCTGAAGTAGATGCTACAGTTCCCGCATCCAATTTGACATACACGGCGCAGTGGGAGGTCAACCAGTACACGGTGACGTTCGACGCGAATGGTGGCACCGGCGGGTGGTGCGACAGAATGGACTATGCCACGGCAATAATTGCGCCGACGGTGACGAGGACGGGATATACATTCACGGGTTGGTCTCCGTCCGTAGCGGCAACCGTTCCGGCTGGCGATATCACCTATACTGCACAGTGGGAGGTCAACCAGTACACGGTGACGTTCGATGCGAACGGCGGCATTGGCGAAATGGCCGAAGCGCGGTGGGCGTATGAAACTGTCACGAACGTTCCTCCGTGCGGTTTCAGACGGACGGGACATTCATTTGCGGGATGGGCGACAAACGAGGCGGGGGTGGTGCTGTTCGATCATGGTGACTCGGTCTCGAATCTGACATCGGCCGCAGATGGGGTTGTAACACTCTTTGCGGTTTGGAGCGTGAACAGCTACACATTGACGTTTGATTCGGACGACGGTAGCGCGGTCGCCCCCATCACACAGAACTACGGCACAGAGGTTGTGCCACCCGCCGTGCCGACACGGATGGGCTACAAGTTCTTAGGCTGGGCGCCGGAACTTCCTGAGACGATGCCAGCGGAGGATAGGGCGTTCAAGGCGCAATGGATTGCAGGTTGTACTGTCACGCTGAACGCGAACGGCGGGACGTTGGAAGAAGCGACGAACACGGTGTTGGTCGCGAAGGGGAAGGCGGTCGGGGCGCTGCCCGTGCCGACACGAGAGGGATATTCGTTTACGGGATGGTACACGAAGAAGAGCGGCGGGACGAAGATCACCACGAAGACGAAGGTGACGAAGGACGTGGCGTACTACGCGCATTGGACGGCGAAGAAGTACAAGGTGTCGGCGGCGGTGAGCGCCAAGGCGGCGGGTTCGGTGAGCGGCGCTGGGGCAAAGACGTACGGCAGCAAGGTGACGCTGAAGGCGACGCCGAAGAAGGGCTATGTGTTCGTGAAGTGGGTGAACTTGAACGATCCCGACACGCCGTGGCCGAGCGCGTTGAAGTGCCGCCAGCCTAGCGTGGCGTTCACGATGGGGGCGGGAGCCGTCTCCGTGCGCGCAGTGTTCGCGAAAGCGTCGGCGGATGCCGCGCCCGTTCTCACGGTCGAATCTGCCTCTGACTGGTATGTGGAGAGCGAGCCGAACCGCGAGATTTCCGTTGCGGCGGAGTCGCTTTCCCATCCCACGGTGACGCTCTCCGGCGCGCCCGCCGGAATCGGCCTCGTGCGTGTTCCGGAGACGGATTGCGAATACGTCCTGAAGGTGACGGACGCCTCGAAGGTGAAGCCTGGCGTCTATACCGCGAAGATCACGGCGAAGAACCGCGCCGGGAAGAGCGCGGTGAAGTCGGTGAGGATAGTCGCGCCAAACTCGTCGGCGGCTCTCGCGAACGGACTCATCTCCGGGCTTGAGACATCGACGCTCTCGCCCTACGTCGCCGTCGGCGGAATGAAGACGGAGTGGACGCTTGCGGATCTCGGCGTGGAGGTGTTCGCGACGAACGGCTGGAGGCTTGCTTCCGTGACGGGTCTGCCGACGGGCCTTTCCTGGAACGGCTCGGCCATCGTCGGCGCGGCGTCGGCGCTTGGCGTTTACACCGCCACGTTCACAATGAAGAAGACCGTCGGAACCGGCAAGAATGCCAAGACCTACACGTCCACGGCGAACGCGACGTTCAAGGTGGAGGTGCTGCTGCCGGATGCGCTTGCGGGCACGTACAACGGCTTCGCCAACACAAGTGTTGCCGCGTCTGACGAGGGGGACGAAGCCGAATACGGTGAAGGCGAAGGCGGCGACGAGGAAACGTATGGCATTTACACGCCTGTCGTGGACGGCTGGGCGTCGGCGGCGAAAGTGACGGTGACGACCTCGGGCAAGATCACGGCGAACATAGGCGGCGTCGCGCTTTCTGGCTCGGGCTTCGACGATGTGTCGAACGGCGTCTATTCCGTCACGCTCAGTAAGAAGCAGAAGATCACGAAGGGTTCGCTCAAGGGCAAGACCAAGGTGTGGGAAGCGTATTTCGAGATCGACACGAACGCCGCCTGGGATGCGCGGCAGCTCGTCGGCTGGTACCAGACGTACACGACGGGGCTTTCGGGCATGACGGCACCCGCGTGGATCGTGGCGCAGCGCAATCCGTTCGGCGCAAACGGGAGCGACGACGCGAAGGCTGTTGCGGCGGCGGTGGCGAAGTTCGGCACGAAGGGCGTTGTCAAGTTCAAGGCGAAGAGCGTGAAGGGACAGGACTACAGCTACGACCTCGTGTCGGGCACTGGACTCACGGTGACGGCGAAGGCGACTGGCACGGTGACGCTCGCGGGCAAGGTCGGCTCTACGAAGGTAAGCGGCACGGCGACTCTGGAGATGTCCGAAGCGGAGACGGTCAAGGTTGAGCAGCGCGGCGAGCAGGCGACAGGGTCGAGGACGCCGGTCTTGAAGTGCGCAGACGACTGCGAAGAGCCGGTGCAGGTCGTTCGCCGTACGGCGACGGCGCGCTTCTTCTCGGGGAATTTCGTCGTCGAGATCGTCTATGTGCTTGAGTCAGACGAGGACGGCACAAACGTTAACGTCTCCGGCAAGGTGTGGAAGAAATAACAATCAAAGCAGCCTAGGCTGGCTTTGTTGCGTCTTGACTTGCATGTGGGGGTTTGAGATAATGTGAAGCCGACGACACCGAGATGCGGGGGATGGCATGAACCCAAAGATAGCAATAGAGAAGAAACGCGAGGGGCGGTCCCTCGACGATGCGGAAATACGCGAATTCGTCAACGGCTTCACGTCCGGCGGGATACCTGACTGCCAGATGTCCGCGCTCGCCATGGCCATATGCTGCAAGGGCATGGACGAACGCGAGACGGCGACGCTCACCGACGTCATGATGCGCTCAGGCGAGATGATCCGCTGGCCGGATGCTCCGCCGACCGCAGACAAGCACTCCACCGGCGGCGTCGGCGACAAGCTCTCGTTCATAACCCAGCCGCTCGCCGCGGCCTGCGGCGTATCCGTCCCATCGCTCGTCGGGCGCGGCCTCGGCACGACCGGCGGCACAGCGGACAAGCTGGAGGCCATCCCAGGCTTCAGGGTGTCGCTCTCCCTCGACGAATTCCGCCGCACGGTCGCGGAGACCGGACTTTCGCTCGCGACGCAGACGGACGAAATCGCCCCTGCGGACAGGAAGCTTTATGCCCTGCGCGACGTGACGGGGACGGTCGCCTCAATTCCGCTCATCGTCTCTTCGATCCTCTCGAAGAAACTTGCCGAGGGTGCGGGCGCGCTCGTGTTCGACGTCAAGTGCGGAGCCGGCGCGTTCATGCGCCGCCGCGAAGACGCTGAAGAGCTCGCTCGTGCGCTCGTCGCCGGGTCGAAGGCGGCGGGACGGCGCGCCGCCGCGCTGGTGACTGACATGGACGCGCCGCTCGGCTTCGCTACGGGGAACGCCTCGGAAGTGGCAGAGGCGCTCGCGATCCTGGACGGGAAAGCCGATCTCGGAGCCGCGCCCGTCAGGCTGGAGACCGAGCTTTCCGTTGAGCTGGCGGCGCTCATGGTGTCGCTTGCGAAGGAGACGTCGCTCGACGATGCGCGGGCGATGTGCCGGGAGAAGCTAGCGGACGGGTCTGCGGCCGCTAAGTTCCGCGCAATGGTCGCCGCGCAAGGCGGCGACCTCGACGCCTTCTCTGCCAGGTTCGCGGAGCCTTCGGCAAAGTTCAGGGTTCAGTCCATGCGGAGCGGATACATCGCCTCGATCGACGCCCGGAAGGTTGCGGAAGTCGCGCTCTCGCTCGGAGCGGGCCGCGCAAAGCCCGGCGACGCGATAGACTTCGCGGCGGGGGTGACGCTTGCAGTCGGCGTGGGGGACCGCGTCGGACTGGGGTCTCCGCTCGCGACGCTCACAGCCTCCGACGCCGAGCCGGACGCGCTAGAAGAGGCGGCGAGCGAACTCGTCGGGGCTTTTGCGTTTTCGCGTGGGCCCGTGGAGCCGCCCGCCTCTCTCGTTATCAGCAGGATATGACGGGGCGCAAGGCCCCGTTTGGCGGAGGTCACTCCGCCGAGGCGCGGACCTTGCCTTCCTTGATGCGCTTCTCGATGACCTCCTGGGCGATGTTCTTTGGAACCGCCTCGTACTGCTTGAAGATCATCGTGAAGGAGCCGCGGCCCTGCGTGACGGTGCGGATCGCGTTCGAGTAGCCGAACATCTCGCCGAGCGGGACCGTCGCCTTGATGAGCTTGACGCCGGCGCGGTCGTCCATGCCCTCGACGCGTCCGCGCCGCTGGTTGATGGAGCCGTTGGCGGCGCCCATGTACTGCTCGGGGACGACGACCTCGACGTCCATCATCGGCTCGAGGAGCTGCGGCTTCGCCTTCATGAAGCCCTGCTTGAAGCACTGCATCGCGCAGGTGATGAACGCGAACTCGTTGGAGTCAACCTCGTGGTAGCTGCCGAAATAGACCGTCGCCTTGACGTCCACGACCGGGAAGCCCGCGAGCGGGCCGGCCTCGAGCGCCTTGCGGACGCCTTTCTCGACCGCCGGGATGTACTCCGTCGGGATGACGCCGCCCTTGACCTCGTTGACGAACTCGAAGCCCTTGCCGGGCTCCTGCGGCTCGAGCTTGAGGCAGACGTGCGCGTACTGGCCGCGGCCGCCGGACTGCTTGACGTGCTTGTACTCGTTGTCCACGGGCATCGTGATCGTCTCGCGGTACGCGACCTGCGGGGCGCCGACGTCGCAATCGACGTTGAACTCGCGCTTCAGGCGGTCCACGATGACCTCGAGGTAGAGCTCGCCCATGCCGGCGATGATCGTCTCGCTCGTCTCCTGGTCGAAGGTGACCACGAACGTCGGGTCCTCCATCGCGAGGGCGTGAAGCGCCGCGCCGAGCTTCTCGTTGTCGCCGCGGCTCTTCGGCTTGACGGCGACCGAGATGACCGGCGCCGGGAAGTCGATGGACTCCAGAGTGATCGGGTGGTCGGGGTCGCAGAGCGTGTCGCCCGTGCGAGTGTCGGTGAGGCCGACGCAAGCGACGATGTCGCCGGCGTGGGCCTCGTCGAGCGGCTCCTGCTTCGCCGCGTGCATGCGGAACAGGCGCGAGATGCGCTGCTCCTTGGAAATCGTCGAGTCGAGGAGCTCCGCGCCGAGCTTGAGCG
>Ga0265298_10007157_pt1 | contig 13619 bp, 10 predicted proteins | sample AusTroGonzalo_MG_3_FD_193486 | JGI IMG/M metagenome (GOLD analysis project Ga0265298, IMG submission 193486) | Bovine rumen microbial communities from tropical cattle in Woodstock, Queensland, Australia - Gonzalo_01 | ecosystem: Host-associated > Mammals > Digestive system > Stomach > Rumen ...
CCTGCATTAGGAAACCTCTTTATAGAAAGTGATTCTTATATCAAATTCGGCCCTTGCCAAACTCCACTCCACATTACATCAATATTCCTGCAAGTCGTAACTGGATTGCTTGCAGGCATTTACGTTTGCTTCGTAAGCCAAGGGATTAAAAACATCGTCGCCAAGAGCAGTATCCTTGACTTCGTCCTGTTTGGGAAAAAGAAGCCTAAAGCGAAAAAAACGGCTTAAAAAATTTCCTTTCAGAACCTTTTGAGTATATATTGGTTTATATATACTTTTAAATCAGAAGGGGAAGCATATGGAAATTAAAGCCGTACGCCTGTTTGACCATGGTTTCATGAACCAAGCGTTTGCCTTTGGCGGAGAAGAAGGCAAGGAAAAGTTTGACGAACAGATTATCTACCGCAGCAGCCTGCAAAACTTTCTCATCGACACAGGAAGCGAAGTCATCCTCGTTGATACGGGATTCGTGAACGACTTTGCGGCACCCGAAAAGAAACTCGGTGCGCCGCTTTACATGGGCGAAAAGTTAAAGGACTACACCCAAGCATTTGCGGAACTCGGTTACAAGCCTGAACAGGTCACTAAAATTCTCATCACACACAAGCACCCGGACCATTCTGCGGCCATCCAGTATTTCCCGAACGCGAAGGTTTTCGTCTCGCCCGAAGACGCCGACGCCATGAAGCTCGAAGGACCGAACATTGTACGCTGTACCTATAAGGACGGGCCTTACCACAACTTTCCGAAATGCGAAAAGATCGCAGACGGAATCTATTTCATTGAAGCGAAGGGACACACCAAAGGCAACAGCATCATCGTCGCTGAAAACGACGGACTCTTCTACATGATGCACGGCGACGTGACCTACTGCGATGCAGCCCTCAAGGCAAACAAGTTAAGCATCGTCTTTGAAGATATTGCAGCCGCCCGCGAAACGTTTGACCGTGTCCGCGAATTTGTCGCCAACAATCCGACCGTTTATCTTTCGACGCATTGCCCCGAAGGCTACGAAAACCTTGAGATGAAACGCGTGATGAAACTGTAGAAAGTTCCGCAGTTATTCCCACAATCTTACACTTGTCATCCCGACCGGAGCCTGTGCTGAGCGCAGTCAAAGTAAGCCGGGATCTTTTTTTACAAAGCCCCCGATTTCGGGCCGTATTCAATTGAACCGTCATGGCGGATGATGAGGTAGTCGCAAAACAGCGCATTCTTGTTAGATTCCGTTATTTTGAAATCATAATCAAAATCATGGCACCGTTTCATGCCAGCAACAACATATTTTCCAAATATTTTATAAAGCCAACTATTTTCATCAATAGGAACATCAAAAAACAACACATCCTTTGAGATTTCTGCCCAAGTCACAAGGACATCCCCATTATCGCTTAAAATAAATTCATACTGATAAGTGCCCCAATTAAAAAAGCTTAACGTTCCAACATACTCGCCCTTCATGCCAACGTTTTTCCAAACAACATCTTTATCAATTGGTTCCCAAAGAACTAATACAGAATCGCTTTTTTCAAGGTAAACCTGATAATAATTCATTAGAGGTATTTTATATCGCAACCATTTCTCAAACGAAGGATTTTTATGCAAGACCATAATCGTTCTTAAAAACAATTTGACCGATTCAATAGGATTTTCATCATGTTTTAAGCCCAAAAGAATTTCTTTAAAAGGAGTATCTCCTTTAGGTGAAACATAGAAAGAACGATCCTTATCACTAGTATATAAAGGATGACCATGGTCTAAATCTACTGCATTTATATTAAATAATTTTTCAAACCACTTAAACCTCAGATCCACCCGAAATTGTTCAAGTTTATCTTCACTTTTCCTCATATCTAGCGAAATACGAAGGCTATCCAAAATCTTATAATAGTTTTCAAATGAAGACGAAAACTCGCGATAGGGCTTCGGGATAGGGTTTTCTTCATTATTTTTATAATAAAGTTTTTCTCCTTTCAACAATTCTTTAGGCAACGAAATTACTTTACCTTCTCTCACAACACTTTTATAAACGTGAGACCGTCCACAATCAAATTCAATCGTATCACTAACAAAATCTGCAAATAATGGTTCACTCTTTTGATTTTTGACAGCTCGTTTTTCTGCAGATGTATTCAAAACAATTTCTTGCGGAGGAATACTTACCGAAACAATTCTATTGTCTTTTTTCTTTGAATAGTAAAAATTACGAACAAGAGGCACTGTATGCGACAAAGAATTAATGGTCACGCTATCCAAATAAAGCGACGAATCTCGAATGCTCCAATAAGCTAAATAGCCGCCACCATCTTTGGGAATTAAATACGTGTACAAAGGAGGATTTCCATACATAGGGCGAGCACTCGACGGTCTAAACGGCCACTCCGCATAATGTTTGGCAATAAACTCGTTAAGTGGGAACGTTACAATACGGCACTCTTTCCCATTAAAATAAATATGGTCCGTTCCACCTTCAGCATCGGCTCGATCTGGAGTTTCATTCGCAAGCACTGCGCATACAAGCGCAACCATTAGGAAACAAATTTTCTTTATCATAATTACAAATTATAAAAAAACGGATAAGTTTCCAACAAAAGAGAAGCCCAATCACGTTGAGCATGACAAAAATGAAACACAAGACAACTTCGGAGTGACATGCAAGTGAGCATGACAATCGCAGAACGGTTCAGGCGATATTTTTTACAAATTCACTTAAAAACTTTCTTGAAAAGGCGCCACCAGTTGGCAAGCGTTCCCGGTTTTGCCCCGCGATTCAGCGGGACATCCTTAAACGGCGATTGCATATAGCGGCGCCACCATTCGTGCGCCAAAAGCACATCGTAATATTTCCAAGGCTTGCCCGCACCCGTCCAATGAATCACAGACGGATCATCAAACGCTTCGCGAACTTCTTTCGCTGAATAGAGCGCCATCATTCGCTTTGCATGTTTAATGTTGCTCATCGTCACGTTAAAGCGACACGGGACAAAGCCAATTTTGCCATAGCACACGTAATTCAAAATCAGCTGATCTGCAGGGTCGAGCGGCGCAAATTCTTTTTTGCCTACAAGCGCCAAGCACTTGCTTTCAATACCGTCTTCGCGCATTGCCTTGAGGTTCATCAAAAGCACACCGCTATTCACGTAATAATCCATGCCCGGGATTCCGCTTTGTTTGAGCCAACGATTGCGATCGCTCTTTTTAATCTGCGCCCAAACGACAGGCACGCCTGCCATGTAAATTCCGTCCATCGGAGTTTCAAAAAGTTCCCGCAAGTCCGTGCGCACCATCGTATCAGTATCGAGATACAAAACCTTATCCAAAAGTTGCAACACAGAGGGTGCTTTCAATCGGTAAAGTGCAGGTGTCGTCACAGAATGCACCATTCCGACCTTACCGCTATACTGGATTGCATTATCTTTGAAATAGGGCGACATGTCCACAAGCGTCACAGAGCAATTCCTTCGCGGATTATCAGCACATTGCGATAAACGGTTACGATTTTCTTCGGTCACGTTATCCGAAAGAAAGCAGTAAAAATCGTAGTACGTCCCCTCGCCCGCCGTCTCAATAGCAGATGTCATAACAACTGCCATGGCATTGATCTGATTGTTGTCGCTCGAAAGGATAATCGGAATGTGAACGTTTTCCATGTCGTTTTACTCCAAGAATCTTTAGAAAAGCTTGCCCAAAATTTCCAAAGGCTTCACGAGGAAAGGCATTTTCTTATACAGCCAGGCAAGAGACTTTGCGAAGGCATAAGAGCGGATGATGTAGGCACCCGCAGCGCCGACCTTGTTCGTCTGGTACATGAAAGCATCCTTCGCATGCGCAATCACGTCATCGTAATACTCGTCGATGTGAATGGACTTGTCCGCATTCACCGTCACGGGGAGATTTTTCAAGTTCGTATAAAAATCCTTGCGCAAAATTTTCGGCAAAAAGATGTTCATCGATTCCGGGACCTTGCGACCACGCGTATCGATAATGCGCGAGCCAAAGAAGTGCAGCACCTTCGCCGTCGGCAAGAAGCGGTTGCCATAAGCCAACTGGCAGTTCCAACCGCCATCCATCTTCTTCGTGATATACCCGAACTTGTAATTGGTTTCGGCAAGCGAAGCCATATCGTACGGGAAGTTCTTGGAAACGCAGTAAAGCCACAGTTCGTGCCAAGTCTTGAAGAATTCGCGGGCTTCCGGCGTATCGGCAGCAAACATCACGCCCCCGTTGAAAATTTCGTCGTTCAAAATCGGCGAAAAGCCCATCATCTTCGCGTTGTTCAAGACCTTCTTGCGGTTAATCGCCTTTGAAAGGTTCGTGTGGAAGTCGAGCACGGCATAAATGCCACCGCGCCATTCATCAGGAATCGTCAAATCATCGACAATCGCGATGTCCGAATCCATGTACAAAAAATCGCCATCGACCACATTGCGCATCACCGTCTTGAGGTAACGAGAACGAAGCATCGGCGTAAACTTTTCATCAAGCGTCAGAACCTTAAGTTCATCGACAGCATCCTTCAAGACCGCTCGCGGTCCCGTAAGTGTAGCCGCAGTCTTATCGTCCGTCAAAAGCGTCACGAACGCATTCGGATTATGGACTCGCAACGAGGCTATCGCCACGAGCGTCTGCTCGCAAAAAAAGTCCTTCGGAGAACTCGTCAACACAAAAAGGTATTTCACAGAAGGCATAATCATCCTCAAAGTTCAATCGGTTTCTTGTTTTCGTAAGCAGCAAGGCGGCTTTCGATCGTGCCTCGCGGAGCATTCCTCAAAAAATTCTTGATACGCTGCCATAGCGGGCGCCAGCTGCCATTCGTCACATGAATTGCAAAAGGTTTCGTCTTCGATTCGTTCAAGCTCGGCAAAAAGACATCGCCTGGATAAATCGTCATTCCTTCAGACAACTTCTGCATTTCGTTCTTGTACACAAAACCATATTGCTGTGCTGCATGGGCATAAACGCACGGCGATATATTCTTGGTATTCAGTTCGCCATTCGGCAAAATGAATTTTTCCCTTTCATAATATTCCATGCACTTTTTAAGGAACGGGTGCCCCGCCTCGCCACCGAAAATGGCCGCCTGCAAAGCAATTCCCGGAATCACCATCTGGTTCGGGTCTTTCTTGGTGCCGTCATCGTTCAAGAGCAACCAGGACTTGTTCCTCTTGAAATGTGCCGTAAGCTCTACATTTGTAAAATAGCGGTTATTCAAAAACGGATCAAAACTCTGGTACATGAATACATCACTATCCAAATAGATTCCGCCTTCGCTGTAAATGGCGTAAAGACGAATATAGTCGCTTGCGAAAGCCCACTTAGAAAGCGAAACCGCCTCGCGTACAAACGGAACCGTATCGATAATCTTTTGGCATTTAGCCATATCCCAGTGGACAATTTCGTAATCAGGGCAATGACGTCGCCAACTATCCAGGCACAATTGCGGGAGTTGTGGCAGAGGGTCATTTGAGAGCCATATATAGTGCAGCTTTTTTGGAATCATGCAAGTAATGTAGAAAATTACTACTGTCGGGCTACACCAAATAGCTATATTTATATCATGATTTCTATTGCAATGGCTACATATAACGGCAAAACTTTTATTCGGGAACAGCTTGACTCTATTTTGGCCCAGACCGAACAAGATTTCGAAATCGTCATTTGCGACGACGCGTCAACCGATTCCACGCCCCAGATTCTTGACGAATACGCACAAAAGGATTCAAGAATCCACGTTTACAAAAACGAAAAGAATTTAGGCTATCGCGAGAACTTCAACAAAGCCGTTTCACTTTGCAAAGGCGACTTTATCGCATTCAGCGATCAAGACGATTTGTGGCTCGAGAACCATCTTCAAACATTGCACGACGCCATCGGAGACAACCTTGTTTGTGGAGGCCGCACGGTACGCTGCCGCGAAGATGGATCCACCCTCAATGAATTTTCACCAACAGCATACCAGTCCAATTGCCTGACATCGCAAAAAGACCGTTTTATTTACCAGTGCTACGCCTTCAACCTCTATCAAGGCGCATCGCAGCTCATCAGCCGCGAAGCCGTAGAACGATTCTTTCCCATTGAAAACGACGAATACGCACACGACTGGGCTCTCGCCGCAAACGCCATTGCCGAAAACAGGTTTGTCTATACTAGCGCCGTTGTCACCAAATGGCGCAAGCACTCTTCGCAAGTGACCCACAAGAGGCATTCGAGAGAAGTTCGCAAGAACCGACTCGCCCAATTCGCTTTGTACATGTGGTCGCACAACGACAAGCTCAAAAAAGACTTGGAAATCAAGGATATCTTGCGAAAGGCCATTGAGTTTCACACAAACTCAAGAGTTTCTTACCGCATCAAGAATCTCATTCATGCGTGGAAAACGTCCAAAATCATTTACGGAAGAAACTTCACCGGAACTTTAAAAACAGTTCTCGGCTACCTCTTTACCGCATCGCTTTAGAATTTTCTCTTGTAAAAGAGGAACTGCGCCCCAAGCAGGAGCAGCACACACACGTAGACGACGATTTTTCCGACCATCGTAAGCGTAACCACTTGGGCATTGATCAAAATGTATAGCGCAAGCAAGAGCACCATCCAGACAATATCGATCCAAAGTTTGGAAGAGTACGGCTGGAGACTTCTCTTGAGCAAATAGACATTGCAATAGACCGACGATACGATTCCATAAATGAGCATCGAAAGAGCAGCTCCCAAAAGCCCAAGCTGCGGAATCAAAATAAAGCCAGCCACGACAGAAGTCAAAAGCTGGATAACGCTTGCCTTCAAGTTGACAACGCTCTTGCCGATGCCATCGATGACCGTGTTCACCATACCAAAGAACGTGACGACCAACTGGAAAAAGAGCAGAATACCAAGCGCCATCGGCTGCACCACATAGCTCTTGCCCGCAATGGACATGATTTCTTCAGGGAAAAGCACGATGAAAAATCCAATAATCACCTGAATCATCGTCGCCATCGAAACGCAATACGAATATACAGGCTTCAAATCCGTCTTTAGACGGGATTCGTCCATACCCGAAACGACCGGCGTAATAATCGGGTTGAATCCATTTCGAATCGTCTGGAGACCGTTCGCAAGCGTCATCATCAGCGCATAGACACCAGAAGCCTCAGCGCCCAAGAAGAACAGCACCATCCAAAGCGTCGAACGCTGGAGCAGGTTTCCGACAAAGACCGTCAAACCAAGCGGCACAGAATAAAGGACAAGTTCCTTCGAAGCAAGCCCTTGCGGGATAAGCGGCATTTTCTTGAACTGTTTGCGAACAGCCTTGGCATGCAAGGTAAAGCCAATAATTTGTCCAAACAAGAGGCCAAACGGGAGCGCATGCGGAATATCCATGTAATGCAGCACGATAGACACAAGCGGAGCCATCACGGCAATCACAAAATCGTTGATAAAAATGGAAATCCAAGGTTTACGGTTACCTTCAGAAGACGTGCTCAACACATACATTCCCGAGTAGAACACGAGAGAAATGGCATAATACGGCAACTCGTCTGACACAAGGGACGTGAACGACCCCAGGATGATGACAATCGTGATAAACAGGGAAACGGCGACTGAAATCCAGAATGATTCCATAATGCCGTTATGAATAGGCCTTCCGTGAAGCTTATTTTGTGGCAAATACCAGCGAAGCCCAATATCCAAGCCCAGCGTAGAGGCTCTCGCAATCGTAAGCAAAAGACCCTGAGTCGAAACAAATATCCCAAATTCGCCTGTACCAAAGATACGAGCGAGCATAATGGTCAAAAGCGGCCCACAAATTTTGAGGACAGTCCCCAAAATATTGAATAGGGTACTTTTTTTCAAAAAACTTTTATCAACATCTAACTCGTTCATGCTCAACGCAATTTAAAAAAATGATTAAACAGATAAAACCCTAATTTTTGCAGAAATGCGAATAAAAACAAAAAAATTTACTACATTATACGGCATGGTTCAATTCAGTCAAACTTCTTGGCAAATCGGCACACTCTCCGACACGCTTGATATCATGCGCTATGCGCCAATGACCTTATCCGTGGGGACGAACGCCGTTATTTACTACACATTGCCAAAGACTATTGAATCCGGCGAGTTTATCCGCTACACCATCATGGCGGGTTTCAGAAAAGTAAGTTGGACTGGCATCATTGGAGCGGTCACTCCAGGCAAAACCAAGAACGTCATTGAAATTGCCGTACGCCTTGGCGAAGGCCCGTTCCGTGGCTTTACGGCCAAGCATACATTCGATTCCGTCAAGGGAATCACGACCTGCTTTGACGACATGTCCTTCCAAGGTTGCAAAGACTTTGCCGAAGACACGTTCTCTATTGTCATGAACAGCGCTAGCCTGGTTTACGCCATCAAGGCTAGAGAAATGGCTCGCGAACAAATTGCCATTGTAGAAGCAAAGAAAAAGACGCAGGCTTTCGAAGCTTTGGATCAATCCGCAACCGCCGGATAACATCATGTACAAGTCCCTCGAACAGGCCCTGCTGGATTTGGAAAAGGCGGGAATGCTCAAACGTATTCACGCCGAAGTCGATCCGCATTTGGAAATGGCCGAAATCGCAAGGGAAAATTTTAGGCAAAAGGGTCCCGCACTCCTCTTTGAACATGTCAAAGGGAGCAAATTCCGGGCCGCCTGTAACATTTTCGGAAGTGACGAACGGTTCAATTTTCTGTTCCGCGATGGATTCAAGCAAACGAAAGTCGCCGTTCAATTCAAATCGAACCCAGTAGAGTTTTTTAAGGGAGCTTTCAAGCACCCTCTTCAATTGTTCACAGCGGCATGCGCCGGATTAAGATCTTTGCCGAGACACTCCGGCAACATCAGGGACTTTGAAGAATGTCGTTTACAGGACCTGCCGCAACTCGTCTCCTGGCCGCTTGACGGCGGGGCTTTCATCACGCTCCCACAAGTAGCCACACGCCCAAGTGAAAACGCAAGCATCATGCAAACAAACGTGGGCATGTACCGCATCCAGATTTCTGGAAACGAATACATTCCAAACGAAGAATGCGGACTTCATTACCAAATCAAGCGCGATATTGCAAGGCACCACCAGAAGGCCATCGAAGAAGGCCGCCCGCTCAAGGTGAGCGTATTCATTGGCGGGCCTCCATCGCACACGTTTGCCGCCGTGATGCCGATGCCCGAGAACCTCTCGGAGCTTTTGTTTGCAGGCATGCTCGGCAATCGCCGTTTCCGTTACTTTGAACATGACGGTTACCTTGTCTCTAGCGATGCCGACTTTTGTATTTTAGGAGAAATTGAACCCGGTTTAAAGCCCGAAGGCCCATTTGGGGACCACATCGGTTACTACTCCGGCAAACACAATTTTCCTTGTATGAGAGTCCAAAAAGTGCTTTGCAAAAAGAATGCGATTTTCCCGTTCACGGTCGTGGGGCGTCCGCCTCAAGAAGACACGCTTTTTGGCAAGTTCATCCACGAAATCACAAAGCCGATGGTACCCGCTTCGCTCCCGGGCGTTTACGGGGTTCACGCGGTCGATGAAGCAGGCGTACACCCGCTTTGCCTAGCGCTCGGTTCAGAAGCGTTCCGGCCATACGCCCTCCCCGAAGAACGCGAGCCGATGGAACTTTTAAAGACGGCAAACGCGCTCCTCGGATTTAACCAGGCAAGCCTCAGCAAGTACCTGCTGATTGCGGCAAAGGAAGATGACACAGGCCTTGACGTAAACAATGTCCCCGCATTTTTCAAGCATGTTCTTGAACGGGTCCACCTTGACCGCGATTTGCACTTTCAAACGTCAACGACCATCGATACGCTCGACTACACGGGCACAAGCCTCAACCACGGTTCAAAAGTCGTCATTGCCGCCGCAGGCTTGAAATGCCGTGAACTTCGAAACAACCAGAGCGATCTTGAAACGCTTGCACTCCCGCAAAGATTCAAAAACGTAACCATCGTGATGCTAGGCGTGCTCATGATTGAAGGGCCTGCGACTCTAGAAAGCAACAAAGAGGCATTCCACGAGTTAAAAAACGCGCTTGCCCACTGGAAATTCCGCGAAAACTACCCCTGGATTTCCATCATCGACGAAGGCGCTCTTAACGCAAACAAAGCGGCCGAAACAGGCAACATCTTGAGCGACTTTCTCTGGCTCACATTTACGCGCTCCGACCCAGCTCAAGATATATACGGTCTTGACGAGACCGTCGAAAACAAGCACTGGAAATGCAAGGCGCCCCTGATCATCGACGCACGCATCAAGCCGCACCACCAAAAGCAACTGACCGTACCCGCCGAGATTACCGCCAAGGCAAAACAATTTCTCAAGGACGCAGGAGTTTGAAAATGCGCCTCATAACTCTATTCATCGCCGCTCTAATTTGTACCGCACAAGCCTATGATGGCGACTGCGGAACAATGAAGGTTATCGAGAACCTCATCAACTATCAGAAACAACCTCATTTTGCATCAACTCTTTACCGCGATGGCCAATGTCGTTCCGAGCAGTATTACGATTCCGTCTACACCATTGAAACACCCCACTTTCAAATAGTGTACGTATTGACCGGCCCCCATGCAACCACAGAAGAATTCGCGAACAAAACTGCGTCCAGCATGGAAGAAGCGTGGAACCTGTATGTAAACAAGCAAAAAATGCGCGAACCCAAAGGTCCAAGCAAAAGCTACCATTTCCAGCAAAAAGTCACAAATGGCCTGTATCCCGTAGAAATCGTAGACATTGATCAAATTAGAGACAACAAAATTTTCTTTGGAGAATCTGGTGAATGTGGTTCTTGTTTTGCAGTGACCGTTCCTCTGAACAACGCTACGGCCTCGCAAATTTTCATGGACAACGATTTTTATTACGCGGCCTCCCAAAATCGCAAAAGTGAAAAGTTTATTTCAAATGGGGATACCTGCTATTACGCTAAGGCGACAACGGCGTTATACAACACAGCCCACAACTACTCATACACAAAGGAATGGGCCAAAGGCATTCGTCTAACCTCGTTCCACGAGCTATACCATGCTGTACAACTTCGCTACCTCAATATGTTTTCCAATCAAACATTCTGGTTCGAAGCTTCAGCCACAGGTTTTGAAGAAGTTACCAATCCCGAAGTCGACGACTACCATTCGTATCTCTCAAGTTTTTTCGCAAGAATGGGAGAACCGATTTCTAAAACATTCAAGAATTACGGAGCCTCATCATTCTTCCTTTATCTATACCATAAAGTATCCAACGACCTAGATCACTCCATTTGGGAAAACTTTTCAAAGAATCCCGAAAAAAATTTTGAAACGCAATTTGAGGCCTCTTTGAACGAAAAAAAACTAGACCCCGATAGCGTATTTCACGATTTTTCTGTAAGGCTTTCGCTTTCAGGAAACCGCACCAGCTATTTTCCACAAAAGGAATGGATAAACGACGACCAATCACAATGGCCATCAGCAAGATTTTCCATCCAAGACACAATCAAGCCGTACATTGAAAGTCTCGCCTTTGATTTTTATCGCAACAGAAACGGTTATCAGGAACCCGACTTGTCAAACTTTATCGGTAAGGCAACCGTCATCGCTTTCCATGATGGTGAAGCTTCATTCCATAAAATCAACAGCAACAAATCGTTAGACAGCTTGACAGCGGTATTATCGACATGCGATTCTTCCATGTGGGTGTTCAGCCGCTTTGGGAAATCCGAAAGCATTCCCATCACAAACAACACATCGGCACCGCACGCGTTCCCTGTTCCCTGGAGAAACGGAGCACTCTGTTTTGCCCCCCTTCCCCGTGACAAGAAGTTCTTTGAAATACGCAATAGGCGCGGCGACTTGATTGTTCAACAAAAATATGAAGGAACGTCATTCTGCCTGCAAGAAGACCAAGTCAAATCAATGATGGCTCCTGGCATTTACCGCTTCCGCGTCGGGAATAAAGGCAAAACCACTAGCTTTATTGTGATTTACTAGTCAATAGTCCCTAGTCATTGGTCATTAGTTATTGAAGATGTCATCCTCGAACTGTCATCCTGAGGAGCAAAGCGACGAAGGACCCAGTTATTTCTTGTTTTTAAGCTAGGAATCTTATACTACAAACAATCGCCTATGAAGGGGAACAAATTATTCTTTTGTTCTAGCTTCTTGAGCAATTTTGTATCGGGATTAGCCTTGACCGCTTCTTTATAAAGCGCACAGACATTTTCATAATGTCCGTTCAAACGGGCGCGGGCGTAATCCGCTGCCGAATTGTTATGAATCATGAAAGCCCAGTCCGAAGCCTGGAACAGTACAAGTTCGCGCGCCATCTGCGCAAGGAAACGCTTGGCCATCGCATTTTTTGAACCGCGCGCATTCTTTACAGCATTCCCAGCAGTTTTAGAAATGCGCAATTTCAAATCGTCCATCATCTTACGCATTCTAAAGAACATCGGGTACTGGAAAGCGACTTCATCGTTCATCCAGACTTCACCAAAACCGCCCTCGCCCCACGACGAGAAAATCGGCTTGTGAACGTCCTTATCTGCAGGTTCACGAATCGAGTCTTCAAGAGATGCCATTTCGACCACGCTCGAGCTTGCCGCACGTTCAAACATTTTCTCAATGAACAGCGGACCTTCGAACCACCAGTGTCCAAAAAGTTCAGCATCGTACGGACAAAGAATTGAGACTTTATTGCCATCCATGTTCGGAAGCAAGCTCGACACAGTCGCTTCGCGATTGGCGACAAAAAGTCGCGCGTGGTCTTCCACCAAGCGGAGCGCATTCCACGGGCGATAAATCTTCTTGTCTTCGCTACCTGTAATGCGGTAATACTTGAGGCCCGTTTCAATGTGCGCACCCGCTGCCAAGAAGTAATCGCCTAGATACTCGCTTTCGCGTTCGTGTGCAATGTCCTTGAAAAATTCGCGATATTCCGGATGCCCCGGGTAGCCCGTTTTACGGCTCCAGACTTCCATGGAACTGCTCTGTTCGCGCCCCATGCAATAAAGCCCAGCCGGAGTCTTGATTGGCGAAAACACGCCATACTTAGGCGCTGGTTTTGCCAAGAGCACACCATGCGTTTCCAGGAAAAAATACTTGAATCCGTATTCCGCAAGGATGCTGTCCAATCCTTCAAAATAGCCACATTCCGGGAGCCACAACCCGCGAGGCTTTTTGCCAAACGCTTCTTCAAACGCACGGACCGTAATCTTCAGCTGCAAGCGGATGGCATCAACATCGTTCTGGTACGCAGGCAAAAACGGATGCGTCCCCACGCACGTGAGCAAGTTGATTTTTCCAATCTGCTCCAAGCGCTTGAGTGCAGGAACAATTTCGCAACCGCAATCTCGCTCCCACGTATTGATGAGCGCAAGCTGCCTGCGGTAATAAAAATCCACCACTTCCATAAGCTCGGAATTGCCCTGGAAGCGGACTTTTTCGCGTTCAATCAGTTCAAGCTGTTTGTGCAAATGCGCCGAAAAACGGGTAAGCAAAAGCTTATCCGTAAGCATCGCGAGCAAAGCCGATGAAACGCTAAAATTGAGAGTGCCCGGTACGCCCTTTTCTTCCAGACGGTTGAGCATCTGGATGATGGGCAAATACGTCTCCGCCATAGCCTCAAAAAACCAGTTCTCTTCCAAGAACCGGTCAAAAG
>Ga0265298_10007158_pt1 | contig 13612 bp, 9 predicted proteins | sample AusTroGonzalo_MG_3_FD_193486 | JGI IMG/M metagenome (GOLD analysis project Ga0265298, IMG submission 193486) | Bovine rumen microbial communities from tropical cattle in Woodstock, Queensland, Australia - Gonzalo_01 | ecosystem: Host-associated > Mammals > Digestive system > Stomach > Rumen ...
CTGATACTGTACCACCGATGATCTTCTGAAATCTTTTCAGCTTCACTTAAATCACTCCTCTGAAAAAAATAGTGTTCTGGTCTTAATGTTCGTTTGTTGATAAAGTTAATCCCCCACTGCGAGCTCGTATATCTGTATATAAATTGTAATATATTACCAATAGTTAAAACAAGCCATTTTTTGTGGTCGGCATACCGCCTGACCAAAAATTGCGAATTTATACTTTGCGTATTTGGCTATAAACAGCCAAAATCAACGCAGCTCCATTAATTGCGCTCAATAAATGCACAGTGGGCAAGCACAATAAATCATCACGTTATTTTTACAATTATGTCATCATTTTACTATTTTGATGTGTTGTTGACATGAAGCATTTTCGCTTCATACAACATAAAATGCAGTGGATATAACATCTGCTGCATTTGCGATATTTCTATCATTAAAAACCCGACCGGAAACGCCGTCAGGATAAATTGTGCAATCTGCGACTTGTTTTCTTGGTCAGAATGTGGTAAAATATATAGCGTTGTATTTATTAAAAGCCTTAATTAATGTCCGCGCAGTCCCGTTTTTCGTGCGAGGCTGCGTTCCCTGAACGATATCCGGGACAACAGCCGCCTTACTGCGGCGACCGGGTACATACAAATACGGAGGATAAAAATGAAAAGGAAAACGTCAGGAAAAACCGCAGTATTACTGTCCGCAGCAGCTGCCGTAACAGCCTGTGCCTCAATTGCGGCGTACAGCGCTGATACTCGCGTAAACAGTTCTTTTATCGCCGAAGCAGCAGCTGATACTGTATCTTTTGACCCTTCAGACGGCACACTCACCCTGAGAGGCAGGGTGGACCGCGATGAATTCGCAAAAGAAGTGACACCGCCTGATGTTAAAGCTGTAAAAGCCGAAGCAGGCACTGTTCTGCCTGAATACTCCGCAGGTCTGTTCACTATGATGAGCAGCTGCACAAGCTTCGATCTGAAAAACGCGGATACCGCAGGAGTACATAATATGTCAGGTATGTTCAACGGCTGCTCAGCCGTTAAAGCTTTGGACCTCAGCGGCTGGGACACAGGTAACGTAACAGAAATGGCAAGTATGTTTTCAAACTGTACTTCCCTCGAAAGCGTTGATCTGAGCAGCTTTGACACCTCAAACGTGGTACATATGACAGCTATGTTCATGTCCTGTCCTGAGCTGAAAGCCATTGACGTCAGCGGTTTTGACACAAGAAAGACAGAGTCATTCGCGGATATGTTCTGCGGATGCAGAAAGCTGCGCAGGATAGATACCTCGGGATTCCGCACATACAGAGCAAAAAATGTACAGGCGGTGTTCTCGGACTGTGAAAAGCTTGTCTCACTTGATCTCAGCGGCTTTGATATAGCAGAGCTGCCGGCAGAAAGCAAGCTGGCGCTTTTCAGCGGCGCAAATGACCTGAGATCACTGAAGCTCGGAAGCAGCTTCGGAGATATGACTGAAGATATGGGTCTTGTCAACAGCGAAAACGGCTGGGCAGACACCAGCACTCCCGGTACGAGGATAAGCGGCAGCAAGGCATATGCCGTAATCCCCGGAAGCGGCAAGCTCAGCTCCTATCAGCATATTGGAATGAAAACCGACTGTATTTCCGGAGCAAGCCTTATCCTCGACGGCACTATCGGTCTCAATTATTACGTCAGCTTTGCACCCGGCACTACCGAGGAGCAGAAAAAAAGCGCATATATCGTATTTGAGGGCAGCTGCTCCGAGAACGGGAAAAAGATAAACCTGACAGGAAGCAGCGCAGCCTGCCATGTAGCTGCCAAAAACACCGGCGACCCAATAAAGGCTTCTCTGTACATTGACGGTGAGACCTATGATATCAAGTCCCTCTCCGTAAAGGACTACGCAGGCATAATCCTTTCAAAGCCGGAAATATACCCTAAGGAACAGGAGCTTGTAAAGGCTCTCCTCACCTACTGCGGAAGTGCGCAGAAGCTTTTCGGATATGACGCTCCGTATGTTAATGAAGGTATCTCATTCACAGGAAGCACCTTCGATCACAGGAGCAGCTTCATTCCTCCCGATCCTATAAGCGGACTTTCATACTACGGCTCTTCTCTGCTTCTCAAGTCGGAAACGACTCAGAGACACTATTTCAGCCTCACAGGCGGAAAGATCACGGATTATACATTCACGGTCAGCGGTATTCCGGCTGTTCCGGTGCGGTATGAGGATTCAAACTATTACTACATCGACCGCCCGAATATAAACGCTGCCTCACTCGGCGACGCCGCTACGATAACAGTTACAAAGGGCAGCGAGAAAATGTCGTTCAGGTACAGTCCCATGGACTATGTAAGCACAGTTCTCGCCGAAGACAGTATACAGTCAGCGGAACTTAAAAATACAGCTGTTGCGCTGTTCTGGTACAGCAGAGCTGCGCTGAAATATGCAGGCAGAGCCTGAAAAGACAGATATGGGAAAATGCTTTGACGCCGATATGGATATTATTCCTTTCGGCAACGTCATAACAGCAAGTTGCACTCCCGAAGAGGATAAAGTAAACAATAAATCAGGATAAAGGAGAAAAAGTATGAAAAGAATAAGTATCGCCGCAGTCCTTGCCTGCACGTTAATGCTTGCAGGCTGTACAATCGAAACTACAGGAACAGGTCCCGGTGCACCTAACGGCAAGTACACGTCACAGTCCTCATCTCAGAAATCTGACGGAAAGAACTATGAAACTCCGGAAACGGAAGCCGCTGCGCCTGCTGAAGAGAATACTGCCGCCGCCGCAACAGAAGCTGCTGCTGAGACTGCTGAGCCCACAGCCGAACAGACTCAAACAGTTACCGAAAACTCATACGAAAGCGGACAGAACAATCCCACGGAAGCGCCTGCCACTGAGGAAAAAACAGACGCGACCCACGAAGCTATCGAGCTCCCTGTGATACCTATAGATTAAATCTGTAAAAGCCGCAAGGAATACCTTTCCTGCGGCTTTTTCATGTCTGACGTGAATTAACAGATTGTTTACATTTAAAAGCCGCACATTTTCAGCTACTGATACGTTATATTTAATATATTACTCAGGCAAACAATCCGTATCAAGGGAGGTCTTTTCATGAAATTATTCAGTAAATTCATATCACTTACGGCTGCTGCGGCTGTCATATCGGCAGCATTAACTCCCGCATTTGGTATTTAAGCCGTTCAGAGCGAAAAAATGTACACGGAAAGTATCTTATCCGCAGAGGAGGCTCCTGCCGGAAGCGAAGCAGAAACTGCTGTGCTGCCTTCATGGGTGACTTCAGACTTCATTGAAGCAATGGAATTCGACGCTGTTTACGGAAGGACACATATAGAGAACGGCTTTATCTGTCTTGTCCGGGAAATGCAGGGAAATGAGGCTGAATACTCGTCAGCCTGCGCCGGTAACTGCAGCCTGTCAGCAGATTCGCTGATAAAGCATGAGCCTGTTTCAAGCAGCATTTACCATTTTTCCATGCCGGAAAAGCCCGACCGCAGCGATGAGAAAGCTTACAGCGAATACCTCAGGCAGATAGATATATTAGGTCTGAACAGCAACATAGACTATGATCTCAAAACGGATATCTTCTACGGCGTTGAGGTCTATCAGATACCAGATGATTATTATATCGGCGTCAGCTGGACCAGAAAAACAAAAAACGAGCCTGAACAGCTCACAGATGATTTCCTGTTCGTTTCCGATGAAAACGGCGTCATCACAGAAAATAACATTGCAAAAGGCGGACAAAATGTCCGCCTTTATTTTTGTAGAGTATCATTTCTTCTTTTTTACGGCAATGCCTGCCAGTGATATGAAAGCAAGCGCAAGTGATCCGGCTATGCCCCAGCCTACCGTCTTTCTGCCCTCAGCCGTAAGCCTTTCGTCACCGCGTTCCGTGGTGATATAGCTGAATCCTACCGTTCGCAGGGCTGCGTCAACGTCAGCGGCTATGACTTCGTGCCCCTTGGCATTGGGGTGGATATCGTAACTGCTGATATTTGTAAGCTCCCCTGCTCTGCCCCTGAAATCCGCCGCTACGTCTATGACCTTGTAGCCAAGGGAGGAATTTTCGGAGATTATACGGTTGAGCCTGCCTATTTTCTCATTTGAAAAATCAGTGACCATACTGAATTTACTGAAATATTCAAGCGGGTCATAAAGAGTCTGTATAAAAACAGTTCCCTCCGTCTTTTGCAGCAGTTCCTCAGCAATTGTCCTGATATTCGTTTCAAACCTGTCAAGGGCACTGTCAACGTCGCCGCCTATACTCAGCAGTGAACCGGCAGCACTGAAAAAGTTGAAATTGTCCGAATCAAAGGAGCCCTTTTCCGTGATCCCCATATTCTTTAAAAGCTCCAGCATTATATCCAGCAGGTCATTCCCGCCTATCGACACAACTACTGCGTCACTGTCCGCAAGATCGCTGTCAAGCTCTCCGCTTTGAAGCTGCGCGATGAAATCATAAGAAGTATAGCCGGATACCGCTTTGTTTACCATTGTATGCCCGCATTCACTGCCTATCTCCGCTTCATACCTCTCCCTGAGGATATTCGCATAGGAACGGCAGTTATAATTGTCAGAAGAGGTATAGCCCTCAAGCCCGAAGCCTGCTGCTATCGAATCGCCGAGAAACAGCATTTTCGGCGGCACCTCTGTTTTATGTACGACCTCCCTTTCGGGTATCTCAGTCATCGAGCAAGCCGAAAGCCCGAGCATCAGCGAAGCAGCACAGAACGCTGCTATCTTCCTGATAATCATAAAAATCCACATCCTTGAAGTGATATCATACAAATAATATACGTCTATTTTTATGAGTATATTCTATCATTTTTAAGCTGTGATGTCAATATACCCCTTTTTTTCACGCATTGTGACAGCTTTGTGATGATACTGCACAAAAGAAATGCTTTTTTTGCACTATTTCCGCAATTTTTAAGTTGATAAGACTGTTATTATATGATATAATATGCATAAAGTGAAATGCACGGGGAACTATGGCAGAGCCGGGAAACACGGTCAGGCGGACGTATATCAGTGTCCGCACTGGGCATGATCCTGTTTTACGGCTGCGCCACGTCACTAAGGCTGCCTTAGCTGTATAAAAAGAAAAACGCACGGCAACCTTTTTTACGCACTTGAAAATTCACGGAAACAGGCACATTTCTTCTGTGAAAATGAAAATTCAATATAGGAGGAAAACATGAAAAAACATTTCAGACGCAATGCTGCTGCGGGGATACTATGCCTCGGCATGATAATGCAGAATGCTGCATTACTGCCCGCAAATGCAGAAAGCGGAAAAGGCGTGACAGTGAATGAGGTCTGTGCAAAGAACACAGCCTATCAGGCAGAGGACGGAAACTGCTATGACTGGATAGAGCTTTACAACAGCGGTACTGAGGATACCGATATTTCCGGCTGGGGACTGTCAGACAGCGAAAAGAAGCCCTATCTCTATGTGTTCCCTGAGGGAACTTCTATCAAATCAGGCGAAAGGCTCGTTATCTTCTGCGACAGTAACGCTGCTCTCGCCAACCCTAAGATAGCGCCTTTCGGATTATCAGCTTCCGGAGAGACTATCCTGCTCACAGACGCGAACGGCAATACCGCCGATACCCTCACTTTCGGATCACTCGCTGAAAATACTTCCTGCGGACAGTACCCTGACGGCAGCGGTGAGCTCTATACCATCAGCTGTACTCCCGGCGCGGCAAACATAGCTCCCGAAGGCTCAGCCGCTGTAAGGCAGCCTGTTTTTTCACAGGACAGCGGTTTCTACGATAACAGCTTCTCCCTTACCATCACAGCTGAGGAGGGCTGCACTGTATACTATACTACCGACGGAAGCGATCCTACAACGGAATCGGAAGTATACTCCGGACCTATAACCGTTGAGGATATGTCGGATACCCAGAACCGTCTCAGCGCACGTACCGATATCGTTCCCGGAAACGCCGAGGCTCCGCGCAGTAACGTCGACAAGGCTGCTGTTATACGCGCTGTCTCCGTTGACAGCGAGGGACGCATCAGCGAGCCTGTTACAAAAACCTATCTCATAGGTACTACGAACTCAGGCTATTACAAGCAGATGAAAGTGGTTTCCCTCGTTACCGATCCGGATAATCTCTTCGGCTACGAAAACGGAATATACTGCCTCGGTCAGAATTACGGCGGCAAAAAAGAGGAAGACAAGCCCAAGGAAGAGGAGCGTCCCAAGGAAGAGCAGCCTAAAGAAGAGGAAAAGCCCAAGGAAGAAGAAAAGCCTAAGGAAGAAAACGGTCCCGAACAGGGAAAAGAACCCGGCGCTCCAAGGGAAGACCGCAAAAGAGCCGGCAATGTCTGGGAGATACCCGCAAACTACTTAATGCGCGGAAGAGACTGGGAACGCCCCGCAAGCTTCACATTGTTTGACAACGGCGAAAAAGTTCTGGAACAGAACGTCGGTATCCGTATCAAGGGCAACTACTCAAGAAGCCTTCCCCAGAAGAGCTTTACCGTATATACACGTCAGGACTACGGCACCGCCGAGTTCAGCTATGATCTCTTCTCAGGCACGGCTGTAAAGGCAAAAAACGGCAAGGCAATAAAGAAATACGACGGCCTCGTTCTCCGCAACGGCGGAAATGACAATACCTACGCTTTCTTCCGCGACAGCATAAACCAGAGCCTTATCGCAGACAGAGCCTTCGCACATCAGGCTACTACCGAGTGCATTGTCTTTATCGACGGCGAGTTCTGGGGTATTTACCAGATGATGGAAAAGATCGACAAGAGCTATGTCAGCGAACACTACGGAGTAAAGAAAAGCTCTGTCGCAATGATCAAAAACGGAGAGCTTGAGGAAGGTTCAGAAGAGGACCTCAGCGACTGGAACAACCTCTGCAAAGGCGTTGCCGACGGCAGCATATCATATGAAGAATTCTGCAGCAAGGTCGATGTACAGGGCTATATGGACTACTTCGCTGCACAGATATACTGGGCTAACGCTGACTGGCCGCAGCGCAACTGGACCGTATGGCGCTCTAATGAAGATGACGAGTCGAATCCCTACGCTGACGGCAAGTGGAGGATTATCCTCTTCGATACTGAATCGGGTCAGGGACTTTACGGCAGCAATGACAAGTCATTCTCCGCAGACTGCTACAGACGTATAAGCTCCACAAACAGCAGCTTCGGAAAAATGTTCACTGCTCTTCTCGGCAATGATGAGTTCAGAAAAAATTACGCAAGAACAATGATGGATCTTGCAAACTATAACTTCGCTACCGACAGAACAACAGAAGTTATCAACAGCTACAAGAACGGCTTCAGACAGCAGGTGCTGGATACCTTTGCCCGTTTCCAGTCTAACAGCCTGTCAGGCAGTAACGGAGAAAATCGCTTTGACGGCGCGATCTCAACTGTGCTGAACTTCTATAACAAGCGCTACTCATACGCTGAAAGCACTACAAGATCCGCGGCAAAGCTCTCCTCAGCACCTTATAAGCTCACTGTTTCAAATCATTCATATAACGGAGGTATCATGCTCAATACCCTCGATCTCGGCAAGACAGACGGATGGAGCGGAAATTACCATTCGGATTACGATATCACCTTAACCGCTGTTCCGGAGGAAGGACGCACTTTCTCACACTGGATCGTGAACGGCGCTGCTATCACCGGAGGCGATAAGGATTCAGCTTCTATAAGCATAAAGCTGGAGTCAGACGCAACCGTTGTGGCTGTATATACCACTGATGTCCGCGGCGACGCAAATGCCGACGGTCAGTTCAATGTGGTCGATCTGGTCCTCCTTCAGAAATGGCTGACAGCTGACAGGAGCACCGAGCTCTCAGACTGGCAGGCTGCTGATATGTGCAGTGACGGTGTTATCGACGTATACGATCTGATCGCCATGAGAAGAGAACTTCTAAACCAGAATAAGGACTGAAATATATTTGCTTTACTATATGCTGAATAAACCTCAGGGCTGCGTGACCGCAAGATCTGACGCGGTACACAGGACTGTTATGGACTGCTTTCCCTGCGAGATCGCAGAACGGCTGCACCCGGTGGGACGGCTCGACAAGGACACCTGTGGACTGCTGATACTGACCGATGACGGTGACCTTGACATGAGAATAATGCAGCCGGGAAAGCATATCAGCAAAACTTATTTCTTCTATGCTGTCGGGCGCGTTGATGAGAAAAGGATCAGTCAGCTTGAAAACGGCATAAAAATGGCCGGCTTCACAACTAAAAAGGCTGTGTTCCAGCTTGTGAAGGAGTACCGTTTGTGTGAACTTGAGAAGTTCATGCCCGCCTGTCGCCGGGAGCGCTATATGAAAAATCCGGAGGGATCGGCTTTTGCGGCAACACTTACTGTGTTCGAGGGGAAAAAGCATGAGGTTAAACGTATGCTTGAAGCTGTTGGGTGCAGGATATTCTACCTGCGCCGCGACAGTATAGGTTCACTCATGCTCGATACCTCGCTCAGACCGGGCGAATACCGTATACTGACAGATGATGAAGTCAGACAGCTGAAAGATGAATAAAAACAGGGACTTTAAAGTCCCTGTTTTTTTATATTATCTTTCTTTCCTACACTTTTTACTGTCTGATGAGCGGCAGCTTCACGTGTGCTGTGAACATATCGCCGTCAATGATTATCTCAAACTGACCGCCGCAGGCTTCAGTAAAGCTCTTGGCGATAGAAAGTCCGAGACCGTTGCCCTCTGTTGTACGTGACCTGTCTCCCCGTGTGAAACGCTCTGTTATCTCCTCGGGAGTAAAGTCCATTTCCTCTGCGGAGATATTCTTGACCGCTATATCCGTGTATCCTGCGTTATTTTCAAGAGCGACATATATCCTTGTGCCTGCCATGGAATACTTCAACGCATTGTCGATAAGGTTCTGGAGTACGCGGTAGAGCTTCTTTCCGTCTGCCATTACAGGAGCTGACTGTGACTTTATATCCGTGCGCACCTCCATGCCCGACTGCGCTATCCTGTCAGCCATATCACCTATCACCTGCTGTGTGAGTATGACAGCGTCTATCTGTTCACTGTTCACATCTGTGCGGCTTGTCGCCTTTGCAAGATCGAAGAGGTCTGCCACCATTATTTTGAGCCGCTCAGACTTCTGAGTGATTATTGATACATAGTCCCTTGCGGCAGGGCTCATCTCCTCTGCCGAAAGCAGGTCTATATAGCTTATTATCGAGGTGAGCGGCGTTTTCAGATCGTGGGATACATTGGTAACGAGCTCTACCTTCATGCGCTCAGACTGCACCTGCCTGTCAACTGCTGTGCGTATACCGTCGGATATATTGTTGAGGTTGTTTGTCATGCCGTATGCCGGCGACTTTTCAGGTACTGTACGCGGCGAGTAGTCTCCGCCGTTCATGTCGGATATCTGCTTTGCAATGCCTGCTATCTCCTCATAGTCACGCAAGCTCAGAACAAGGTATACCGCAAGTATCAGGATAGATAATAATATGAACATTCCATATTGACTGTCAGGTACAGTACCTACGAATACGATCGCACCGATTATCAAAGCTGCAGCTGTGCGGATAATGAATCTGCGCAGGAACAGGTCTTTTCTGAGAGCGTCACGCTCGATATGTCTCACGCTGCGCTTTTTCAGTATGTCCTTGATTCGTGAAGCTGTCCTTTTAAAGTATCTCCACAGAAATGCGCATATACGCCCTGTAAGGGAGGTCTTCAGCAAACTGCGGCATTTAAGACGTGTTACAAGAGTTATGAGACTTCCGAGCCCTATCGCGTAACATACTGTTATCATACTGCCTGCGATAATTCCGCCCATGTCAATATCTGAATAATAATCATTAAGTGACGCTCTTATCTCTTCGATACCGCCGCAGAACATCGCAAATACTCCCACACATGAAGCTATTATCATCGCTAAGGGTATCTCCGCGATTATATTATCAGGCGATGAGAGCACGAACTTCTTTTTTTCTGCGCTGTAACCGCAGCAGAACAGCAGGACAAGTCCTATGACAGCGCCTGCTATGCCAAGAGCCGCAAGAGGTATCGCTTTATGCACCGAATCCGCCTCGATCTTGCTGCGGTGCTCATGATAGCCTTCATATTCAGCTATGAGCTCATCAGACGGCTTTATGTATATGGTAATATCGCTGTTGTCACCGTCGAACTCCTTAAAAGAATCCTTGCTGACCTTATACCAGCTTCCGCTGTCAGCGTCATAGAACATATATGCTTCCGTATCTGTGACTTCTGCTATATCGCCTTCATAGACAGGGCGGCTTTCTGCGGCGGCAGATGTTACGGGGGTCAATGCTGTAACAGTCACCTCTGAAGTTGTCTGAGCAGTTGCTGCGCTGCCGGAATCAGTCGTTGTCTGAGTGCTTACCGCGGCATATTCCGAGGTACTTTCTGTCACCGTTGGAGCTATTACGGTGGTTGGCTCCGTAACAGGTCCTGTGCTGTATTCGGGATTGAAGGCTTCATAAGCCTCCTGATCCGCCGGAACAAATCCTTCGCCGTTTTTTCCCAGTTCATCGGGAACGGGAGTTGTTCCGTCGGTCTTGTAGTATACGACTGCGCCGTTCCTGTCCCTGTAGCTGTCAAGTCCCGTGGTATCAAAATCGTAAAGTACGACCGTGCTTTTCGGGAGAGAACCGTACATTATGTAGAAGGTCATGCCGTAGTTTGTGGTATACCAGTATTTATCGGCGTTATAATGCCAGTTGAGGCCGGCAGTGTCATAATCGTCAATGCCTTTGTCATACTGTATGGAATAAGCGCCGGCAAGCTCCTCTTTTGATTTGCCGGTATTCGTCCGCACGTTATCTCCACAGGAGAGATAGTATTCAAAGCCGAGGGGATTGTTTATGACAGGTGTTCCGCTGCTGTCAGCGATACCAAGTGAGCGGAGAGCCTGCTTTACCGATTCCTCACGGTATTTATTGCAGGTATATACATTGCTGCTGTTGGTATTACGCAGGTAGATATTGCCTACAGCCCACAGCTGATCGAACAGCTTTATCATCTCATTTGTGTAGCCGAAGCTCGATATCACGTCGTTGCGTTCATTGCGTTCCTCGACCTCGCTCATATTCTTATTCACTAAAAATATAAACTGTATCAGGGACGCTCCCACAAGTACACACGATATAATGAACGCGATGATACGGCTTATGCGTTTCTTTAAGATCATTCAGATCACTCCTATTGTTTCTCCATTTTGTACCCTATGCCCCATACTACTTTCAGATAGCGGGGGTCGCTGGGGTTTATCTCTATTTTTTCTCTTATATGTCGGATATGCACCATTACGGTGTTCTCTACTGAATAGGACTCGTCGTTCCACACACGGGCATATATCTCCTCTGCGGAGAATATACGTCCGGCATTGAGCATGAGGAGCTCCGTTATCTTATACTCTGTGGCTGTGAGCTTTACGGGAGTACCGTCAACGGAAACCTGCTTTCCGTCACGGTCAAGAACAAGTCCTCCAAGCCGCAGTACATTGCCCTTTTTTATACCGTCAGCCGCGCCAAGACTGAGATAACGTCTCAGGTTTGACTGTACACGCGCCACCAACTCCATTGGATTATACGGCTTTGTTATATAGTCGTCGGCTCCCATGGATAGTCCGAGTATCTTGTCGCTGTCCTCTGACTTTGCGGAGAGTACGATTATCGGTATATTCCTTGTGGCGCGTATCTTCATCATAGCGGAAAGGCCGTCCAGCTTAGGCATCATCACATCTATGAGTATCAGCTGTATGTCGTTCTGCATGAGCGAATCAATGGCTTCGAGACCGTTGTACGCTTTATATACCGTATAGCCCTCCCGGGAGAGCAGTGCCGCTATTGCGTTAACGATATCATGGTCATCATCCACCACAAGTACAGAAGAATTTTCAATATTAATCATGACAGGATCCTTTCAATGATAAGCGTTATGTTATTATTGATGCGCCAACTAAACCCCGAACTGAACTTCAGGATTTAATCGCCACATCAATATTTTACCGCTGTACCTTTCTTCTGTCAATATTATATCTGCCGAATCTTATTATTAAGCTGATATAATTCTTATGATTTTCTTAATATTTAAAAAAAACAGAGCCGGATAACGCTCCGGCTCCCTGTCATTATATACACTGACCGTAAAAAAGCCACGTAAACCTGTCACTGAAGTACAGATCTACGGGGCTTTCAGTTTTCCTTGTCCGACTAATGCAGTGCCTGATATGTTTCGCCCCGGCACTAACGCTTTACTGCACAGAAATAAACAATAGACCCCTCTGTTTTAAAGCTGATAAGGTCATAAGCCTTTTCAAGGCGTTTTTTCAGCTTCTGTGCGGTGTCAAACGGCGGTGTGAACCAGCCCTTTCTCACGATATTTTTTACAAGGCTGTCCGTTATCCTCGACTCCCCTCTTATATAAAAGCAGGCTATGAATTTTCCGCCCTTTTTCAGCACACGGTAAGTTTCACGGAATGCCGCCTTCTTATCAGGGAACGCATGAAATCCGTTCATGCTAAGAACTATGTCAAATGTTTCTTTCTCGTATGGCAGCTCCCCCACATCTCCCTGTACCGTATTAACATTTTTAAGTGCCGCAACTCTCCTGCGTGCCTGTGACAGCATATCTTCACTGTAGTCAAGACAGGTTATCTCTGCGTCTTTAAGAGCAGAATACTTCTTATGTGTAAAAACAGCTGTTCCTACAGGTACATCAAGAAGCTTCCCAGAAAAATCATCGGGAACATATCCAAGCAGTTTATCGGCTATCTCAACATCGTCTGCTCCGCTCCAGAATAAACGGATATACAGCTTGCTCCACCACTTATCCTGAGTCAGTACATCATCGTAAATATTCCGGGACTGCCTGTAGGAGCTTTTGATATCATCATAACGCCGTTCATCGGCACCGGACTTTTCTGAAATACAGCGCGGCAGGAAGTCCGCTGCTTTTTCTGATCTCTTATATTCTTTACTTTTCATATTCTTCTTCCCTTATTGTATAGCCCACATATTATAGTTAGTTCTGTATAACTTATATTTTATCATAAACAAAATACTTTGTCAACAGCGGAGCTGCCTGAGAAAAAAAGAACGCTCAGATAATTCCGAGCGTTGCATTTTAATACTATTATTTGTACGGTTCGATAGTCACGATAGTACCATCGGCATTATATTTGAGCTCTGTGAACTTTACGCAGCGTCTGTGGTTTATACCGTTTGAGAACTCAGCGTCGTGATAGAAGAGATACCACTTTCCCTCATACTCCACAATGGAATGATGAGTAGTCCAGCCGATAACAGGCTCCATTATCTTTCCTCTGAATGTAAACGGGCCTGTGGGCGAATCAGATGTGGCATAGACCAGATAATGGGTCGTGCCTGTTGAATATGAGAGATAATATGTACCGTTGTACTTATGCATCCACGGACCTTCAAAATAGCGTCTGTCCTCGTCTCCTGCAAGGATATCCTTACCGTTTTCATCGACGATCCTTACGTGGAAGGGTTCGGACGCGAGAGCGTTGCAGTCGCCGTTGAGCTCGGCACAATACGGAGTAAGAGCCGGCTTGTCAGGAGAGGGACCCTTGCCATTGGGA
>Ga0265298_10007159_pt1 | contig 13610 bp, 16 predicted proteins | sample AusTroGonzalo_MG_3_FD_193486 | JGI IMG/M metagenome (GOLD analysis project Ga0265298, IMG submission 193486) | Bovine rumen microbial communities from tropical cattle in Woodstock, Queensland, Australia - Gonzalo_01 | ecosystem: Host-associated > Mammals > Digestive system > Stomach > Rumen ...
GGATCGAGGCCGACTGCAACGGCGAGACCTTCGTGGCCGCGACCTACGAGATGACGCCCGAAACGAAAGTCCTTCGCGAAGGTCAGCCGTTCCCCGAAGATTACAGAAAGATCTGCTCTGTGGGTGCTGCCTTCCACCGCATCCCAAATGCATTTCGCAACAACAAAAACTTCTTCCATCAACTCAACCTCAAAAGGAGCACAAAATGAAAACAGTCAAACTCGTCGTCTACGGAACACTCATGACCGGAGAAGGCAACCACAGCCTCTGCGCGAATGCGGTCAACATCACGCCCTGCACAATCGTGGGGACGCTCTACGACACTGGCTGGGGCTTCCCCGCCTTCGAGCAGACCGGCGACACGGTCGTCCACGCTGAACTCATCGAAATCCCGTTCGAGGACTGGAGGCGTGTGGACTGCCTTGAAGGCTACCCCAGGCTTTACGACCGGAAGCTCATCCAGGCGACGCTCTCCGATGGCAGCACGGACACCGGCTGGGTGTACATCATGAACAAACTCCCTGCCAGCGCAAAGGTCATCCCGTCCGGCGACTGGAAGAAGCGGAAGGATGCGTAATGCCGACGCGCAAAGCCATCGTGACTGTACGGAAGATTCAGCTCGCCTTCCTCATCAAGGCAGGCGATGCCGAATCTGTACGGGCAGGAAAACTCTTCGAACGGCGTCCGATCACATGCCGCGAGCAGGCGGATGCCGAATTCTTCTCTCATCTTCCGGATAATCAACTTCATGCCTTCTTGGACATCAAGCAGACCATGAAGATTTGCATCCACGTCGAAACCGTTGAACTTGGGTCAAGGAGAAAGCATATATGAAAATCAGAGTCTGCCGTCGATGCAGAACACCCGTGAAGAAATCGTTTGTGGTGGGCTATCCGTGGTTCTGCCCCGAACACTACGAAGATTTGTTCGAATTCGAAACCGAAGTCATCGAGGTTCCTGAACGGAAGCCTCGCCGCAAGAAGCACAAAGCAAGGAGGAGCAAATGAGCACGAATGCAGCAATCGGGATGACGATGCCCGACGGAACAATCAAGGCCGTCTATCTGCATTGGGACGGGTACATCGCCCACGGCGGAGCCGGAGAAACCCTCGCGGAACATTACAAAGAGCGGGAGAAGGTCGAGAAGCTCATCGCCCTTGGCTTCCTGAGCTCGCTCGGCACAGAAGTCGAGCCGGATCTGGCAACCCCGCATTCCTGGTCGAATCCGCAACCAGGCGTCACAGTGGCCTACCATCGCGACCGCAAGGAGCCGCTTCAACCCGCAGTCGAGTTCAAGGACAAGGATTCATTCGCGGAAGAGGCGAAGAGTTGTTTGTGGGCGGAGTACGCCTATCTGTTCGAGGACGGTCGCTGGCTGGTGTGCGACCTGCACCTCAGCGCGAAGCCGTGGACGTGGAAGGTGCTGTCGGATGTTCTGAAGCAAATGGCTAATAATCAATTGGAAAAGAACAATGAAACTGATAGTTGAAAACCTCTACGGATACAACCCCACCTACGGGAAAACCAACTGGAACATAATTGTCGAGGCAGGAAAGATAGATGCTTTCGACGATTATCTCGAAAACACATATCCTGACGGAATAACAGAAGCAGCCTTGGATGAGCTCTTGTGGAACGACCAGGAGATGGAACATATTTTCGATGTAATTGGAATCGAACCCAATGGGAGAAAGCACGAAAAGAACAAGGGCAGCACCTGAGTTTCGGCCAGTTATGCCTTTCTCGAAAACTCGGTCCTGTTTAATCGGAAATCATCCCCCGTTCAAACGGGGCCGTCTGTCGCGCGAAACCAGGTTGGATTCCTGGCATTCTAAATGCCTGGTCTATTCAAAATTCGGCAACCGTCGCTCGCTTTCGGGGCAACGCGCGTTCTTGCAGGTCGGGTAGCATGCCCCTGATCGTGGGGGAGAGACGGGTGGTGGCAATCAGACGAGATCAAAGTGTCGATGTGAAAAGAGGCGGGTAAAGAAAAAATTTGCGTTCGCAAAGATTCGCGCTTGATTTTGTCCGCGCTGGTGCTATATTATCAGTCAAGAGAAAAACATCTCCATAGGAGGTTTATTATGGTTGCATCTTACAAAAAACTGTGGAAACTACTTATTGACCGTGATCTTAATAAAACGAGCCTTCAAAAGATGGCAGGGATCAGCTCTGTTTCCATGGCAAAACTAAGCAAGAATGAGAATGTGACCACAGACATTCTTGTTAAAGTCTGTAATGCGCTCAAATGCGATTTCTCCGATATAATGGAAATGGAGGAAGAACCTGAAAGAGATTTATTCCCTGTTATTGGAGAAGTTATAGATAGCCTGAATCTTCATTCCAATGCCTTTAATCTAGGGGAACTCTTTTGCGGTCCAGGGGGACTTGCTGTTGGGGCATTGAGTGCAGATATAGGCCGTTCCGATTTCCGTATTGCACACAAGTGGGCCAATGATTTTGATGCATCAACATGCGACACATATCGCCACAACATTTGCCCCAATGATCCCGACTCTGTTATATGTCAGGATGTCAGGACACTTGATTTGGAACACTTGCCGCCTATCGATGCTTTGGCATTCGGATTCCCGTGCAATGATTTCAGCGTAGTGGGTGAACAAAAGGGGTTCGCCGGAACTTATGGTCCCCTATATACATATGGTGTTCGTGTTCTTAAAAGCCATCAACCCCAATGGTTCCTTGCAGAAAATGTTGGCGGGTTGACATCCGCCAATGAGGGAAAAGCTTTTAAGAAGATTTTATCTGACTTGCAATCAGCGGGATATAGAATCTATCCTCATTTATATAAATTCGAGGACTATGGTATACCCCAGGCAAGACACAGAGTAATTATTGTTGGAGTCAGACAAGATTTACCCTTTGTTTACAAGGTTCCAAGTCCGGCTCTCTATTCATCGTGTGATAACACCTGTCGCAACGCTCTTGAGAACCCGCCCATCCCGACCAACGCACCCAATTCTGAATATACAAGGCAGGATCCACGAGTTGTGGAGCGTCTTAAGTATATCAAACCCGGTCAAAATGCTTTTACAGCAGATCTTCCGCCTGAACTTCAATTAAAGGTTCGAGGTGCTAAGATAAGCCAGATTTATAAACGTCTTGATCCAAACAAACCATCCTACACTGTAACAGGATCAGGCGGTGGAGGAACACATATTTATCACTATTCAGAACCACGCGCCTTGACCAACCGGGAACGTGCAAGATTGCAGACTTTTCCGGACAGTTTCACTTTCCTGGGGTCTAAAGAGTCTGTGAGAAAACAAATAGGAATGGCTGTTCCCTGCAGAGGAGCGCAGATTATTTTTGAAGCTATTCTTAAAACATTTGCTGGAATTGAGTATGAATCGGTTCCCTGCAATGTTAACCTCAACGAAGACGCGAAGGTGGAAGCATGACAGCTCAAAAAAACAACAAAATAGAATTTGACGGTAAATACAGAATGATTTGGATGTTTCCGAGAAACATCCGAAGAATCTATCCCTGGAAAATTGCTCAAATAGCAACCCTGCTTCGAGATGCCGTTTCCGATGAATCATGGCAAGGACGACAGGATATTCAAAATTCGTTTTGTAAAGCCCTTGAAGAAGCTGGATTGAAAAGAGCTGGAGAACAGTATGATCCACACAGCGGTGGCCCCAGAACGTATTTAGCGCAACTGAAATGCCTCGGCATTCTCTTTCAGGATTCTCAAAAACGTGTTTATTATACGCAGGCAGGAGATGAACTTGTTACCGGCAATGCTCCACTACCCATCCTGCAGGATTTGCTACTAAAGCATCAATACCCAAGCTGTTATTCTAATCTCGCACAAATCAAGATTAATCCAAGCATACGCATTAAACCTTTTCTGTTTGTCCTTCGCCTCCTGATGCACAAGGACATCGGAAGCATGTCGGTTCAGGAATTGATTATTCCTGTTGTATATGGTCATAACAACGAATGTTTTGATTTATGTGTCGAAAAAATATTGAAGCTGAGGAAAACCGGTGACATAAAATCCGTGATAGATAATTACTCTGTCGACCTTTATACTCCACGGACGAAAGAGAAAAGTATTGATTCAAGACTGAGCGACGTTAATGATGTCGCCAACACATTGAAGAATTGGTTGCAAGCGGCGTGTTTGATTGATTGCGAGACTGTGAACGGGACTCAAAGGATATCAGTGGCGGAATCTGCCAAAAAGAAAATCAAAGATGCAATTGCTACAGAGGACTCTTTTATCGAGTATGAAACAGAAGAATCATTTCAGCGAAAATACGGTCGTCTTAGCGCTGAAAAAGATACTCGTAATCTTCGTGCAACAGCTGAAAGAAGTTTTCCGGAGAAAAGTATCATTCTTAGCCAGTTCTATGAATACATGGGGAAGAAACTGCTGGACGATTATCCCGAAGACTTTGTCCTGGGGATGAAGGAACGACTTGGAATTTCTGAATCCATTACTCGTCAGGTCATAGAACCGCATCTAAGCAAAAGCCTTTCTTATTTTGAATCAACCTATTTGGCACTTGCATCCGGTGGAACAGCCACTGCTTTGTCTTTTGAAAAAGCAACAGCTCAAATTCTTTCTTCAAAGCTAAAGTTTGCTACCAAATTAACCGGACAGCTTAGACGAGAAGGCAAAGGCGGTTATTCCGATATTTTTGTCGTGGCCCTTGATAATATTCACTGCGGAATCATTGATGGCAAAGCTACATCAAGATACAGCCTTTCATCCGATGATTATTACAAAATGAAGGCAAATTATATTCCGAATTATAAAGAATTGGAAGACGGTTTGCCATTGGAACTTGCTTTCTGCTCGTACATTGCTGGCGGATTTGGCAATATCGCTCCTTCCTTAAAAAGACTTACCTCCGAAACTGGTGTTGGCGTATCAGCTTTGCCTGCTTTTGAGCTTTTGCGTTTGGCTCAGGTCGATGATATTAGCAATAAACAGCCTACGGTAATAAACACTTTGAAAGAAAACAAAGTGCTATCTTTCCGGGATTTTAATCTAAACAACTGATCAATGGATTCCTTGACGAAAGAACATCGAAGCTGGAACATGAGCCGTATTCGGTCCGCAGATACAAAACCGGAAATGCTTGTTCGTTCATATCTTCACGAAAACGGCTTTCGCTTTCGGCTTCATGTCAAGGACTTGCCCGGACATCCCGACATTGTTCTGCCGAAGTACAAAACGGTGGTGGAGGTTCGGGGGTGTTTTTGGCATCGGCATCAGGGTTGTAGATCTGCGACAACTCCATCCTCAAACACGGACTTCTGGCAGGCAAAATTCAAACGGAATGTTGAACGGGACAAGCAGCACGCAGACGAACTAAAGGCTCTTGGATGGCGCTTGATCGTCGTTTGGGAATGCGAAACGGCAAAAAAGAGATTTCCCCCAGCTTCACTTGTTCAATTTATTGAATCCAATAAAACGGGAACTGAGAACAAATAATAACTACAACGCGGAACAAACATGCAGAATTTACAAGATACATGCGATGAAAACAGTCAAAAACAACAGACAGAAGAAATAAGTTTTGGCAAGAGTCGACAGAAGAGCATCCATCAGAACGCTTGGGTGGAAAAGCTTCATGTGTATGAAATTTTGACCATTCTTGTTGCTGTTGTTATTCTGGCTTTAATTGCTTCCGGATTAGTTCTCTTTTTGTATTTCATTTGGAGACAAATTATCAATCTCGGTGTTCAGATTCGAGCCTTAGATGCTGTTATCATCGCCGCTATTGTTGCAGGCGTTTGTTCTTTTTTGCATGCAGCTGTTTCAAAATGTTGGGACGAAAGAGTGAAGAAGAACCTACTTCTCTTTGAAAAGAGAGTTCAAACATATGAAAAAATTATTGCATTTATTTTCAAGTATCAAAAAAGAGAGGGCTACGAACCGGACATTAATTGGGAAGAAGCACAACTGGCTTGCTTCTCCATTAATCAACAGGTAATGCTTTGGGCATCTGATTCAGTGCGTGAGGCATGGGAAAAATATTTGGTTGCCTCCTGGCGACAGGACAACGATTCTTATCAGTTCAATGCCTCTCACGTTTTTGAAAGAATAGCAAGAGAGATAGGCACGAAGTTCAAAAAACACAGTTTGTATGACTGGCCTTATTTGGCACTCTTCTATGATGTTCCTTCTTTCAAATTGCTTACTAAAGATTTAAGTGTTATGTACTCTCGCAAAGGATAATCAATACCCTGTTCCTACGAGATTCTGTTATTGAGGTGTGACGGCAGCCAGCCAACTACGACCTGCTTGAAGCTGTCATCCCAGAAGAAGTAGATTCTCAGGCAATAGCGGTCTTCGTGGCGCGTTCCTTTGGTGAGATGATACTCCAGGAATGCCCGACTGGTCGTTCCGATAGGGTAGTTGACGTAGTAGGCTTCGCCTTCCTGTCCGGCACGAGCTTTGTCGATGGCACCGGCGAATTCTACGCCAAGGTCCGCAAGCGCGGCCTTGAACGCCTCGTCAGTGCCGAGGCCCATGCGGGAGTCGCGGTACTCATTTGCGAGGGCGAGGAGAGCCTTGTACACAAGCCGGACGTCTTCGTACACTGCCTTGCCGACGGCACGTTCTGCCCGCGGGTGAAGAATCAGCTGCCCGGCAAGATATGTTCTCACCCATGTTTCCATCTCGTCGTATTTGTCTGGGATCGGAACATTCTTGTCCGGCATTTCGTCGTTCTGCTGATGCAGGTGTGCGCGCATGGCATCAAGTCGCATACGAAGGTCTGCGTTCTGCTGTTTGTAGTATTCAGCGATTTCAGAGGCTTTCTCGGCTTCTTCCAGCCAGTCGACGTTGTCAGCTTCGGCAGACAGAAGCTTTTTCTGAAGAGCTTCAATGTGCTTCTGCATCGCTCGCTCGCGTTCTGGAGCATTGGCCTCATGTTGAGCATGGGCCATTTCGATTTCAGCGGCAAGGATACGAGCATCGGGGACGAAGTAGAGCCCACTCCAGTCAGTACGACTCTTTGAAGCTGCCTGATAAGCAACATTGACCAGAAAGTTTGCATGAGCTTCCGGTCCCCGTTCGTTTCCGTAGATCCAATATCTGATCTTTTCCCTCAAATTGAATGGGTGATGAACAGGGACGCCGTTTTCGAAATCCACCTTCGGGTAATATGTCCGAGTCGAGCCATCATAAACAGCCCAGGACTTCCCGACGCGTTCCACCAAAGGGAATGTGGCCTTGAACGCAAGCCGAACTACAATTGCAAATCCTTTCACCCGCTTAGCGAGATAGGCAGCATCGAGCATATAGTTCCTTTGGAAGCGCGAGGCGCGATTGAGCTCGGAGACAACGATGACGGGCAATGTCCTGTTTTTATCTGTCAGGAGCGCAATCAGCTGGTCGACTTCCTCGGCATTGCGCACAGGCCAGAAATTATCCGCTATGGGCTTGGTTTGTACAAGAAGATTGCTGTCGAGCAACGCTTTGACTAGCGACAAATCCGATTGCAATGGTCTCGCATCTGTTTTGGGAGACACTTCGATTTTGATGCCGAAGAGCAGGTTGTTGTCTTCGCGGATCATGGTAACATCATAGAACCACGTCAGATTCTCTTTGCCGGGATAATCGAAGCGGATAGCCCAGAGCAATCTTTCCGGTACAGATACACACTCGCAGCTCATCCCGTCGTCCGACAACTCGAAGCTGAGATGGTTTTCGGCCTCAGGAGGGAGCGTGACCTTGAGAGTTTTTCCTGTAAACCGTAGGATGATTGCAATCAGACGGGAATACGCCTCTTCCATCCCGTTTCTGGATGCGACGTTCGCGCGCAACTGGTACACAGTTGTTCGGGAATGTCGTGAATGGAAGTTGTCGTTAGGTGATGTCATTGGAACTCCGTTGTCTGTGGCAAGTAAAATAGCGCGAGTTCAGAAGGATTTCCAGTCAGAAGCAACCCTTTATCGGTTTTCTTCGACATCTTTCGCTTATTTCTTCGTTCCCACAGTTTTTCCTGTGGCATCGCGATAGGTTGTGCCGTTCCCCGAATTAGTCGCTGTGCCGGAAGTCTTGCCTGTCGCATCGCGGTAGGTTGTCTTGTTTCCGGCCTCGCTGGCGGTCCCCACGGTCTTCCCGTGGGCATCGCGGTAGGTCGTCCTGTTTCCGGCCTCTGTGGCCGTTCCTACGGCCCTTCCTGTGGCATCCCGGTAAGTGGTCTTGTTCCCGTTTGTGGTGGCTGTGCCGGTCACTTTGCCGTGGGCATCACGATAAACGGTCTTGTTTCCATCTGTCGTGGCCGTTCCGACGACTTTACCGTGGGCATCACGGATGGTCTCCTTCTCGCTGCAGAATGCGATGGATGTCAGCAGAAGAATGATTGCGACAAAGCATGATTTGAACATGGTCAATTCCTTTCTTCAAAAAAGTTTCCGGCGCACATTTTCGAGTGGCATTTTCTTCCCATGTTTGAGTGCTATGGTATATCCGGCATCAAGGACAGATGTTAGTTTGCTCCAAAGCTCCATCGTCGGGAAGCCGTTCATTCCATAAATGCCCTTGACTTGTTTTTTCCCGTCAAACAGATTCAGCGACCATGAACTCCCATCAAGAACCGCGATTCCGGCTGGCGGTTCATACGTTTCCGACCAGTCATCCAGCTGACACAAGGCAAGTCGTTCCTTGAAAGCGGAACACTCTTTTTGCGTGATACAGCACGAAAGAAGCCCCTCGCTGTACAACAACTGAAGTTCGCACTTGTCGAAATTGATTGTCAGGGTTCTGCCGATAACATCCGGCCAGTTCTTTTCATGGAAAACGAGTTTGTTGAAGCTCATGCTTCAATCTCCTTGCGATTTCGGTGTTAATATACCATGAAGTTCGCGTTTTTTCAAACGATATTCATTGATCAAGAATGACCGTTTTTGTCTGAGGCGCTTTTGTTTTCTCCTTCCTCTTTGTCGAGAACTCCGCTTCTCGCTACGATTTCCATTGTCGTCATCGCAACAATCCAAAAAATGATCGCTATGATCGCTACTGGCTCCGGGAAATGATAAATACACAGGATGAGAAGTCCCCAGAAGGCGGCGATAATCGGGAAAAGAGACTTGATCCCAACAATGATAAACACAAACAAAGCAAAGGTTCCCATGTATCCCCAGCCGAGGGCATAAAAAAGAAACATCAGAATGCCGGAAGTCAGAATGGCCCAGACATTCCCGCCGCCCAATTGAATATCTTCTTCTCTCATTTTTCAACTCCTGGTTTTGTTGTGTTGTATGAACTCAAGCTGCCCTCAAAAGGGCCATGAGCTTGCGGTAAACGTGTGCGGTGTCGCGGGCGTCCTCCAAAGCATTGTGCTGAACATCGCCTTCGACGCCAAGCGCGAGCTTGAGCGACTGCAGGGAGACACTGCCGAACCTCATGTCGGACTCCTGCACATGGAACACATCGTTCATAGACAGCGCCAGACGCATGCTGTCGCGTCCATGATGCGTGAATATCCGGGAGAACTCCGGAAACGCAGTCTTCATGAAAGCCATGTCGAAGGCGAGGTTGTGAGCGAGTGGCGTAATCGAGGTGATTCCGTTCTCCATCGCCCATTGCACGAGCTCGGCGCGGACATCGGAGATTATCTCTCCTTCAGTCGGGTTGAGTTTGTTTACGGCAATTGCCTTCTGGTCGATACGTTCGGGGTGTTCTGCTCGAATCCTGCAGGCAAACTCCGGAATGACCGTGGAAACAGTGAAGTCCGGGTTGAGCGGGACGATTGCGATTTCAAGGACTTCATGCCAGGCGGGGTCAAGTCCTGTGGTTTCGAGGTCAATGGCTGCAAAGACGTTCATGGTCTTTTCTCCTACGTTGCTTGTCATGTCATTTCGGATCGAAATCTCCATAATTCCGTGTCATCCGATTTTTTGTTCGTGAGCATAATATAGCACGATATACTGCCATTTAATGTCAGTTTAAATCTTTTTTCGAAAAAAACAGAAAAGAAGTCCCGCCGACACAGAGATGGCCTTTGCGCCAGCGGGAGTGCTGTGAATCACTTATGCTCTGGCTTTCCAGTCTCCGGACTTGATAACTTTCGCATGAGGCGGAAGTGCGTTCATGATGTACACCCAGCCTCCAACGGTGCTTCCATCGGCAAGCTTTGCCACGATGAATTTCCGCGTGTAGAGGTCGGGATATCCCTCAAGACGATCCACCGCATCCCATTTGCTTCTCGGAATCCGGATGAATTCCGCCTTGACGGGCGTATCGCCGTCCTGCGTAAAAGCCGGGAATCCAAATCCAGTGTCGTAGAGCGTTCCGGTAATGACACAGGGCTTGATGGTGGACGCAAACTGGACGAGACGATGGTTGCATTCGCCCCTCATGAGCGTTCCATAGGTAATGAGCGAGACATTCTCGAACTCGTTCGGGATACCCCACTGCTTTGCACCTTCGCTGCACCGTTCTCTGTAGTCTTCCGCATAGGGGATGCCATCGCGTTCAGCCTTCATTTCCGGGGTCATGATGTAGGTCTGCACCGTGTAGGTCTCACCCTCGACGGTTTCGATATCGACAAGGATTCTATTGTAAAAGCGGGGATATCCTTCGCAGATATCCAGACTATCCAGATTGTCTTTCGTGAGATGACACATCACGCCGTGGACGTACGATCCTGGTTCCGGATCAATGTCAGCGTACTTGCGTTCAGTCAGACGATAGTCCTTGAGGACTGCGGGAATCAACGGCTTTGAGCCGGGGCAGCGTTTCTGCATCTGTTTGATGTTCATGTTCGAGCCATACGCGAAGTAAGCAAGTACAACGTTCATGCTTTTTCTCCTTTTAAGAAGAGTTTGTGTTAATCCAAGCTCGGTTTGAGCTTGACGGCAAAGTGAGCCCTGGGGGCATGGCAATGCTCCCGTTGGCAGGGTAACAGAAGGACACAGTTCTCCCGAATGCGGGAGGGATAGGTTTTGTCCGAATGCGGATCGGACGACCGAAAGAAAACCGCCGAGAAAGAATGCAACGCTGGCGGAAGAAATCAGGGGATGCGACTGTCTGGAAAATCGCGGCATAAAATATAACACGATCTTCGAAAAAGTCAAATTTATTTCCACACACCCTCAAAATGTCTGTGCATAACGGCTTAAACCGGCGTTTTCGTCTTGATTTCGCGCGCATGCGGGTGTATATTCATTTTCTGTATTTCCTCGTCTTCCCCCAATTCAAGGATTCCCCATGGCCAAGCGCAAAAAGTCCTCCCGCAAACGCAAATCAACCATCAAGCTGCCGCTGAGCGTCATCATTACGCTCATTATCATCGTTGCTATCATCGCTGGCGTCTGGGGCTATATGCATCCGGCAGAAGCCAAGTATTACGTCCAGACATGGACGGAACAATACCTCGGCTGGCCAACGCGGCCGCAGCAGCCGGCACAGCCGATCCCATCCACCGCGACCTCGGACAACCTCGCGTTTGGGGTGCCGGGTAAGGCTGACACTATCATTGATCGCGAGGGCTATGCCCTCGGTTACAGCGAGGAACATGAGCAGGCTCGCTGGGTCATCTATCGGATGACCTATGAGGAGGCCACCACGAAGGCTACCGCTCGCAATGACAACTTTCGCGAGGATCCGGAGATACCGTCTGGCTCCGCAACGCTGGCCGACTATAGACGGTCAGGCTACGATCGAGGGCATCTCGCGCCCGCGGCCGATATGGCTTACTCCGTCAAGACGATGGATGAGAGCTTCTACCTTTCTAACATGTCGCCACAGGCAGGCCCGTTCAATCAGGGGATTTGGCGTGAACTGGAGGCCTTGGTCCGCTCATTCGCGATCACGGAGAGGGATATTTACATCGTGACCGGGCCAATCCTCCCGAAAACCAAGACACCCGAGACAATAACAATCGGTCCGAGCGAAGTGACGGTCCCCGAGGCCTACTACAAGGTCGTGTGGGACCGAACAGAGCCGATGAAGATGATAGGTTTTATCCTTCCGAACAAGGGCAGCTCAGAGCCATTACAATCGTTTGTTGTGAGCGTAGATGAGGTTGAACAGAAGACGGGCCTGGACTTTTTCTCCATGCTGCCGAAGGAGCAGCAGGAGGCTTTGGAGTCGAACATAACAATCGATGCCTGGAAATGGCAGTAAGCTGAACAATGGAGAAACACAATGGAAACGAAAGAGGCTTTTGCAAACATTTGTGAACGTATTTGGAAACAAATTCTGAGCGAAGAAGACCTTGAACCTGAAATCGAAGCTTCCATGCGCCGTGTTGTCGCTCAACTGGCCATGATTGCATGGAATACATGCAACACCAGCGAATCTCTTTCCGAGGCAAAGGATAAAGTCTCTGAGTTCGCCAAACAAGTCTATCCAGAATGTAACAACGCCGCAAATCCGTTGCTCAATGCAGTTTCGATTAAATGGCACGATTTCGGAGATGACAAGACCCTCATTGCTTCGTCGGCAGTCGAATACGTTGACGGGAAGCCAAGGGCTATTGCATACCTCAAAGGCGAGCTTCCAGCGGCGAACGAGGCCACAAGCGCATTCCGCAGTTTCATGGAATCGCCGGAAGTTCAGGAACGACTGAAGCACGTTCCACCGGAAAAACTGAAGGAGGAAATCGGAAAATTGGTCGCTGAATATAACGCCAGTCTTCCGCCTGTGGACGATGAAGGAAACGAGCCCCCAGAAGAATTGTTCGAGTTTCCGATTAAACGGGATTTTCTGGAGGAATCTTTCCAAATGACACTTTGGGAAGTTTCTCTCAAGGACAAAACGAACATGATGAAAAACATCGTGAAGGCACATCCTTACCTTGCTCCAATCTGCAGGAATTTTGAGGAATACTTCAAGTCAACCGAGCGTGTTCCAAAAGAAGAAAGAGCATCGTATCCGGGATCTGTCCCGGAGCTGATTTTGACCATTATGGCCGTTTTTTCTCATACGGTTCATTTTGAGGTCATCGATGAGGATCTTCTTGCAGAATGCGAGAAGATTTCTAAAAAGATCCTGGATTCCTTCATGAAGAATGATGGCTCATTTCATGAAACAGTCAAAACTCATGAAGAATCGGATCTGATTGAGTTCATCTGTGAACGCGTTGCCCTGTTGAATCTGCCGAAAAATGAATATAGAAAAACTCTGAAAGCCCTTCTTGCCTGGGGAGGAGCAATCTGTGCCGTCCGAGAGTCGCAATTTCCCGAAGAAGAATACGACTTCGACGAAAAGAACCTCAAAGCTTTTCACCTCAACGTTGAATTCATAGGAAAGGATGTTTCAGCCGTCATGCAGGTTCGGGAAGATATGACGTTTGAAAGACTCCAGGACTACATCACTTTCATGTTTGACTTGGATGGTGAACATCTTTATCGATTTAACTGTGATGACGGATGTCATGCAATTTCTCCGGACGAAGACACGGATGAAGTCGATGTGATCTTTGCCGATGAGTGCTATGTCGGTCATCACCTCACGCTTGATGATGGTGCAAACTTCGTTTTCGACTACGGAGAAGAGAACGAATTTCGAATTACTGTGCAAAAAGTCATGAAAGCCAAAGGGCTCAAATGCCCCAAAACGATCAGCATGACCAGAGAACCTCCATTTGATTGGGGACGATGAGTTTGACCCACAG
>Ga0265298_10007160_pt1 | contig 13610 bp, 13 predicted proteins | sample AusTroGonzalo_MG_3_FD_193486 | JGI IMG/M metagenome (GOLD analysis project Ga0265298, IMG submission 193486) | Bovine rumen microbial communities from tropical cattle in Woodstock, Queensland, Australia - Gonzalo_01 | ecosystem: Host-associated > Mammals > Digestive system > Stomach > Rumen ...
CTTGCTCCAAGCCGGGCCGCGTCGGAGCCTGCACGGACGCGATCGCCGCCGCCGGGATCTCGCGCGTCATCTACGCCGTCCCGGACCCGAACCCCGTCAACAGAGGCGGCGCGGCGCGGGCGCTGGCGAGGGCCGGCGTCCGCTGCGAGAGGTTCCGCGGCGACAAGGCCGTCTCGGACGCGGCGAGAGACCTCGTGAGGGGGTTCGCCAAGAGAATGCGGACCGGGCTGCCGTTCGTCACGGTCAAGATCGCCATGTCGCTCGACGGCAGGACGCACGACAGGCACGGCGACTCGAAGTGGATATCCGGGGAGCGGGCGCGCGCACTGACGTCCGGGCGGCTCCGCAACCGTTTCGACGCGATAATGGTCGGCGCCGAGACCGTGAGGCGCGACGATCCGTCGCTTCTCGCGCGCGGGAGACGCCACGACGGTCTGCTGAGGGTGGTGGTATCCCGCTCCGGGAACCTGCCGGCCGGGGCAAAGGTGTTCACTGACGGCAGAAACAAGACGACAGTCTGCCGCGACGCGAAGGAGGCGGTCGAGCTCCTCGGACGCGAAGGCATGAACGAGGTCCTCTGCGAAGGCGGGATGAAGCTCGCCGTCTCGCTCGCGGAGCTCGGGCTCGTCGATGAATGGATCGCCGTCCTCGCCCCGAAGATAATAGGCGAGAGGCGCGTCTCGGACGCGATCGTCATGGAGAACGTGAAATGTTTACAGGACTGGTAGAGAAGACCGGCACGGTGAAGCGCGTCTCAAGGGGCGCGGGGCTTGTGCTGGAGATCGAGTTCGAGCCGTGGCCGTCCATGCTGGAGGAAGGCGAGTCCGTGTCCGTCAACGGCGCGTGCCTCACCGTCGCCAGGCGTTCCGGGACGCGCTTCACGGCGAACGTCCTGCGCGAGACGGAGGAGCGGACCTGCCTCGGCTCGCTCGTTCCCGGCGACCGCGTGAACCTAGAGCGCGCGGTGCGGGCCGGCGAAGCGCTCGGCGGGCACATCGTGCAGGGCCACGTGGACGGGCGAGGCGCCGTCGCCGCGAAGACCCGCGTCGGGAGGGACTGGCGGCTGAAGATAAGATGCGGCCGCGTCATAGCCGCGCAGTCGGTCGTGAAGGGATCCATCGCCGTGGACGGCGTCTCGCTGACGATTACCGAAGTAGGCGACGACTTCGTGTGCGCGGACCTCATACCGACGACGGCAGCGGACACGACCCTCGGCGCGAAGCGTCCCGGCGACATGGTCAACATCGAGGGCGACGTCATCGGCAAATACGTCGCGAAGGCGGTCGCCGCCCGAGGAAGCGGGCTTACCGAGGAGGCCCTTGTGCGGGCGGGCTTCGCCGACTAGGCGCGAGACGGCGCCGCGCCGAACGCGGCGCTTCTGGAGAACTTCGGGTTCGAGCCCGCGATGACGATGGCGACCTCGCCCCGCACGGCCTTGCCGTCGAACTCCGCGACAAGTTCCGAAAGATACCCGCGCGACACGCGCTCGTGGAGCTTCGTCAGTTCGATGCACACGGCGGCCTCCCTGTCGCCTAGCACGTCGAGCGCAGCCTTCAGCGTCGCCGAGACGCGGTGAGGCGACTCGTAGCAGACAAGCGTATGCTCCTTGCCGGCGTCCTCCGCGAACCAGTTCCTGATCGCGCCGGGCCCGCGCGGCGGGAATCCCCTGAAGGTAAAGGAACTCGTCGAAAGCCCGCTCATGAGAAGCGCGACTGCGACCGCGCTCGCCCCGGGGATGACGTCGTACGGAACGCCCTCCGCCGCGCATCTCCTGAGCAGCCTGTAGCCGGGGTCGGATATCGCGGGGTATCCGCCGTCGGAGCAGAGGACCGTCTCGCGCCCCGCCAGGACGGCCTCGATCACCTTGTCCGCGACGCGGTCCTCGTTGCCCTGTCGGTACGAAACCATCTCGGGGCGCGGTATGCCGAAGCGGGAGAGGATCTGCCACGTCCGGCGCGTGTCCTCGCACGCGATGAGGGACGCGCCCCTGAACGCGGCGACCGCCCGCGGAGAGAGGTCGTCAAGGTTTCCTATCGGCGTTGCGACCGCGTGAAGCACGACTACACCCCGAACTTCGCCGAAGGGTCTCTTCCGAGCCTTCTGAACGCCTCCGGCAGAAGCCCGGCCTCTTCAAGCTCTCCGAGGCTCCGCCACTCGAAGGATATCCAGTCTTCGCGGGACGCGACCTCCGCCGCGCCGCCGTCGAGGCTGAGTCCGTAAACAAGGTTGATCTCGGCGTGGGGCCGCCCGTGCTGCACGAAGGAGTTCTCCACGACCCCCAGGAACTCGCCCGCCGTCGCGGAAAGGCCAGTCTCCTCCTTGATCTCGCGCACTAGCGCCTCGCGCCCGGTCTCGCCGAATTCGATGTGTCCGCCGGGGAGATACGAGGTCTTCGCGCCTTTCGCGCGGCAGAGGAGGATCTTCCCGTCCGCTACGCACACTCCGCGGGCGATGGTCTCGATCCCCGCGAGCTCGTACTCCGGGAGCGCGGCGCCCTTCGACAGGCGGCAGACGGCGGAGGCGGAGCCGAGCCCAGGCACCGCGCCGCGTTTCGTCACGCGGACTTCGGCGGAAGACACGCGTGGGTCGACCAGGCAGACCTCGGCGGCGACGTGCGCGGCGCGCTCCAGCAGCCGGAACTTCCCCGCCACAAGAGCGTCGCGCAGCTTCTCCGACAGCGCGGCGTAGTCTGCTGTGTCGGCGAGGCGGTCGCTTACGCCGGCCTCTTCGCCGACCTCGAGGACCGCCGACAGCGCTATGCGCGCGGCGCGGCCGCGCTCCTCGGGGAGGTCGCCGAGGATGCAGTCCACCTCGAGACCGTCCAGCTCAAGCTTCATGTCACGAACCTCCGTTCTGCGGCATCTCGGGAAGGCCCATTTCGCGCAGCCGCACGTTCATGTTCATGGCAGTGCGCCCGCGGGCCTCCGGCGGGGCGGTCTCGACGGCCTCCCTGGCCCTGCGCAGAAACGCGCACTCGTCGTCCTGGCGCTCTTCGAGGAACTGGATGTATTCGGCGGCGGTCCCGCCGCGCGCGACGTACTTCGCGAGTTCCTCCCTCATGCCGGCGACGATGCGCCTCAGGGCGCGCACGGCCTCCCCGTCGCCCGGGCGGTCGGCCGGCGGCGCCGCTTCGCGGGCCTCGCGCTCGAAGCGCTCCATGTCGCCTTCGCCGAGCTCCGGCGGTATGGCGATCCATCCGGGCTGCGCGTATGCGGCTAGATACCTGTCGAGCGGGGAGTCGAACACGCCGTCCCATGCGTTCGCGAGGCCCGCCGATATCTCCGCCTGCGGGCCCGTAAGCTGCTGCCGGCGCAGGGCCGCGCGCCCCGACGCGCCGGAGCGAGCGAAGGCGAACAGCGCCGCCGCCGCGGCAGCCGCGACGGCGGCCGGCACGAGCCAGATGCGCCACTTTGGCGGATCGTCCCCTATCAGTCGGTACGGGCGTATGCCGTCCTTGCGGAGCGCCGCGTACGCCTCCGCGCGGTTGCGGGCGGAGACCCACCCCTCGCGGTTCTCGTTGTCCTTCGTCTGATAGAGATACCTGTACTTCACTTTGTGCCGTGCTTCCGCTGTGCGCGCCTGACTTCCCGCCCCTTCCGCTAGACGAGCATGTACGGCTGGGAGAAGAGCTCCTCGCCGGATCCGTCAAGCGCATACGCCTTGACGCGGGCGAAGACGTGCGCCTTTTCGCGCGGGGCGCTCCACCCGTAGACGCCTTCCATGGTCCACTTGACCGACGTCGCCTTCTCGGCCTTCTTCACGACGCCGAGGGCCGTGATCACCTCGAGCCGCGCGGGCTTGTCCGTCTCGGCCTCTACAGTCGTGCCTTTGAAGACGATCTTTGTGAACTTCAGCTCGTTGAGCCCGCGCTTCGCCCCGTAGAAGTTGCCGTCGCGGTACGCCTTGAGGCAGGCGTGGACCGTCCGCTCCGGCGTCAACAGGACGCTCACGCCGAACGACCCGTCCTTGTTGCGGATGTCATGGTCTGGCACGAAGAAGCCGAAGCACTGCCGCCCCGTGGCGAGCACCCAGTCCCAGTAGCCCTCGCCGTTGGTGCTGCCGCCCTCGATCACCTCCATGCCGAGGACGCGCGGGTCGTGGTCGAGCATCTTCAGGATCAGGTTGCGGTCGTACGACGACCAGACGGGGTGGTTGATCGTCACGCCGCCGCCGTCGGGGAACATCAGCCCCTCGATCATGCGGTCGACGGCCGTTCCCCAGAACTCCCCGGAGCCGAAGTTGTAGCCGCCGCGCTCGCCGGTCTGGAAACGGCGCTTCTGCCACTGGTCGAACGTGCCGGAGGCGAACAAGGACCCCGGCGAGTTCAGGTGCAGGTGCCCGTTGCCGCGCCCGTTTTCCAGCCGGAACGAATGGTGCTCCGCGTTGGGCGCCTCCAAGACGCCCTCCGGCAGCGGCTTGAACAGCTTGCCGCCCTCCTTGAACGGGTACTCCTTCTGGAGCTCCGGCGGAAGGTCCTTGATCCACTGCCCCACTATCTTGTTCCAGTCGAACGGACCGTCCACGCGCTTCCCCTTCACCGTCACCGGGAAGTCGTGGTGGACGCGGTAGTAGTTCTCCGTCATCTTCGCGAGCGGATACCACGGCGCGCTCGGATAGTAGTTCGAGAGCGTGAGGAAATCGACCCGCTTCAGGATGTCGTCGAGATCCCTCTGGGTCTTGCAGTGGACGTGCGTCGTGCCGCGCACCTGGTGCGCGCTCGCCCAGTCGACGTCCCTGTACGGATGCCTGTTGCGCGGCGCCGGGGCCGCGGAGCCCGCCGCAGGGGCGGCGGCGACTGCGCCGTCCGCGGACTGCGGGATGGCGCCGAGCGCGGGCGCGGCCGCGAGAGCCGCCCCGGCGGAAAAGAACTCTCTTCTTGTCATGGCTCTATTATACCATTTTTTTGATTTCGGGATTTCGGGTTTTCGGGTTTTTTGGTATAATATGCGATATATGAGCGAGCTGCAAAACGAAGGCGCGGCGAGCGGCGCGGAAGCCGCCCCCAACGCGTCGCTGGAAGACGTGAACATCGAAGACTCGATGTCGCGGGACTACATCGACTATTCCATGAGCGTCATAGTCGGGCGCGCCCTGCCGGACGTGCGCGACGGCCTCAAGCCGGTCCACAGGCGGTGCCTCTACGCGATGCACAAGCTCGGCACGACCTGGAACGTGAAGCACGTGAAGTCCGCGCGCGTCGTCGGCGAGGTCATCGGCAAGTACCACCCGCACGGCGACTCGTCGGTGTACGACACGATCGTGCGCATGGCCCAGGACTTCTCCCTCAGGGTCCCGCTCGTTGACCCCCACGGCAACTTCGGCTCCATCGACGGCGACAGCGCCGCCGCGATGAGGTACACCGAGGTCAGGATGCAGCGCGTGGCGGAGGAGCTCCTCGGCGACCTCGAGAAGGACACGGTGGACATGGCGCCGAACTTCGACGAGACGCTGGAGGAGCCCACCGTCCTGCCGGCGAAGCTCCCGAACCTCCTCCTCAACGGCTCCAGCGGCATCGCCGTCGGCATGGCGACGAACATCCCGCCCCACAACCTCGCGGAGCTCTGCGACGGACTGGACTGGTACGTGAAGCACCGCGACGACTGCACGGTGGACGACCTGATGCAGTTCGTCAAGGGGCCGGACTTCCCGACAGGCGCGCAGATCTGCGGCCACAACGGAATCGCCGCGATGTACAAGCTCGGGCGCGGCCAGCTCACCGTGCGCGGCAAGGCCGAGGTCGTCGTCGAGAAGAACGGGCGCGAGCGCATCGTCATCCACGAGATCCCCTACGGCGTCAACAAGCGCGAGATGATCGAGCACATGGCCCAGCTCGTTAAGGACAAGGTCATCGAGGGCGTGAGCGACATCCGCGACCTTTCCGGCGGCCACACGAAGGACGCGAAGGGCAACGTCAAGAAGGACGCGAAGAGCGACGAGATATGCATCGTCGTGGACCTCAAGCGCGACGCCGTCGGCGAGATCGTCCTCAACCACCTCTACAAGCACACGCAGCTCCAGACGACCTTCGGCGCGATCATGCTCGCGATCGACGGCGGGCGGCCGAAGATCCTCAACCTGAAGGACTTCTTCCGCTGCTACACCGACCACCGCTTCGACGTGATCACGCGGCGGACGCGCTTCGACCTGAAGAAGGCCCAGGCGCGCAGGCACATAATCGACGGGCTCCTCCTCGCCATCGACAACCTCGACGAGGTCGTGGACATCATCAGGTCCTCGAAGACCCGCGAAGAGGCGAAGACGCGCCTCCAGGAGCGCTTCGGCTTCACCGACCCGCAGGTGAACGCGATCCTGGAGATGCGCCTCGTCCAGCTCGTCGGCCTGGAGCGCGACCGCCTGGCTGACGAGCTCGCGAAGCTCCTCGCCGCGATAGCGGAGTACGAGGCGATCCTCGCCGACCCGGAGAAGGTGTACGCCATCATCTGCGGCGACCTCGCCGACCTGAAGGCGAAGTACTGCGCGAAGGAGGACGCCGCCCGCCGCACGGAGATCGTGGCCGACGAGAACGAGGTCTCGATGAAGGACCTCATCCCCGACGCGCCGTGCGTCATAACGCTCTCCAACCGCGGCTACATAAAGCGCGTGCCCCTCACCGAATACCGCGAGCAGAAGCGCGGCGGCCACGGCGTCAAGGGCGCCCAGGTGAAGGAGGAGGACTTCATGCGCCTCGTGTTCGTCGCCCAGACGCACGACTCGCTCATGTTCTTCACCAACACCGGGCGGCTCTTCCTCAAGGACGCCTACCAGATCCCGGAGGCGCCGCGCACGAGCTTCGGCCGTCCGCTCATCAACCTGCTGAACCTGCAGCCGGGCGAGCAGGTCCTGGAGCTTCTGCCGATCCGCTCCTTCGACGGCGACGTGGACGTGTTCTTCGCCACGGTGAACGGCACCGTCAAGAAGACCCTCCTCGGCGACTTCAAGAACGTCAACAAGTCGGGCATCCGCGCCATCAACATCGACGAGGGCGACGCCCTCGAGGACGTGCGGCTCGTCAAGCCGGACGACGACGTCATCATGCTCACCAAGAACGGGCGGGCGATGCGCTTCGCCGCGTCGGACGTGCGCCGCATGGGCCGCGCCGCGACGGGCGTAAGGGGAATAAGGCTCCTCGGCGACGACAAGGTCGTCTCGCTCGACGCGGTGGACGACTCGAAGACGCTCTTCATCGCGACGGCGAACGGCTACGGCAAGCGCTGCGAGTTTAAGGACTTCACGCGCCACGGGCGCGGCGGACAGGGCATGATCGGCATCAAGGGCGCGGACCGCAACGGCGCGGTCGTCGCCGCGCACGCCGTCTCGGACGACGAGAACGTGATCTCCATAACGAGCGACCAGCAGATGGTGCGGAGCGCGGTCTCCGACTTCCGCGTCCAGAGCCGCATGGCCCAGGGCGTCAAGCTCGTCCGCCTCTCCGAGGGCGCGACGCTCGTCTCTGTCTCGGTATGCGAGGCAGGCGAGGCGGAAGGCGAAGGAGCCCAACGCGCCCCGGAAAATCCGGACAATCCGGAATCCCCGGACAATCCGGAAACGCCGGACAATCCGGAAACGCCGGAATCCCCGGAGCCCCCGCAAGACAACTGAAAGGAACCATGTGATGACAAAGGCATCAATAGAGACGAGCCTTGGCACGATAACGCTCGAACTCGACGAGGCAAAGGCCCCAGAGACGGTCGCCAACTTCGTCGAATACGCGAAGAGCGGCCACTACGACGGGACGATCTTCCACAGGGTGATCGACGGGTTCATGATCCAGGGCGGCGGCTTCACGAAGTCGATGGACCAGAAGCCGACGCGCGATCCGATCAGGAACGAGGCGATGAACGGACTCAAGAACAGGCGCGGCACGATAGCGATGGCCCGCACAAGCGTCATCGACTCCGCGACCAGCCAGTTCTTCATCAACCTCGTGGACAACGACTTCCTGGACTTCGTCGCGCCCACTCCCCAGGGCTTCGGCTACGCCGTCTTCGGCGCGGTGACGGACGGCATGGAGGTCGTTGACGCGATCGGCAAGGCCAAGACGGGCTTCAGCGGACTGCACCAGAACGTCCCCGAGACGCCGATAGTCATCAGGAAAGTGTCCATCGGCTGAAGGCGTGAGGGCGGTTTTCCTCTTCATCGACGGCGTCGGCGCCAGAGAGCCGGCGGCTGACAACCCGGTGAATCCGGAGGTCTGCCCCGCGCTCTGCCGCCTCATCGATCGGCACTCGAAGCCGATCGACGCATGCCTCGGCGTGGAGGGCCTGCCGCAGTCCGCGACCGGCCAGGCGACGATGTTCACCGGCGTCAACTGCGCGAAGGCGATGGGCCGCCACTGCGAGGGGTTCCCGGGGCCGTCGCTGCGCCGGATAATAGAGGACAACAACCTCTTCCTGCAGCTCAAGAGGCGCGGCCTGCGCGTCAAGTTCGCGGACGCCTATCTGGTGGACTCCGCCGAGGAGCTGGCCGTGCGCCGCTACAAGTCCGTGACGACCGTCATGGCGCTCACCGCGCCGGACACCATCACGACGGCCGACGACCTGATGCAGGACCGCGCCCTCATGCAGGACCTCACCAGGGAGACAATACAGGACAGATACCCCGACATCCGCGTCGTCACGCCACAGGCCGCGGCGGACCACCTGTTCGCCCTGGCGATGGAAAACGACTTCACGCTCTACGAGTTCTTCCAGACGGACGTGTCTGGCCACTCGATGGACTACTCCCGGGCCTGCGCCGTCCTGCGGACGTACGACAGGTTCCTGTCCGCCTTGGCCCGCATGACCGAAGCCGCCGGCATCACGCTCCTGATGACGTCGGACCACGGCAACATCGAGAACATGTCCGACAGGGGCCACACCAGGAACCCCGTGCCGTTCATAGCGTTCGGCCCGAAGAGCGAGGATATCCTTTCGTCCGTCGAATCCCTTGCCGACGTGACCCCCGCGATAATATCGGCCTTCAGCCGCTGACTTCGCGGTACTCTATCTTCGCGGACTCGCGGAGCTCCGCCACGTACGCGTCCATCGCCCTGCCCCGCGCCTCGTGCCTGAGCAAGTCCTTTATCTCGTCGTGGACGTCAACGATCGTCCGCCCCGCGTAGTCGCCTCTGTGCGCGGCGTAGAAGGACGCCACGTCCTCCTCCGTCGGGTCACCGACGTGCGAGCAGGCGTCCGCGACGAGCGCGTTGACGCGGACGCCTTTTTCAAGCTCCCTGCGGAACGACTCCTCGTCGATCCCCTGGTCTGCGAGCGCCTTCCTGTAGGATTCCTCGCCGCCCACCTGCGAGACGACCTTGGCGACTTCGGCATCGACGGCGGCGGGGTCGATGCGCATGTCGAGCATGGCGGCCCTCTCCAGCAGAAGCTTCGCGCCGATCGCCTGCTCCAGGGCCTTCTCGCGAAGGATCGGGAGGCTCTTCCTCACCTCGTCCGCGCTGATGCCGTGGTTCGCGTAGAACCTGACGAGCCTGTCCAGCTCGAAGTTGACCGCCGCCTCCGATATGGGCTGCCCGTTCACCGTCGCCGTCTTCATGTCCGCAGCCTCACTTCCCCGGGTACTTTACAAGCGACGAGACGTCATACCCGGAGAGCTTCCCGGAGCGGGCGGCGAAGCCCTCCAGCTCGATGACGAAAAGCATCTTGACGACCTTCGCGCCGACTCTCTCGACGAGTTTCGCGCACGCCGCCGCCGTGCCGCCGGTCGCGATGAGGTCGTCCACGACCACGACGCGGCTGCCGGGCTTCAGCGAATCCCTGTGCATCTCAAGGGAGTCGGTCCCGTATTCGAGGTCGTACGTCTCGCGCACCGTCGGCCGCGGCAGCTTCCCTGGCTTTCGCACCGGCACAAACGACTTGCCGAGAGAGTAGGCGAGCGGCATCCCGAATATGAAGCCGCGAGACTCCATGGACACGACGGCGTCGAACTCGACGCCGTCGAGCGCGGCGGCCAGCCCGTCTATGGCGAGCCTCAGCCCGTCGGGGCTTTCAAGTATGCCCGTGATGTCCCTGAAGTCGATCCCCGGCTTCGGAAAGCCCGGCACCGAGATGATGTACGAGGCGAGGTCGCGGCGATTCTTCTCGTTGGCGCTCATTTCCCCTCCGCCGGGCTTTCCAGCCCCGTCGTCTTGGTCTCAAGGCACAATGCGTCGATGCGCGGAACGCCGCGAGGCTGCTGCCTGACCTTCCACTTGCCGGCGTCGTCCTGGTAGTAGAGGCCGGGGTATGGCGCTACGGGCATGGTGACGCTGCCGTCGCGCCACTTGACGAATATCTTCTCCGGGGCCTTGCCGTTCTCGCACCAGTCAACGAGGAGCTTGTTCAGCTGCCCGCCGGAAGGCGACCCCGTGAGAAGGCGCCCCTTGCCGCCGCCGTGGGCGCAGCCGGGGATGCAGAACAGCCGCATGAACTTCGAGACCTCGCCTATGCCGCCGTGCGCCTCGCAGACGCGCTCGTAGTAGTCGATGATCGGGCCGGGCGGAATCGTCTGGTCCTCCCAGCCGGTCGTCATGATGATCTTGCCGCCGCGCTTGACGAACGCGGACAGGTCCGTAGAGCAGGCGTTGAACTCCGGCGAGTGCTCCCTCATGTACATGTTGATCTGGTCGAAGCAGACATCCTTCCAGCGATCCTGCTTGTAGCCCTTCCCGGCGAGGAAGTGCGGAATCGACAGAAGGCTCCCCCAGTGGTAGTTGACCGCGTGGTTCGTTCCGGGCGCGAAACCAGTGAAGTAGCACCTGCCGTTGTGGACGAGCGGCATGTAGAGCGCCTTGAGCCGCTGGATACGGTCGCCCTCGGCAATGGCCGGGCGCCTCTCCGCCGCGAGCGCGAGGAAGCCGTCTATGTCCTTCTCGCTGAAGCGCCCGTCGGCCACGACATGGCCGGCGTATGGCTTCGGGTCGGTCTTCGACATGTATTCGACCGCCGCGTCGGCGACGGCGACGAGGTCCTCCTTGGAGAACAGGGCGTTGCCGTCGGCGTCGTGCGTCTGCCCCCAGAGATGCCACAGCGCGAGGTCGCTGACCGCCGCGTTGTTGTCCGGCAGAACGGACACTATGCCGTCGTAGTCCTCCGGGAAGCGCAGCGCCTCGCTCATGCCCTGGCGCCCGCCTGTCGAGCCGCCCCTGAAGTACGCATGGTCGCAGGGCCGCCCGTAGAACGCCTTGACGATCTTCTTGCCATAGACCGTCATGAGGTGCGTCGCGCGCCAGTGGAAGTCGCGCAGGACGCCGTCCGGCCAGGGAATCGACTTGTCAAGGAACTTCGGGCCGGCCGCCGTCGTGCCGAGATCCGTGGTCACTGCGGCGGAGTTGCCGGCGATGTAGCTGTCCACCGCCTTTGGAATGGAACCGGCGCGTCCGCTGTTGCCCTCGCCCCAGAGGCGGCCGTTCCACTTCTCCGGCAGGGGAAGGGCGGCGCGGCACTTTATGTCGCTGCCCTTCTCAGGCACGAGCGTGAAATCGACGCGCACGAACGCATCCGTCACCGTCACGTTCTCCTTCGCCTCGGCGCGCCACATCTCCAGCGGGTCCTTGCCCTCCGGGTCGCCCTTGAGCCGGAGCGAGACCGACGTTATCCTGCACACGCCGTCGGACACCGCCCTGACGTCGTCGAACGACTTCGCCAGCGCGACCGCGTCCGCCGCCGCCGCGTCTGCGGCGAACAACACCGCCACGACCGCAGCCGCCGCGCGAATCGCGGCCCTGCATGCTCTTGCCTTCATGCCGCCTCCCCTGTCCTCGAAACGCGCCTACTTGGCGTCAGCCTGGGGCGTCGGCGCGGCACCGTCCGCCGTCTGCGGCTGGTCGGGACGGCCGCGCCTGCCGTGACGAGGCCCCTTCCCGCGGGGCGGACGGTTGCGCGGTCCTTGGTTCGGGCCGCGGTCGTTCACGATCAGCATGACGCGGACCGGCGCTGCGCCCTCGGCGGCCGCGTCGGCGGCGGCCTTGTCGATGCGCTCCATGACGTCCTTCTTGAACGCCTCGACGGCGGCGGGATCGGTCTTCGCGTCAAGGAGGATCGCCGCAGGCCGCTGAGGCCTCCTGACGTCGCGCCTGGGCTTCTTGCATTCGCAAGGGGCGCATTTGCACTCCCCGCCCTTCTTGCACTCGCAAGACGGCATCTGGCATTGGGCCTTGCCGGGCTTGCATTCGCACTGGGAGCATTTGCACTCCGCGCCGTCCTTGCATCCGCACGGGGCGGCTGCAGCGGGCTCTTCCGCGAAAGCGGCGGACGCCAGCGCCGCCGCGCACAACATGGCCATGAGCTTCTTCATTGTATCTTCCTTTCCTGTTTTTTCTCCCGCCGCCTTCTTCCCGGGCGCGGGGGACGCCCCGTATTATACCAAAAATCCACGACGATGGGCGGCGACAGCCTTTGCGTTTTTCGCCGTTCTTTGGTAAAATCCACCAATGATGAAATGGAGGAAAACGACATGGCATTCGACCTGAAGAAGAAAAAGGCATTCGTGTGCGACCTCGACGGCACCCTGTTCATGGGGCCTGATCCCATCGCGCCGGCGGTGAAATTCGTCATCGACAACACGATGTCCGGGCGCTTCAAGTACTTCTACCTCACGAACAACACCTCGAAATGCCCCGAGGAGTACATGAAGAAGATAGCAGGCGCGAACATACCTGTCGTTCCTGAGCAGATCCTCACGCCCCTCATCACGCTGGAGTCGTACATCCGCGAAAAAGGCTACAGGTCGGTCTATCTCATATCAAGCGAAAAGGTCAAGGCCCACATGGCGGAGAGGCTTTCCGACGCCGGGGTGTCGCTCGACTACGACCCGGAGGGGAACGAGCTTATCGCGCTGACGTACGACAAGGAGCTGACCTACGCGAAGCTTGCGGACGCGACGTCGCTCTGGAACATGCGCAACTGCCCGCCAAGCCCGATGTGCCCGGTCAGAACTAAGAACCAGACGCCGGTGGACTTCGTGGCGACCCATCCGGACAACTGCTGCCCGAGCGAGCGCGGCCCGATACCCGACATCGGCGGAATGATGAAGTTCCTCGAAATCACGAACGGGATGAAGCCGAGCCATGTGTTCGGCAAGCCCAGCCCCACCCTTCTCGCGCCGGTTCTCGCCGAGTTCCGGCCGGAGGAGATCGCCGTCGTGGGCGACAGGCTCTACACCGACAAGGCGATAGCGGACAACGCCGGCGTGGACTTCGTGTGCGTCCTCTCCGGCGAGACGACCCGCGAGGACCTCGACCGCTACACCGGAACTCCCCCCGCCATAGTCGTCAATACCTTTAACGAGGTAGAAAACTAGCCCCTGCACGCCTTCCGCCGCTCTACAAATACTTCCTCACTGTATTTCGGCTGACATCAAGCGCTTCGGCGGCGCGGGTCAAGTTCTCGCCGTACTTTTCGTATACGCGGCGGACATGAAGCCGTATCGCATCTTCGAGTTTGTCGGGAATGCGTCCAGACTTCAACTCGAGATTCCCCATAAGCCCCGCGTTCATCTCCTTGTGTTCGCGCATGAGAAGCTTAAAGTCGTCTTCTTCCAGCGCCGTCGCGCGGTCGAGAATATTGATGAGCTCGCGCACGTTGCCGGGATAGTCGTAGTCCATCAGCGCGGCAATCTGCTCTTCGCCCAGCGTG
>Ga0265298_10007163_pt1 | contig 13606 bp, 12 predicted proteins | sample AusTroGonzalo_MG_3_FD_193486 | JGI IMG/M metagenome (GOLD analysis project Ga0265298, IMG submission 193486) | Bovine rumen microbial communities from tropical cattle in Woodstock, Queensland, Australia - Gonzalo_01 | ecosystem: Host-associated > Mammals > Digestive system > Stomach > Rumen ...
CTTTGACAAGACATTCGGTGCAGGAGCGGTTCTTCCCGCCGTCAACATTGTCACTCCAAAGCAGTTCAAGGTTGATCTGCCCAGCGTTTCCATCAAGGTTGATCCCAAGCAGGCGGATCTGCTTGAGACCAGAGTAATAGACGGGCGCAGCTACCTGCTGATCCCGATCGAGGGAGATATCGCCGTCAATGGTCAGCCTGTGTTCCCGGCAAAATCTTGATGTATGCCACATAACCAATGAATAATACGGTCGTTTTCACGGCCGTATTTTTCATTGAGCGCTCACCTTGTAGGTGAACGTTATTCGCACGCCTTTTCCAATTGGATGTTTATCTCCTCTCCAGCCACCTGACTGACTATTGTACATTTCTGTTTTCGTTTTTATTAAACACACTAAACGGTAATTTCTCCGTCTTTATTCTCGCCTTTGCTCCATGTTTTAGGGTTAGAGGAACTGAACGCACCGTTGGTTCGAAGGTGATGTACCGTTTATTTTGCGGCTCTCGTTCCATTGAGAAATATAACCACCTTATGCGGCGCATATAATCACGCGTTTTTTTACTTCCTCGTTTTGAAATAAACCGTTTCATTTTGTGCTGAATAAGTTTTCTTTTTATTACCGGCAGAAGTTGGTCAGGTTCTATCGGTTTTCTGAAAGGGTTATAATTCTCAATTTCGGAAATACTGTAAAGTACGAAAGGGGCACTGTAGTTTTCAAATTGATGACTGGCTGAGTCAGAATAGTAAATACCCATCAGAGGGGCTTCGTCTTCTATCGCTATGGATCTAGCAAACAAATCTTGTCTTTCCACAATTTCGGACAAATGGATATTTTCCTTGTTCCGTACGCAAAAATTGAACAAAGCAAAAATCCGCAGGGCTTCTTCAGGGGTCAGCTCTACCACATCCCAGGCCCATCCTGCAAGAGGATCAGCCGCATAGTATTTATTCTTATGCTTCATGACAATGAAATAATCGTAGTATACGCGTGGTGGAACATAAATGTAAGCCTCTGGTACGAAACCTGTATATTTTTTTCCGTATATGGCCAATTGTGTATGTTCAGCAAGAAATTGATCCTGGTCTGGGCTTTCGTCCAAGAATAATTTGTCCCTGTTTTCCCTTGAAAATGCGCTGATAGAATGATCAAACATTGGATCACGGGGTATCCTGTTCCAGAACATAAATCCTCCTCACTCGTTGGATGAATTGATAATTGTTTCCAAAGAATAGCATATTGTATCCAAGTATTCATCAACGGACTTGGGATCATAAGCCGTATTATTGATTTCGAACTCAACATTCTCTATATCTTCCATTATTCTCCTGTCAATGGGAGATTTTCTTAATTTCATGATAATCCGTTCCAAGTAATCATGGACTTCCCCGATATTATAGCCCCGTCGATTAATAGGGAATGTTTTTGACGATAAGCTATTAATGATATCGTTTATGCTTGCAAGTTTTGTTTTCTTCTTTTGCAAATATAATGGGATCCCCTTATCATTAGGCTTTGAAAGATCATAAGGTCTGTTGCCTTTAGATAATGCAGTCTCTCTCCTCCGTAAAAAAGCAGGAATGCCTTTAGGATCATTTATATGACAATCAGCAGAGTTCCTCTCTGGAACAAAATAATCTCGACTATATGACGCTTTGGGTGGCCAATAAACTGTTCCGGGAATGCGATTCTTGTTTTGGAGTAGTTCCTTTTCTAATTGGTCTGCGACTTTTTCAACAGCATCTTGATAGGCTGGGGAATGTGTTTTTGCCCATGCTCCAATTTCATCCTCTGCTTCAAGTGATTCATATACCTTCTTCTCCTCTTCCGTCAAACTGCTTTCTAACATCTTTTTCATTCGGCTCGTATACTCTTTTTTGATTATGGTAATAAATGCATTGGTATCTCTGAGTGCTTCAAAACGAATTCCAATTTGCTTGAGTTCATTTGGTGTCAGGTTTAGGAAATCAATCATAGCAACCTCCAGTCTCTGTACTTCATGTGTATTGTATATTGCAAATCAGTGGCCTGCTTCAGGGGGTATACAATTGAAGCCTCTGAAAGAACTACATCTGAGGCAGTAAGAATCATTTGATTCATTCATGCATCAGTGTTGCATTATACCGTAGTTAGATCATTGCAAAAAATGATAGGCCTTAAACTACGATAATCATTATTTTCTTGCTTAGCAGCCTACCATTTTGTTTGTTGTTCAAAAATACACCCCCGGATTTTTCCTGAATTCACTTTCTCTATACTTTCAATTGCCGAAAGGCAGCGCACCTTGAAACCTTATACAGGTCATTACCGGCTGGTCAGCCAGGGGAAGCAGCGCCAGGACCCCCGCGGGAGGAGGGGCGAGCGTGCCAATGGTAGTCGGTAGCATGATTCAGAGCCAGAACGCAGCGCCTTAAACACCAGAATCCTTAACACGAAGCAGAAAGAATGACAAAGTCAGGCTTTCCTGAAAATCATACTCGAATCCACGATTGGTTTAGAACAAGGGGGTGTATTTGATGAATATCCAGAAACACATTCGCTCACTGATCGAAAAGCAGCTTATCTCAAATGGAATCCCGGAAGAATTCCCCGAAGAGTTTGCAGCGCTAACTGAGCGGGATCTGATTGTCACTCCTTGTAAGAATCGTGTCGACTTCACAAATGATAAAGTGTTTACGATTGACAGTGCCACCTGTAAAGACATGGACGATGCTGTTGAGGTTCATAAAACAGCGAACGGTTATCAGCTGACAGTACATATAGCGGATGTTGCCTCTTATATTCAGCCCGGGAGTTCGCTGGATACTCTCGCGTTTGAAAGAGCCACATCTCATTATCTGCCGAATTTGACGATCCCTATGCTGCCAGCGATACTGTCCAACGATTTATGTTCTCTGAATCCACTTGTACGCAGAAACACTCTGTCCGTAGTCATGGAAATTGATCATCTGGGTAATGTCATCAAGTCCAAAATTGTAAAAGGTATCATCTGTTCCAGGGTGAAAGGTGTTTACTCAGAGATCAATTCGATCCTTTCCGGAGAGGCTTCAGCGGTTTTGCTTGAAAAGTATAGTGAAGTGTTGGATGAATTGCCGGCAATGGTTGAACTGTACGAGATTCTACACACCAACACAATTAATCGCGGTGCGGACATGGAAAACTATGAGCAGCCGTACATCTCCTATTCTGAAAGCGATATTAAGCTTACCCCTGTTTCACGCGGCCTCGCTGAAAGAATGATTGAGGAGTATATGATTATTGCTAATGCAACAGTTTCCCGTTACATGTACGACAATGATCTTCCTGCAATCTTCAGAATTCAGTTTGACAAGCAGGAAATGGCTGAATATCAGCCGATGCGGATTCGGCACACATCCCTGCAGTTGACCGCATACACACATTTCACCAGTCCCATCAGAAGAATTTGCGACACCAAAATCCACCAGATTCTCAGCATGCATATTGAAGGTTATACCAACGAGGAGATTCATGAAGTGTTTGACGAAACCCTGTTTGATATCTGTGAACGCGCAACAAAGAAAAGCCGCACCGCAAAACAGGTACAGCAGGCCATCGCAAAGATTTGTTACAACCTGTACTTTCAGCTCCATCCTGGCAAGGAGTTTACAGGAAGGATGGTCAGCTGGAACAGGAATCAGAAACCCATTTTGAGGATCGACGGCCTGAATGTCCACGTAATCGGATATAATACAAACGGAACCAGCGATATTGGCAATCGGTTTGCCTTCAGCGTATATGCCTCGAACAACGCGATGTATGCCAACGGAATTCAGTTATTGGCCGCTTAAGGAGGAACAATATGAATCTGTTTACCAGAAAGGAAATACGCCGTCTTGGATATTACTTCTTTGATTCTGCGGAAGAGCGGATATATCTTAATTCACTCAATCGGGAACTTAAAAAACGCTCTCAAAAAAACGAAATGCCTGAAAAAGTCAAAGAGGATATGATAATTGAGCTTCGCTCACAGCGAAAACGCCTTCTCCTGAAAGCTGATAAACCTCCCAGTTCGAAAAATACACCCCCCGCAAACCCAACAGATTCGACAGAATATAATGAGTTCATCAAATAAAGGAGGTCACGAATATGGCAAATGATCCTACCGCAAATCTGGCAATCGGAATGGTGACCCGCGAATGGAAGCAGATGACTCGACTGGCGAAACGCATCCGCAACGCCAGAGACCTTGAATGGGCAGATCGTGAAAGCCAGCGGTTTACAGGAATCTTTAAGCGTTTGTTAACCGAGACAGATGAGGAGGTGGCAAGCTTATAAGCTCCAAACGGTGAAATAATCTATTGCAGTGTCGGATTACATGGTTGGAGGTGAAGACGAAAAAAGTTTGTGAAAAAGATTGTAGCAACCATTGGAAGAAACACATACGGAACGATATGAATTTAAAGGAGGAAAAACGAATGGGTTACGATTTCTATAACAAGTATGGTAAGAAGACAGGATACAGCAGCACTGGATTGTTTGGCACCAGGAACTACTACGGCGCTGACGGAAAAAAGAGAGGGTACAGTAGCGATGGGGCTTTCGGCACGAGAACCTACTATGGGGCTGATGGGCGGAAAAAAGGATACAGCTCCAGCGGGTCTTTCGGAACGCGGACCTACTACGACAGGAGCGGAAAGAAAACCGGCTACAGCACCAGGGATTGCTTCGGTAATACCACGTACTATGGGACCGATGGGAAAAAGCGTGGTTCGGGGCGCAAATCCGGTGGGTTATTCTGAATCCCACTCAGCAAGAATAGAAACGAGGTGATGTTTGACATAAGAGTTGTCACTTTAAGAATGCGTCGGGAATGGAATTTCCCGGCGCATTCCGTCTGATTATTCACCAAGAAAATGCACCCCCTCCCGATGATCGCAATTTGATTCCTCTATAATTGATCTGTCAGTCAATGGTCGATTGGTAACAGTCAGAGGTATGAGGACCTCACGAAGAAAGGAGAAACACCATGCGCACGCATCCGGATGCAACTGCTTCTATTGTCGGTTTCTCAAAGATTATTAATCATAAAAACAGTAAAATCCAGTTCGATGATCGCATGTCTTCCCGAATGGTGAAATGCGCCGGTAATCTTAGTGAGGATGGATTTATTGGCTGGATGATGAACATTCCCCGTGAGGGATTGGTACAAATGCAGATCTTCGGGTCATCTGAAATTGATGATAACGATTTAAAATGGGTCGCTGAAAAAACAGCCATATTTACGAATGATGTCCAGCTAAGCAATGCAGAAGATCTCCATTTTCTGTATGAAATTGCCATGCCGATGAATAATCTGATGGAGCGGAAAATGGGATTCGGCGAACATCATGCAGAATCAAGCAACGAAAAAGAGGAGCTGATCTGGCCAACATCTTATTCGACACAGTTTTCTGAAATTATTCGAGCTCTGAAGGAAAACGGGGCAATCTATTGCGCAATTCTTGGTGCTGCAACTTCTTCCGAGCAGCAGAAATGCAAAAACAAGCTTTATGAAAGCTGGGATGGTAGGTCTAACAGCCTGAAAGAATATGTTGGTACGCCTGTTAGAGCACGGCTCCTGCTTTGCCTTCCGAATCATCCATCCATTCGCATTAAAACAATTCTAAGCGCTGCAATTCCGGGAATTCAACTCCGCTATATTGGGAAAATGGAGGATTCAACCAGCTGTGAGGTATGGGAGCATCCTCTCAGGGATGCGTCCGTTCTACCGGATTACGCGGCAAGAATTATGCTCATGGAGCCAATCATCAATGAGACAATTGTCGGAATCGACACCTGTGATGAACCGCAGCCTGATCTCCCAATTCGACATGAAAACACAAAAGCAGACCGATCTCTTATCCTTGGCAAAGCAAAAGGGACAAGTGGACAGAGTCGTGAAGTGTCTATTGGGGAAATCGACCTTAAACGTCACGTTGAAATCATTGGACAGACCGGAACTGGAAAAAGCACGCTACTTGCCACCATGATATTACAGGCAATTCAGAATAACTATCCCTGTACATTTCTTGATCCACATGGTAGTACGATCGACCTGATACTTCGTAGCGTCCCTGCTCAGTATGCAGAAAAAATTCGCGTTGTCAGAATTGGAGACAGTGAACATCCTGTTCCTCTTAATTACTGGGATTCTGGAGACCCAGACAAAGAAGAGCGGAATATTTCTGACCTTTGTGAACTCTTTGGTAATATCTTTGATCCACATAATGATGGAATCGTTGGCCCTCGTTATGAGCGCTGGTTAAGTACATTTGCTAAGGCTTCGCTAGCTCTTCTTGGGCGTCGTGCATCTCTGGAAAGCATTGCAGTTCTCTCCCAAAGCAAGGATAATATGCTGAAGCTTTCAAAAGCAATTATCAGCAAGTATCCGGATCTTGTTCAGATCATCAAGGAAGAATATGGCAAAGACAACAGCAACGATTTCAATGCTACACTTAGCTGGTATTTGTGTAAATTTCAACGGCTTACTTCCGTTGAACAGCTCAGAAAAACGTTAGGCGCTGGGACAAACGCTTTAAATTTCCCTGAAAACATAGATAAGAATGTTGTTACGTTGATTGATCTTGCATCTCCCGAAATTGGTTCTCATGCTGCCAGAATAATTGGGACGATGATCCTCGTAAAGTTGTGGAACGCCATTATGACACGCAAAGATAGGAGCAAGACACATCTGCTTTTCCTGGATGAAGCACAGATTTATTGCAGAACCAATCCACTTCCCCGTATGATGGCAGAATCCAGAAAATTCGGCCTTTCTATTGTTCTTTGCCATCAACACGAGGGACAGCTGACAACCGAGATGCGGGAATCGCTCGAAGCAAATTCCGCAAACCTGATAGCGTTTAGACTTTCCCCAAAGGACGCGATTACGACTGGCGCAAGATTGGATGATGGATCAGTCAAATTTAATCTTTCCCGTCTTGATGCATTTAAGGCAATAACCACCCTTAGTGTGGACGGAATACAAACATCTCCCTTTACACTGAACATTGAGAGAGTTACCGAAGATGCCTCTGGTGAATCAACAGCCAAGAGGATAGAAAAAAGAAGCATAGAGACGTTAGTTGATCCTTTTATGAGTATAAAGGCGCTGACACCCCGTGAAATTATCCGGATTCTTGATCAAAAATCCACACAGACAGAATCAAATGCCCGTAGTACTTCTTCTACATACTCACCACTAGCGTATGACCGAACAACGGCTGTACCAGATCCAGCCTGGTTGGAGCAATGGAAGCAGGAAAAAAGGAAGCTCAGAGATGCGGTATGAAGATTTGATAATTCAGAACGCAACTGTTATTTCTTTATGTGACCAATCCGCGTAGGGAAAGGAGTTCCGATGGTGATTTGTTTCGATGACTTAAATGCCCAGGAGCTTGCCCGAGCTGGTATAGAATTTGATACCCCAGCTGAAACAAAGCTCTTCATCGACATCATTCAGGAAGAACTCGAAGTGCGTGTCGGAAGAGCGATTGCCAAAGGAAAAACACAAGCTCAGATGGCTGAGTTTTCACGGTGCAACGACCATGCCGCGGAAACATGGCTTCAAAGAAATTGTCCAAATTACAAACAGATTGTATCATCTGTAAAGCACGAATTTGATTCTGAATTGCGACAGTATCGCAATCAGATTCCAGGTGCTCATCTTCCTGCAATACTCTTCAAAAAAGATACCCCCTTAAATTCAACCTGGCTAAGTGATGTAACATGTATCTGCCTTCAAAAGGCAGGTTTGCGCACCATAGCGGATGTTGTAGCCGTCAAAGACCTTTATGAAGTGACGAACCTCAGCCGCGAAGGCCGCCGGGAAGTGCGGGAACTGCTTACTCATATGGCTTCAGCAGGAGGTGCGCATGAATATTGAAGTAGCAGTATCCAGTTTCTGGAATCAGAATGATCGGCTGATTACGATCGGAGCCGTTATCCTGTTTGTGTTGCTGGCATTCACTAAGAGAAAGATTCTTGCTTGCCTGATCGGTATCTTAGCAACGGTGCTGATCAATCAGGCCTTCTCACAGGAACTGTTAAGCTTAGCCTACGAGATAACTTATGCGGTAAACACTTTTCTGAACTCCCATGATATTACGCAATTAGGTCAACTATCCGTCGATTTGATGATCACCATCCTGCGGCCGCTTCCATTCTTCATTGTAGTGCTCTCTGTATGGCGGATCAAAAGATGGTTCAAACGCATTAAAAAGCGAGTCGAAAAAGTTCAGGGAAAGCAGGAGGAAAGGAAAAATGCCCTTGAAGCCGCAAGAATCAAAGCCAAAGCGGAAGCCGAGCAAAAGAGAATTCAAGATGTGAAGTCAGAGATTGCCAATACCGTTTCCTATAAGCTGAACATTCTCCCCTTTGTTACCAGAATCGGCTCCATCGGTACCCATACAAGCGATTATGAATACTTTGTCCGCAGGATGCAAGACTTTGTACTGAAGCAGGAAAGACTCTGTAAGAAACTGGACATTGAAGCGGAAGAACTAAAACTCCCGGAAAGAACCATGATGCATCAGAAATAAAGTTGGAGGTATGAAAGATGAGCAGCAATCCGACCTGGATCAATAACGGAAATGTTGATAGCAATGATGTCCCGGCACATCTTCGCAGAGAGTCGGCATCCGTTCGTGTATCTCAAAGAACAGCAGTCAACTCAGAAGAATTGCCTATTCGTATCCAGCGCACAATGGTAAATGCTGAATCCGAGGCTCAGCCCACCATCAGAAGAACTGTCGTGAATGATGGTATGTCTGATTCACAGGTGATCCTCAACTCTGGTGTTTCCGCATCATCCAGAAGGCGGCGTTCAGCTCGCATTGCTGAACGCAGTTCGGATCAGCCCAGCATCGAGGCTAACGCCGGTGTTGTGATTAACCTGAATCACGGTGATTTTCTTCGTACCAGCAGCGGATATGATCTTGTTGTGCAGAAACGTATTGGGGAAGCCAGGGATAGCGGCGAATCAGATATTTATCTGTGCCGTTATGACAATTATGACTGTGTAGTGAAAATTTTCCGCCGCGCCATGCGCAACGTGGAAAAAAAGATTCAGGCATTTCGAAATGTGAAAAGTGACTATATTGCTCCGATTATTGATACCGGTTTTTACGCGAATCGGTATTATGAAGTCTACAATTATTACCCCTATGGCAGTCTGGCTGACGAGTTAAAGCATCGCACATTCTCTTTTGATGAAATAGGTGAAATCATTATTCCCCAACTCACAACAGCCCTAAACGATCTGCATAATTCAGGGATTTTACATCGCGATATAAAGCCCGCCAATATCATGTGGAAAGAAAGAAGCAAAAAGAGCATTGTTCTTATTGATTTCGGACTTTCCTCCGTGATTCGGGATTCTTCAATACATTCCACCATCGTTATCCCTCAATCTCAGGTGGGTGGCACAAGAGCATATGAAGCGCCTGAAGTTCATGACAATATTTATACGAAGGAATCCGATTATTATTCCATGGGAATTGTGCTGTATGAATTGTTCTGTGGTAAGGTTCCAGAAGGTGTTTATACGAATGGAATCAGCCAGTCAGAAAACATGCCAAAACGATTTTATGAGTTACTGCTGGGGCTTACCTATGCGGACATTAAATATCGGCATGATAAACGCAATCCTAATCGTCGGTGGACTTGTGATGAAATAATAAAATGGTGGAATGGTGTAGAACAGCCTATTCCCGGAACAGTTCAGGTATTTGAAGGTTCTGTCGAAGCAACCGGAGGTCGCAGCATACCGCCTTTCAGCTTTCAGGAAAAAACTTACACGGATATCGACTCTCTTTGTGCCGCAATGGCTACCGATTGGGAGAATGGCAAAGCCTGTATTATGCGCGGAGCACTGTTACAGCACCTGCGTCGACAGGGGAAAACAAATGCCCAGGCGCTTTGGGCATCTCAGATTGATGATATTACAAATAACGCCTCATATAATCCGGATCAGAAATTACTCCATGTAATTAGCTCATTGTCTCCGAATCACCCTTATATCGCTTGTCCATTGGGCTGCTTTACTTCTCCTGCGGAATTTGGTCAGCGCTTGATGGCCTGTATGCGTAATTCCTCTCCGGCTATGCGCAATTCGGCTATGGAGGCAATGAGAACGCTTCTTTCCACCACCGAATTGTCCACCTTTGTCAGTAACGACAATGCGCCTGAGGATTTCATATCGTACATTAAAGAATTTGAAGCAATGACGTCGAGCGATCGCTGGAACCGTCAAAAGGAGTCTATCGTATTCGAACTTGCTTATTGTTTCTCCGGAGAAAGAGCTCTGGATGTTGGGTTACCTGACGGATCTGTTTTTGAAACCGTTGATGATCTGAAACGCTTTCTTGTTCAGTTTGGAACCGGAGATTTTAAGGAATTGTACAGTGTATGCGAATACTTCCTGGACGGTGCGCATCAGATGAAGCCTCAGGTATTCGCCTGGCTGCGTCATCAAGGTTATGTTTTAGACGATTTCAATCAGTGAAAGGAGATTTGATAATATGAGCGGTCCCAAAGTATTGTCAGCGGAAGAAATCAGGATGCGCGCTGAAGCTGAGGAGAGGCTTAAACTTGTGCAGGAACAGTTTCGGAAGGCAGAAATCCTGCATCGAAAAATGTCTGAAATTGAGGACATCCAGTTAATCCTGTCCCAGGTAGCGGAGCAGCCTGAAGCACAGCGCATTTCCTCTCAGTTGTCTGCCATGACCCGTCAATGTCAGAAAGTATGCGATGAATGGATTGGCCTTTCTTCAACTACAGATAACAGCAAACTTAAAAAGTATAATGCCGATCTCCAGAAAGTGATTGATCAGACGCAGGATCAGATCAAAGCTCTTCATAGTGAAGCAACGGTTCTCCGGGATAATTATGTAAAAGGTTTGATCGAAAAAATACCTCATCCTGCTGCAAGCTCCCTGAATATGGACGGAAGGCAAATCGTCCATTTTGATCACCCGGATTTGCCCGAAACTCTGATCAAGCAGGAAAAAGAAAGGCTGGAAAAGCTTGTTCAGAATATTGAGGATCGTGCGAAGCGTATCCACGCGATTCCCAATGCTGATTATGCCGCGCTTCGCAAGGAAATACTACACATTCTTGGAACCGGGAAACGGGAAAGGTATATGATTTTCCAGGACCTTCATCAGTTTGATGTCCAGCGTATTCAGCCTTTGCTTGGCAAACTGGAAGATGCCGAATACGATTATGATCAGTTAGACGCCGAACTCAGCCATGAACTTGCTGCTTATCATGCTGTATGCTCAGAATATGGAATGACGCCGCGGCGCTTTCCTTTTTGTCTGCAATCCGTTCAGGACATTCGATATGCGACTGCGGATATTTTGCATAGGCAGGGTCTTGGCTTCAACTGTGCTGAACTTATGGCCAATGTTCGTAAAATTCTTTCTGGAATGGGCTATGCCTATCTGGGAGATAAGGAGGAGGATCGTAAGATTTTCCGGCAGATCTATAAGATTCATGACAAAACAATTCTTCACGTCATATATGACTCTTCCGGAAGGATCACCATGGAAGTAGCCATAGAAGATGATGAAGATCGTCCTGCCTCAGACAGGGAAATACAACAAATTGTCAGTGATCAGGGCGTTTTTTGTGAGAGTTTCGAGCATATTTTTGACAACCTGAACGTGGACGGTATGCATGTGAAGAAAGAAATGATGTGTCCCTGCGGTGAGGAATTTGCGCAGATCATTGATACTTCAGGATTTACAAGAGTTCCGGAAGATGAAATCGTTGTTGATTATTCCATGTATGAATCTCCGGAAGTTAAATATCTCCAAATGAGGTGATGAAAATGAAAGTCAAAATATGTCCGAATCCGAAGTGTGGGCACATAAATCCACACAACAGTCTTGATTGTGAAAAATGTGGTCAGAATCTGATTGACGTGCTCCTCACTGACGACTCCTTCAAATCCGAGCAGTCCCATTCCGCGGAGACTTCTATTCCTGAAATCAATGCCACCGAACCCGTTTCGACAAAAGGCACAGACAAGAAGCCAAAGGTATTCAGAGTCTGTCCGAAATGCGGAAATCATGTACCGCCTAATACCTATCGCTGCGAGTGCGGTCAAATGCTTCACGGCATCCCGTTAACAGCTGCGGAAAATGTCGCGCCAGCTGTTAATAAACTGTCCTCCGTTTGTTTTATGTTCCGTTCTGAAGATGGCCGATTAACAATTCATATACCTGGTGATGAAACCATTACAATTGGCCGTGAGGCAACCGGGGCTGATTATCTGGCAAATAAACTGTATGTTGGCCGGCGTCATCTTCAGGTCAATGTCAGAAACGGACTTGTCTACATTACCGATATTTCGTCAACCAATCCCACGCTGGTAAATGGAATCGCGCTTAAAAAAGATACCCCCTATAAACTGTCAGAAAATGATCTGGTATCCTTGGGTGCGCGGGAAAAACAAGCACCCGTTGAAAATGCCGCCTATTTCAGACTGATCAGGGAGGATGGTAAGCATGAGTGAAAGCAGGACAAAATGGCATCAGGAGCTGGATATTTTCAGTCAGATAAAAAGCGCGATTATTCTGGAAGGAAATATATTTGACAGCTATCCCTATCCTGAAGGCGAGATGGCCGGCGGATGGATGAATCTTCCGCAGTATCTGCAAACCTATTTTTCTGATCATGGTTATCGGCATATCATCCAGTATAACCATATAGATGGCTTTACCTCCATGAATGGCAATAATTCACTCGAACCATTTGCCAGCCTTGTTGGTGCAAAAGTACAGGATGGGCGTATTGATGCCGAGTTCAGTGATAAAAAGACAGGTGCGCCGCATATTGTTCGTGACGCTTTATCTCAGAACAAAGAGCCTGTAGTAATCATCATGAATCTGGCTTCTCGGTACGTTCTTTCTCCGGATAGAATTCTGCCTCCTGAATTGAAGAGTTACTCCATTCTACAGCAGGCCGTGCTCCAGGCCAGCGAAGTGAACACAGATACCGGTCGCAGACGGAACATGTTAATACTGATTGCCAACAAAAAGAATGATATCCCGGCCTGGATGTACTTGGGCGTCAGTCAGATCAACAGCATTTTCATTGATTATCCCAATGCTGCTGAAAGACTTTCCTATATTGGAAATTATCAGCCACGCAGATTTTTCGATCCGTCTGTTTATGCTGAGGATATGGCTTCCTTTGAAAACCGCGAATCTGAGCTTCATAAAATCATCGATAGATTTGTTGCGCGTACCGATGGATTTACATATTACGAATTAGAGCAGTTAAGGAAGTTGTGTCGGAGTAGGAAAACCCATATTGTCGATATGAGTTCGATCATTGACCTGTATACTTATGGCATCATGGAAAACCCATGGAAGGATCAGGCCCTGATTCGTCGCCTTCAGGATGGAAAAGCTATAATCTCCAGGAGAGTAAAGGGGCAGGACGATGCGATTACGCAATCCTTGGATATTCTGAAACGCGCTGTCAGCGGTCTGGCAAAAGCAAGAAACGGTGCCAGCCCCAAGGGCATTCTGTTTTTTGCCGGTCCGACTGGAACAGGAAAAACCGAAACAGCAAAAACGCTTGCTGTTTCGGTTTTTC
>Ga0265298_10007165_pt1 | contig 13604 bp, 6 predicted proteins | sample AusTroGonzalo_MG_3_FD_193486 | JGI IMG/M metagenome (GOLD analysis project Ga0265298, IMG submission 193486) | Bovine rumen microbial communities from tropical cattle in Woodstock, Queensland, Australia - Gonzalo_01 | ecosystem: Host-associated > Mammals > Digestive system > Stomach > Rumen ...
GGATACGTTACCCTGGTTGCCTCCGATGGCGGCCGCATCCTCGCCAGAGTAGGCCTGAAGTCTGGCGGATTCCTCGAGATTGGTGATGACGAGCGTGGCCGGCGACACGACATTCAGTCCGGTATAGTCGTCGGTGCTCCTCGCATCCAGCGTGTTCGCACCGGCGAGACAAACGGTAACCGCGCCGTTCGTGATGGCAATCGGCGAGACACTATCGGACGTAGCCTTGAGGTTCAGGTTCGATATCGAGAAATAAAGCTCGTTCGTCGTCGCGGCCACGATATTCACCATACCGGCAGTGTTCGTGCCGGAAACCACGCAGTTGGTAAGGGCGTTGCCGTAGACGATATTGAGAGTCTTCTCGCCGTAGTCGTAGTTCCACCGCCTGCCCTTGGCCTCGGCAAACGCAACGTCTACGCCATCGGCCGTAACGCCGGTATACCAAGTCGTCGCCGTCGTATCGCCATTGTCGACCGTCGCCGTAAAGGGCAACCCGCCCACATAGAATATATGCGTGCCGTTGGGGAGCCACAAATACACCTTGCCCGCATCGTCGGTATAAATATCGGAGTCCTCGTCCGTGCCGGCAAAACCCTCAAGATACGCCACCTCCACATTTTGGTTCATCACTCCCACATCGACCGTCACGCACCAGACGCGAGTAGTGTCGTTCGAGGCGGCCGGCGCAACATATTCTGCCGTACCGGTGCGGTGCGTAGCATGCACCGACGCCCCCTTTATGGTCAGCTTCGCCGCCGCCTTTACGGAAGAAGAATACGAACCGGTGCCGATGTCGTCGGGCGTGGTCGAAGCCGTCATCGCGCCGCCGGTGGCGAGCACCGTTCCGCCTTCTATGTTCACGATTGCGCACTGGTTGTCCATGTGTCCGGCGCCAATACCCGCGCTGCCGGCCCCCGCAACCGCATAGACACGCCCGCCGGATATCGAAATCTGGCAGAATTCGGTGTTGGCGGCCGAGCTGCCGCCAGCCAAACTGCCGCCGCCGATGCCTGCACCCCTGCCGCCGCTTGTCGCCGAAACGACACCGCCGTCAATAGTTATGGTATGCCCGCGCGCACGGGTGCCGCCGCCGATACCGGCGCCGCCGGCATCATCGCCGCCGCCACCGTTTGCGGTCACCGTTCCGCCGGATATCGTCACCTTGCCGCCCGAGTGGTTTCTGCCGCCGCCGAGGCCGGCGCCGGCCTCGCCGCCCGTGACCAGCACCTTGCCGCCCGAGATGTTAATCGCGCCTTGGCGCAATAGCGTGGCGTTGCCTGCACCGTCGCCGCTGTCATCGAAGTATCCGCTGCCGATGCCGGCGCCGCCATTGCCGCCGATCGCATAGATCTCGCCGCCGACGATATCGATCGTGCCGTAGCTCTCGGCGTTGCCGCCGCCGATCGCCGCGGCGTTCGCGGCGCCCTGGGCCGTCAACACCGGCACAACCAAGGTGTCGATGTAGTTGGTAACTGCCGTCACCACATCGTAAATGTTCGTCTCTACGGTTACGATTTCTTCCTCGCCGATTATCTCGATCTTCTCCTCGATATTGGTGACGGTGGTGATGTATGGCACGATATTGTCGAGATCGGGCACGGAGACGATCGTATTGAGGTTGGTAAGCGTGAGCGTGGCCGTATTCGGCACGTGGACCGCCGGGCGATTGTTGTCGACGCTCGTAAAATCGTTGGTCCCCATGAGCGCAACCGTCACCGCCACATTGGACGCAACATTGATCGGCGCGTATTCCGTTGCGGTGGCGGCAAGCACCAGGTTCGAAACCGCCAACTCAACATCGCTCGCCAAGTCGAGATACACCTCGCCCGTCGTATTGGTGCCGCTCACCGTGCAGTTGTCGTTGGTGATGGCGAGCGCATGGCTCGTTACGTCGTACGTCCATCCTTCGCCGGACAAGAGCGCCGCATCCTCGCCGTTTACGTATACCCCGACGCTCCATGCCTCCGCCGTCGTCGGTCCATCGCTTACGATGGCGCGGGTGGGCACCCCGCCGATCGTGAAGTAGTACGTGCCGTTGGGTAGCCAGATGTAGACGTTGCCCAGTCCGTCGGACACCACGTCCTTAAGGCTGTAGCCATTCCATTCCGGCATCATAGCGCCAACGTCGAAGTTGGGTAGGCCCGTCGGCACCGTCACGCAATAGACCCGATCGCCATCGGTGTTGTTCGCGACCACGGTCGGGACCTCGTTGGTCACGTGGAGCGAACCGCCGTCCACCGTAGTCGTGGCGTAAATGTCGTCCGCCACCACCGTTCCGCCGCTCTCTTCGTACTCTTCCGCGTAGATTCCGCCGGCCGCCGAGACGATGCCGCCGGCAACCGCCACCTTGCCCTGGCCCTGCCCGGCGCCGATGGCCGCAATGCCGCTGTCGCAGGTCGCAACGACCACGCCGCCGGTGATCGACAACCGGCCCATGTCGCCACCTATCGCCGGCTTGCCGCTGCCGCCCGCCACCTCGAGGATGCCGTCGCCGCCGATCGTCACCGTCGACGTTCCGTCCACTTCCATGGCGCACAGCCCTTCCGCGCCGTGGACGACATTCGTGCCGTACATCATTACGGCAACGGACTGCTTCTTCGAATCCCCGTTGCCGAACGCAAAGGCGGCCGCCGACATCTCCGCGTTCGTCATCACCAGGTTGTCGAGGCTCAGCGCCGCGCCGGACTTCGCCACCGCAAACGTCACCGCCGCGCCAAAGTTCGTGCCCGCGATCACATAGGTGGTGGAGTCCGTAAGCGAAACAAGGCCATCCTCGTTGATCCAGCCCGCGCCCCGGATCCGCGCCGCCTCGCGCCCGTTGATCGTAATCCCCGTCTCCTCGAACTCGATCGCCGTCGTCTCGCCGCCCTCGACTATCGCCACCATCGTTTTGACGATGGCGCCGTCGGTAACCTTGAAGAAATAGTCGCCGTCGGGCAGATAGAGATAGACCTTGCCGTACGTATCCGCCCAGATATTCGCCGTATCGTACCCGTCCAGGCAGTTCTTGCCGGCCTCCTCGATACCCTCGATCTCGATGTGGCCGTAGCGGGCGAGGCCGCCGATGGTCACGCGGTACGCATTGGTGTAGACGGGGCCGTCGTCCGTCACGACCCGCGCCACGGCACCCGGCAGTTCCATACCCAAAGAGCCGCCGGAAACGATCGTGCGCGCCGTCACTTTGGCGGTCGCTATCGTCCCGCCCTTGAACTCCAACGTCGCACTCTTCCCGTCCAGATAGAACGGTCCCTGGCTCGCCGCATTCAGCACCAGACGGTCGCCGTAAATCCCAACCCCCTCGTGCGCCACGCACACCGACACCTTGCGTTCCGAGTTGGTGCCCGATATCGAGTAGTTGGTTTGGTTCAGCAACGTCAATTTCTCGGCCGTACCGTCGTATGTCCACCCGTTGCCGGTCTCCTCGCCGATATCGTGACCGTCCACGAGTATGCCTACCTTGTAGGTAGCCGTCGTGGCGGCGTCCGAGACCGATGCGTGGTATGTGTAGCCGCCGACCTTGAAGTCGTACTCGTCTTTGGGCAGGTAGAGATAGATCTTGCCCGTCTTGTCGGAAAGCACAGTGCTGTGCACGTAGTTGGTCACATCCCCCGATACGGACATCCTCTTCGCGGATGGCAACGCGTGCACTTCCACTCGATAGCAAGTCTTGCCGTCGATTTCGCGCGAATCCGGCGCCGTGCCGCCAGAAGCGGTCTGCACCGTGTTGCTCGAGGCACTGATTGTGAATATCGTCTCGCCGCCGTCGATGCTGGCGCTTTGCACCTTGATGATGTGCTCCGTATTGGTCCTTGCGCCCCAGATGCAAATCGCGCCGTCCTCGTCGGCATACACCTTGGCATCGCCGTACTCCGGCCACAGGTTGTCGATTACCGTCACCTCCTCGCCTTCATCCATCCCCACGCCATTGATGAGCGCAAACACCAGCTCCACCCCGTTGGAGTTGACCGGATTCGGATACGGATTGATCGTGCCGTCGAAACTCTTCGGACGCACGCTGCATACGCCGTCGATAACGATCGCTTTGCTTCCCGTCGAGGATATCACGCTACCGAGCGCCGTGGTAAAATCGCTGAACGAACCATCTCCCTTTTCAACCATCACGGTCCCGCCTGTTACATGAAACGTACTGTCGGCCAACAAGGGACCATTATTGCCCGTGCCGATGCCGCAAGCATTCTTGCCGCCAGTCGCATGCACATAGCCGCCGGTGACGAGAACAGACTCTACTCCACCTTGATTGCCGCCGCCGATGCCGGCACCGCCGCCAGCCTTGCCCCAGCCACCGGTCGCGTAGATTTTGCCGTCTTTGATCGTTATCGAACCCGCATCAAAGGAGCCGGCAGACGATGACCTGGCGCCGCGCGAACCGATGCCCGCACCGCAGAAGCCCGCGGTCGCGACCAGCGTGCCTTCGCCATCGATGACTAGCGATGCCCCCTTCGGCACCTCCACCGCGGCCGTATACTCTGACCCGGTGCCGGATGTTCCCGACGCATTCTGACGATAGATGCACTCTATCGTGTTGTCGCCCACCAGCGTAATTGTACAGTTATTGGAGATGACGAATGGCGATTGGCGGTCATACGTCGTCATCAGCGTAAGATTGTCGAGCGTAAGCGCGATGTCGCTACCGGTCGTCACCACGTTGATCGATCCGTTCGTCGAGGAGCCGGTTATGGTATGGGTTCCGGACAAAATCTTGAGGATCTTGGAGCTCTCATCATAGTCCCATTTACCTTCGGGGTCGGAAATCGACTTGCCGGCGACAATCGGCGTATTGTCGATTACCAGCATATCGGTGGAAAACTCATGGCCACCTTCGTCGTCCATCTTGTAGCCCCAAATCTTGGTCTTCGCGTTATCGTCCGCATCTACCGCCGTAATCTTGATCGTGTATTGTTTGCCGTTCGTAGGCTCCAGCCAAAGCGTAAGCTTGCCGGTTTCGTCCGTCCAAATATCCTTGCACGTCTTCGTCTCGTCTTCGATAATGACGCTCGTCACCTTGCAGCTGGGCATCTCCATGTCGAAGGAAATGGGGTACACCGCCTTGCCGGCGCTGTTCTTCGGGGCCGGTTTGACCTCGTCCTTCGCCAAATATATCGCCGCCAAGCCAAATGTATTGGTGCTCGATCTGGAGGGACTGGCGCCGTCGCCGATCGCGGACGCGCCATCGCCTGCCGTCGCAAACACCGTGCCGCCGTCGATCGTCACGTAAGCATAGCCCTGGGAACCGCCGCCGATGCCGGCCGCGCTCTTTCCGCCGCGCGCCGTCACCACGCCGCCATTGATCGTGATTTTACCGTTGCGCTTCCAATAGCTTACCGAGGAGCTGTTGCGGATTGCGTCGCCGATGCCCGCGCAATTCTGGCCGCCTATTGCCGTGATACGTCCGCCGTTGATCGTAATGTCGCCGCAGAGCTGGGTGTCATAGTTCCACCACGAGCCGCCGATGCCAGACGCGCCGCTGCCGCCAGCCGCAATCAGTTCGCCGTCGCCGTCGATGGTCAGGGAGCTATTATACCCCACGAATATGCCGGGATAGGAGGTGGGACCCGAAAACGAATTCTTGCCTTCCACCTTCAGCTTGAGATTGACGCCTTCTTCGAGGTGGAATGCCGCGTTTTGGGAACCGCTACTCTTCCAGCTCGACGCGTCCAAGGTCAAGTTGGTGACCGTAAGCTGCCCGCTGCACGCCATGGTGATACGTGCGTTGCCGGAGCCGGTGACGATGTGACCCGCGTTTGTGATCACAAGCGTCATCTTGTTGATGTCCGCATTTTCAAGCTTCGTGTACCAACCTGTTCCGGAGCGGTGTGCAATATCCTCGCCGTCGATCTTGATATTTAGCGGCGTAAAGGATGTCGCCTCGGTATGTTCGTTATTTACCGATGCGGTCCAAAGCCTATCGTTGTCTTCGTACGAGGCGCTCTGCTTCAAGCCCCATTCATATTCGCCCTTGGGGACCCAGAGCCAGACGTTGCCGCCGGCATCGGGAATGACGGTGTCCTCGATCTTTCCCAGGATGCGCTGGCGGTAGATCGTCTTGGTGCTGCCGCCCTCGCCCGCGCCGAACGGCATCCTGACGCTGTACAAGCGGTTGCTCGTCGCATACGAATAGAATTCTGCGCTATTGCCGCGGTTGTTGACGAGCCAGTTCTTGCCATCCGTCCCGTTGCCGGACCTGACGTTCGAAAACCAGTTTTCATAGGTCTCCACATAGATTTCGCCGCAGCCGTCCGCGTAGGAGTCCGAGTAGGCGGATGAAGGGTGGCCAATGTCAGCCGCATTTTCGCCGCCCTTCACTTCCAATGGACCCTTGGCCTTGATCACGAGGGTGGACGAGCGGCGCGGGTAAATCGCCGAACGCCACTTGGAGGCGACCAGTTCGCAATGGGCGCCTTCCTCGACCTCGAAGATGACATCCGCATAGCTGTACTGCCCAATGGTGAGGGGCGTGTAGGCACCGTGTGTTCCGGGGGACATTGTGAGCCCGTGCCCGGACGGAATCTTGATGGTGCAGCTCTTCGTGACCTCGATCCGCGCAAAGCCGTCCGCATCGCAACCCCATATCTCGTACGTCTTGTTCGCGCCGGTGATGGTAATATTGCCCTTCTTCGCGTCGAAACTCCAGCCGTCGCCGCTTGCGTATTTGCCGTCCACAACCTTTTTTTCTTCTCCACCATCAACTTTTATCCACAGCGTGACGGACGAGAAATCATCGGTGTTGGCCACCCACTTCGGATAAAGCGTCAAGTCTTTGGCGGTCGTCCAGATTGCCGTGTCCGAGCAAGGACTACCATCTGCATTGTAGTAATAATTCGTTGTAGTGCCGCCGTTCGCGAGCGCGTACCAGCCTTGAAACGTATGGCCGTAGCGGTGCGTCGTCGGGGCGGCGGGGACGGCATAGCCGAACTTCACCACCATGTTCGTAGTAAAGCGTGCGCCGTCGTCGAAAGTAAGCGTATATTCGATAGCGGAATGCGTTTCGGCCGTGCCGTCGATCGCAGGGGGGGTGGTCTCACCCGAGAACGTTGCGTTCGATGACTTGTAGACCTTGCCGCCGGCGAAGATCGCGCCGGCGCTACCGCCGTAGCCGCCGTCGCCGCCGTTGCCTTTGCCGCCCCACGAATCGCCGCCGGTGGATCTCGCGCCCTTGCCGTTGCTGTAGCCGCCTTCGCCATTGCCGCCCCGTGCCGAACGGTCGGATTTTCCCTGGGTCGTCCAGTAGGTGCCTCCGGCGCCGCCGCCGCCGCCCGCGCCGCCGCCACCGCCGCCGCCGCCGAAATCGCTACCCTTGCCACCGCCGGCGCCACCGCCGCCGCCACCGCCGCCGCCCGCGCGATAGGAATAGCCCCAGTGTTCGACGGCAAACTTTCCGTTCGATCCCTGGCTGCCGCCGGCGCCGCCGGCGCCACCGACCGCTTTCGCGTTCACAGTGCCCAGCAAATAGAGGGTGCCGCAGCCTCCGCCCTCGCCGCCGCCTAAGCCGTTGTAGCCGTTGTAGCCTTTACGATCATAATCACCATCGGTATCCTCCCAGCTGGTTTCAGGTTCGGTCTGGCTGGCGCCGCCGGTGCCGCCGTTGCCGCCGATGCCCGCACCGCCGCCGCCGCCGCCCGCGCCGCCGGTGCCGCCCTTGCCGGCCTTGCCGTATTCGTCATGGGGATCGTCGTTGTCGTCGATTACCTGTCCATCCCCGCCATTGCCGCCGTCATCGCCGTCTTCGCCCTTGCCGCCGTACGCCTCGAGCGTACCGCCGCCGGTGACGATCAGCGTGGAGGATTTCGGTATTTCGATGCCGGCGCCGGCGCCGGTCGTGCCCGAAGCCGAGCCGCCCGTAACCTTGAGCGTTCTACCGGCGGGGATATACAGAACCGCCGTCGAATTGGCGTCCAGATATAGACCGCTCCAGCCGGAACTGCCTTTCACGGAGAGCCCGTCCTGCGCCACGGTATAGACGGTCCCGTTCTCGAGCCGCTTGCGCGCGTTGCCGGTGATCTTGCCCGTTTTGGTAAAGCCGGCCTCCGCCCCGCCCGGCATGAGCATGGCTACCGCCAGCGCGAGCGTCCATGCCCGCGCCATCGTCCGGTGATATCCGGCGGTTATGGCTCTAAACTTTAACAATTGTTGGCTATTCCGACGAGAACCGTATTCATGCTCTTGAGGACATTCGAAATCATATCGTAGCTCTGGTCGCGCTTGGCCGTCAGCGACTGCAACTCGATCATCGCCTGCTGGCTGAAGGTGTTCTTTTCGTCCATCTTGGCCTCGATGGCCGTGATCAAATCGGTGGAATCGGCATTGACCGTGCCGGTCGGCACGTCTTCCATCTCCATCACTTCTGCGAGGAACGCGTAATACGAGTACTGGGTGCCGTTGTACGTTACCTTCTTGGTGCTCATGTTCACGCTGCCGGCGAGGATGTTCGTCTCGATCTCGGTCATCAGCTCCAGCTGGCTGGTGGCCAGTTCCATGGCCGACATCTTGTCGATGATGGCATCTTCCAGCGATGCCGCGCGCTGGAGACAAATCGCCATCACCAGCTGTCCGATCGACAGGATCCGCGGCGTCACGCCGTCGGCCTCGGTTACGCCGTCTACCGTGTAGACGTTGGCCGTCAAGTATTCGCCCGTATCCGGGCTCGTCATCGAAAGGTATATCTGATCTACTCCGATTGCCATATCCTACCCTTTCTTGGATTACCTGAAGTTTGCCGCGCCCGTGTTCATGGACGAACCGAACGCCCTTACGATGTTGGAAGAGGCGGAATACGCCACATCCCTGCGATTGACAAGTGTCTGAAGGTCGATCATGTCCTGCTGCTGCTGCTGGACCATCGCATCTATCTTGGCCTTGAGCGCGGCAACAGCCGACATTCGCTTGTCGTATGAATTCAGATTGTCGGGCAGACTGCTTGCGTCGATTCCGAGCTTGCCGGTGCAAAACGCCTTCGCCTGCGCCCAGTCCGCTGACCCGTCCGCGACCGTCTCCATCCATTTCGCGGCTGTGTCCAACACGACCGAATCGGCGTTGATCATGTTCATCTTTACGACGCTCTGCGCCTCGTATGCCGCCGCCGACCGGATCGACACGGCAATCACAAGCTGCCCGAGCGTAAGGCCCGAGCCCCCCTCAAGTCCGGTCGCGTACAGGTTGATCGCCTCGCTCCCGCTTGGCGCATACCTGTTAGTCGCGATCTCAATCGTCGAAATCATGCCTGTCCCTTCCTTTCAGCCTCACAGGTTCCTGATGAGGTTGCCTCTCGTGTCGCTGATCTCACTCATGAGGTTCGTCGCCGTCGAGTACGACTCGTCGCGACGGTCGACAAGAGACTGCAGGCGCGTCATGTCGGTCTGCGCCTGGTTGTTGAGCCCGTCGATCTTCGACTTGCAGCGCTGGATCCACTCTTCGACTTCGCGTTTGAGCATCTTGCGGTCTGAGAAATTCATGCCGCCGATTATGTTCGACAGCGTGTTGTATGTGGTGCTGGAGATGGCGATGCTGCTTCTCTTGTTGCCCTTGGCGTCGCTGTCGAAATCAGCCTGGACCTTCGTCAGGTCCGCAAGCGCCGCGCCGAGCTCTTCAAGTTGTGTGTTGCGGTTTCGGATGCGCGTGGAAAGCGGCGTCACCTCCCCTTCGACCGTCACTGCGCGCTTTTCGGCGACGACTACCATCAGGTCCTGAAAGTCGACCTGCTTGCCGTCGACCTTGTAGTCGCAGAAATTTGCGCCCCAGCTTTGGCTGAGCTGCACCGGTTCCTGTCGTTCGATTGCCGTCATCGCATGCTCCTTTTCCTTTATTCGCCGATATTGTTTATTGTCTTGGACGCTGCTCGGTTGGCCTTGTCGATGATCCTCGAGGCCAGCGAGTAGGCGTTGTCGCGCTTCGTGATGTACGACCGCAGCGTGATTATGTCCTGCTGGAGGGTGTTGTCCTCCTTGTCGAGCGCGTACTGCACGTTCGTCTGGGCGGTCTGCGCGTTCTTGAAGGTGATCTTGTTGCCGTCCGTGAGACTCAGCGAGATGCCGTATTTCGCGCACGTGGACTTGGCCGTAACGAGCGCGCTGTCGCCATCGCTCTTCTTGTCGGTGTTGTTGGACTTCGGGTCCATCGTGGAGATTGCCTTGGCCAGAACCGCCAGGACGTCCCCGAGTTCGCTGACCTTCTTCTCCCGCTGTCGCACGACTTCCATGTAGGCCGAGGCCGACGACTCTATGGCGACCGACTCCTTGAATGACGCCGCCGCAATGGCCGATCCGTAGTCCTGGTCGGAAACGCCGTCAACGGTGTAAGACATCTGCCTCACACCGTAGACGGTTCCTCCCGCAATTTCGGTCGGTTTTATCAGTTCTGCCATCGGCACCGCCTTTCCTTAAGCCTGAATCGCGTCTCGGATCGACGTGGTCTCCGCCTGCAGCACTGCCTGCATCAGCTGTACCACCGCATCGATCACCTTCTGATCCTGCGCGAAGAGATCCTTCGTCTGGTCGAGCATCTCGTTCTCGCGCTGCTGTTCGGCGCCTTCACGCGTCGCCTCCGCCTGCTGGAGCGCGGAAAGGTTCTGGCTCATCGACTGGAGAGTCCCGCCGATCGCCTGGACGATTCCGTTCATGCCCATCAGGTACTGGATGCGGAGCCCGGCCTGCTTGTAGTCCTCGCTCGCGTTGAGGCGCTGCAGCGAGAGGTCGTTCTCCACCTTTGCGCCAGCGACGAGCTGCTTCTGCTCGGCAGGCGAGAGAACTCCCGGCTCGGAGAGGGCCTTCGCCTCGAGCGCACGGGCCATGAGCATCTCGTTCTTCGCATTCTTGACTTCGGCGGCGAGCGTCGATTTGCTCACGCCTGCCGGCGGGTTCTTCTGGCGGTCGAGCGCGACCTGATACTTGTCGGCGTACTCGTCGCCCACGCTTTTCAGCGTCTCGACATAGTCGCTCTTGGCCTTCGCGAGGTCGGCCTTTGCGGTGTCGATCGACGACTTGGCGAGGGTGACGTCGTTCTGGGCGTTCGCGACATTGCCCTGCGCGTCCGCAACTTCGAGCTTGGCGTTGGAAAGCCGCGTCTCGAACGGCTGAAGCGTCTGCTTCGCCTCGTCGAGCGAGGCCTTCGCCTGCGCCGTGCTGTTGTCGAGCTGCGTGAGACGCTCCTGCGAAGGAGTCCTGCCAGCGCTCATCTCCTGGCGGATGTACTGCTGCTTGGCGCCGACAGCCTGGTCGAACGCGGCCTGCTTGTCTGCGAGACCAACCTCGGCAGCCTTTGCGTCGTACGCCTGCTGGGCCGTGTTCTGCGCACCAACCTTCTCGGCGTGAACAGCCTTCGCGCCCTCAAGATTGAGGTTCTTGGCTTCAAGCGTCAGCTTGGCCGCCTCAAGCTTCTGGGTCGCCTCTTCGAACTTGCCCTTGAGATTGCCCGCTTCGCCGCCGTTTACCTTGCTGTTGAACTCGTTCACGACGCGGTTGGACGTCTCGCCGCCGACCTTGTTCTGGATCGTCGCCAGCTGCTGGTCTGCGTGAACCGTCGTGTCAGACATCTTGAGCATGTCAACCTTGGTGCTCGAGACGTCGAGCCCGGCGTTGTTCGCGAGATCCGACTGCTTGGTGGCGGCGGAAGACTGGCCGATCATCATGCCGAGCGAAATGCCCGCGGAGATCAGCCCGCATGTCACGCCGACGACAAGCCCGAGCCACGCCGCGTCGCGCTGCTGGTCGGCCTGGTTCTGGATCGCCTTCTGGATAAGCTGGTTCTCGGTGCTGCGCATCTCGCGCTGCGCGTCGCGCTGCTTCTGCGCCACCTCGACCATCAGCTTCATGAGGGCGTAGAGATCGAACATGGTGTTGCCCTTGGAGCTCGCCTTCACGTCGGTGAGCGCCTTGGTCGCAGCGGAATACACCTGGGTCGCGGCCTCCTTGAAGGCGGCAACCTCCTCAGGCGTCATCTCGAGCCCGAGACCCGCAAGCTTCGAGACGAGCGAGTCTAGTGCGGCGGGATCCGCCGTCGCAGGCAGATCAAGGTCGGCCGGGACCATGGTGACGGTCCTCGCGGCCTCGCCCTCGCCGATGGTGATGGTGAGAGAATCCTTGCCCTCCACCGTCGTCGTCTTCTGGACATCGCCGACGGAGGAAAGGACCGTCTCCCACATCTTCAGCGCATCAATAGGATTGCTGTTCACTTGCATGCTCATTTCGCACCCCCGTTCCCGTTAGGCCATCTGGCCGATGTTGTATGCGATTTCCGCGCTCTGGTCTGTCGCGGACGAAATAAGCTCGGCGATCCTGCCGATTGCGCTCTGGAGCTGCTCGACGATGAGCTGCAGCTCCTCTTCGCTCTCCTCAAGACGCTGCTGGAGCATCGTGATGAACTTCTGGAGCTCCATGACGTCCGCCTTGGCGTCTTCTGACCGGTAGGTGAAGGCCGTGGTTGCGGCACCAGAGGCGAGCGAGCCCACGCTGACCGCGGTATTGGCGATCGTAGTAACGTTCTGGACAGTCTTCATCGTCGCGCTGACCGTATCCGCAACAGCCTTCGCCGCGCCGACGGCCGAACCGATCGAGCAGCCGAGCTGCGCCACCATGATCGAGATGTTGATGATGAGCGAGGCCGCGAGCTGGGCCTGCGACTTGCTCATGCCGTACTTTTCCTGCAGGTGCTCGGAAAGCTTGTTTGTCAGAGACTCCATCGCGCCCGTCTCGTTCATGATGAGCGCAGATACCGCAAGCGCAGCGCCCGCGATGGCGAACGCCGCAGCAGTACCGCCTGTAACGACCGTCACGACAACCGCCGCGACAATCGCCGCGATCGCGCCGAGCCAGCCGAAGACGCGGCTCGCCTTGCGGGACTTCTCGGCGTCGTCCATCTTCTTGAACGACTTTTCAAGCTCCTCCATGCGGCCCTTGTGCTCGGTTTCGAGATTGTCCTTCTGGAGCTCGACACGGTCCTTGGCCATCTGGGTCTGGCGCTCTTCGTTGTCGAGCTGCAGATAGGCGAGAAGCTTCTCGAGATTTGCCTCGATCTGCTTGATATCGGCGGGATTGTCGAGCGCCGGAACGTTCGTCGCGCCGGTCGTCTTCTTCTCGCCGACCCCCGTCACAGAGGCGTCGTCGCTGCGCGTGACCTTCACGTTCGCTCCGGCCAGTATCTCAAGCGCCTTGCCGACGATCTCCTTCGCCTTGGTCGAATCACCCGCAAGCTTTTCCGCCTGCTCAAAGGCCGCTCCCTGCAGCTGGGTCTTCGGTACGTTTGTGTTAAGTTCTATTCCCATGATGTTTTCCTCCTTCGCGCTGTATACACGTGAGCGGAAAAAAGGTTACGCCTTTTTTTCGTCTTCCTTGGCAAGCGCCTCGAACGCCTCTTCACCGATGACCTCGCGGAGCTTCGCGGCCTTGGCGCGGTACTCGCGGCCGATATCGGTGTCGGTGGGGCAATACTCTTCAAGGGCATAGATCGCACTCGCCGCGCTGCGCTTGTCGCCGAGCGCGAGGAAGCACTCCGCAGCGTGCAGCTGCGGCTTGGGGTTCTCGAGGTTCAGGAACGAGCAGTAGCCGTAGGAGACGGTGGCGTTCTGGAAATCCTTGAGCGCCTGCTGCGCGGCG
>Ga0265298_10007166_pt1 | contig 13602 bp, 16 predicted proteins | sample AusTroGonzalo_MG_3_FD_193486 | JGI IMG/M metagenome (GOLD analysis project Ga0265298, IMG submission 193486) | Bovine rumen microbial communities from tropical cattle in Woodstock, Queensland, Australia - Gonzalo_01 | ecosystem: Host-associated > Mammals > Digestive system > Stomach > Rumen ...
ATGCAATTATCGGGTTGACGGTGCATAATATTTCAGTGCCATATAAGGCTTTTATGTTATCTGTATTGTTATAACTTGCAAGATATATGTCACCGTGATCGATGTATAATGTTATCACCTGATCGTTAAGTAAAGTGTTATCGTCTAATACCAAACGTGCTTTTAATGATGTAATTATAGGGTTTTCACCGAATACGAAGCCATTCCAACCAATTGAACCTATTTTTACCGGAGTTGATAAAGGCGCCGGATTAGTAAAGCTGCAGTCTGATAGTGATATCTTAATTGTTATTGTGAATAAATTTCTATATGTTGCCATAGTCATGTTTAAACTTGACATTGCAATAGTATTCGCAACAACGGTAGGTGATGCGGATGTATATGATGTACTTACTTCGCCATTAATAATATAGTTAAGTAAGAAGTCGCTTATCATCTGTGAACCCAATAAATTAGGATGAGAATGATCACCGTCTAACCCTGAATAATCATGGAAAGCCAATTCTGAATTGGTGATATACAGACCGCCCTTTTCCTGCACAACGCTTTTATATGAATTTGATATTGAATTGATAATGACACCTTCAATGCCTAACCCGTTTAAAGAACATATACCAATGTGCGTACGTGCGTTAGGATAATTCAAATCACAATAATTCTTAAAAGTAGTATATCCTGCAAGTATATCTGCATATGTATTACCATATTCATTAACACCACCCATTACAATTATATCTGTTATTTCATTAGGGTCACCAACATTACCACTTAATGAGTTAAGAACATCTGAAAATTTTAACACAGTAGAAAAACCTGCACCGTTTCCGTATGCTTTATAGCATGTTGCACCTAAATTAATTAGGCTCGCCTGCGCTAAAGATATCCACGAATTAGCAAGGGTAGGGCGTCCACCGTAGCTATCTGCAATTAAAATTATTTTTCTGTCGGACACTTTTTCAACATGATGCTGATCAGCCAATTCATTTACTGCAGCAACAATAGATGCTTTATCTACAGTAGTTAAACTGTCAAGATCACCTACGTTAGAATCAACTTCATTTACTGCAGCAACAATAGACGTTTTATCTGTGGTTGCTAAATTGTCAAGATCACCTACGTTAGAATCAACTTCATTTACTGCAGCAACAATAGATGTTTTATCTGTAGTATTTAAATCGTCAAGATCACCTACTTTAGTATCAACATCGTTGGTATCACTTAACACTTCATTTACTGCAGCAACAATAGATGTTTTATCTGTAGTATTTAAGTTGTCAAGATCTCCGATATCTCCACTAATTTCTATAATAGCGTTAGCTATGTTATCAACTGCAGTATAAAGAACGTTAAGTGCTGCAACAACGGTTGTAACATCTGGAACGTCTAAAGTTGACATGTCACCAATGATAGCATCTAACGTTGTATATGCCGTATACACTTCATTAATGATATCAACGAAATTATCTTTATTAGTAGTTAATAAGCCGTCCATATTGCCAATTATTGACTCCATAGTGATACGTGTGATGTTGCCACCTTCTGTATCAACATACTGATCACCCGGTGTAATATTAACATTAGCAACATACAATGTATCATTCCACACAAGCCAACCACCCTTAACTGTAGGGAATGTTGCAGTTAGTGTGGTGTTTTCTTCATAATTAAGTGAAAAATTGCGTGCTGCGCGTGTGACGAATGTACTTAAATTAAAGACTACTGTCCAAAAATCAGTATTCGCAAGTGATATACCCATTGGAACAGGCTGAACAGATATATAAGCCGTACCTGTTAATGGGTCAATAACAATGGTGTTACGTTCATATTGTGTTGTAATATTCCACTGTATAGGGTCGGCATACTTTATTGTATTTGCAACAACAAAGTTTTTAACTTCTTCCTGAAGCGCAAGAATTGCTTTAGCAAGTGCGTCAGTATTCATTAAATCGTTAATAGTAAAAGGATATTTAATCATATCTAAACCCCCTTAAATATAAATTGGTATACAATAATCAGCAATAAAAGCATCTGCAATATGTTCGTAAATATTCCAACGTGCAACTTTTAACTCACTTTCAAGCATCTGCTGCGAAGTGGTAACACCTATATTACCATGTACTTCAGAGCGCCGTGTGTAAGTTTCGCGCGCGTTTTCGCTGCCGTTTTTTATGTTAAGGCGTTTATCAATACCGTTATTAGTATCGTTAGAATATCCGGATGCATTAACACTATTATTACTGTTACGTGATGTTGTAGCAGTAGTATTACCCTTTTCGGTAATATTATTGTTATTTTCATCGGTTTCTTCGCTAACATCTTCATAATCTTTTACATAGTCAGCGCTTGAATTATATGCGCTTATATTATGTGATGTTTTGCGCTTATTTGAACCTTTTAATTTTTCATCACGTGTAAGTTCTTTATTATCACTGCCGTTACCTGTTTCAGTTTCTGTACCTGTTGTATTGTCAGTGTGAGTGTGCGTGGTCTGATGTGATGAATTAATATTATCTTCGCTATTCTCGTTAGCGGTCTTATTATTCATCCTTAAATCATTAATATCTTCAATACGGTCATAATTTTCTAACGGCGCATATTCGATATTTAAAGCATCCCACCATTTTTTGAATGTGCGATAATGTGCTAAACTCCATGACTTCAAGCTATTATACATAAAATCAGGATCGGTATAAGTTACCGGATAGTCACCGCCGCGTAAATATATCATATTTATAACCGCATCTTTGTCTATACCTTCAGGAAGTTCAAGATTATCAAATAAATCTCTATGACTCAATTGAAGTAGCAGGTTTATCCCTGTTATCGTCATTTTCGCGAACATTATCAACACCCCCTTCATATCTTAAACGCGCTTTAAGATGCGTACCAAAATGCGCGTTATTTATTTCAATAGACTCTTTTAAGGTTTCTATCCATGTGACACTACGTGACTTTGAATCAATAACACGCGACTGTGCTTCGCTTTCTATCATGCGCTCACGTTTAACGATCGGTAATGTAGGTATACCAATTTCAGTATCATAGTTATTAAGTATTGTGCTAAAGTCTGCAAGCTGATCTGTTAAAAGATAGTTTTCTTTTAACTTGCGTTCAAAAATATAATATGGATCTTCCCCTGCTTCAATATCATTAAGTAATGACTTATAATCAAATATAACTGCAGGCTCACCCTTATTAATTTCATCAAGTGCCGACTTTAATATCTTAGCAGCCGCTTTACTCTTTGCACCGATTATTAAGCCGATTTTTAAGTTAATCAAAGAAATTTGAACATCTTCCGATAGCTGACTTAATTGTGTAGCATAATAATCAATAACATCAAATACACCTGTGTAATCCGGTGTAAGTCTTAATAATTCACAGTCTGTGCCAATTTTTAAATCAAGTGACTGATCTAAAGCAGGGTTAGATATTACCGCATTAGTAAACTGATAATAAAAGTCGTAACCATATAAAGTTGCAGGTTGAAATGAGAAGCCAAACTTTTTAATTTTATCGAATGCTGCAACATAACCGAAACGGTATAAGCAATAGTATAAAAAGTCTTTAGTCATTCCGCGCCAACTATCCGGTAAACCTTCCAATATAATTACAGAACATGCGCGCTGATAAAGTGATCTAAACCAATACCAATATGTTTTATTTTGATTAGATACATATGTAACAGGCACATTATGTGAATTATTAATGTTTATGTTTTCCCATGATGTAGGAAATATAGACATATAATCACCCCTTTACAAGAAAAGGGCGCTATATAAGCGCCCTGATCTTCAATTAATTATTCGCCGTCACCTTCATCTTCATCCGGTGTAACGTCACTATCATCCATGTAGAAAAGTACCGCATTTTCAGTGTTATCACACATACCGCCACGCATAAATGTGTACCATGTATTACGGTAATGTTTACGCGCTTCAAGCGGTGTAGTATCAACTCTGTCAAGCTGCATATTAGTCATAAGACCGTCACGATCTGTAATAAGACCGACTACATAAGGCAACTTAACTTCATCACCCTTAATCTGTAAACCTGTAGCACCGTCAATAAGTGTAGGGTATACATCAATAGCTGAACGATCATTAATCGACTGCCAATATGTAACGCGTTCATACTGCGTATTAATATCTAAATATTCAGGGTTAAAGATTTCCGGAAGTACGTTCGCTTCTGCAGAAATAAATAACTCATCAAAAAGATATACGTGCTGATCACGATACGGTGTATGGCGTAATATATAAAAATCTTCACCGCTGACTGTTTTCTTCATTGACTTATGAAAGTTAGTGCTTCTTTCAGTCATATGCTCGGATGTTAACTTAAAGGTTTCAACAAAGAAAGCTAAAAACTCTTTCAAATGCGTAGTTCTTAACGCATCTGATGTATAGTTAGTGCCAAACTTTGTATTGAAAGCAGTTGTTAAGTTTACAACTGATCCCGGCATATCTGAACCGTCAGCATATATTGCAGCGAGCTTATTAAGAAGTACAAGTCTATTCCATGCTTCACGCGTTGACTCGATATCATTGCCATATTCAACGTCATAACCCTGTAAGAATGTAATAAATTCGTTTTCATCCCTGAAAGCTGCTCTAATAGCTTCTTCATCACGTGTAATACAAAACTGCCAAACTGCAGTATTACCAAAGTTAGCTTCAAGTAAATACTTTCTGTTCTGCTCCCACTGCGATTTTGTAGATGCGCCGCCATTTTCACCGGATGTATAACCCTGTGCAAGATTAGTATAAAGATCGGTATTAACATTACCGGCTGCCATGTTTTCAGATGCATAATAACTAATCTTTCTTAAACGATTAGAGTAAACACCTGTATTAATTGCATCCATTAAAGTTAAACGTGCCTTATAAGGTCTTGCTGCTGCGTAAGTACGTCCTAAAACAATATTAAGTGCATTAAATGTATTTTCAATTCCTGTATTTAATACAAGTTCGCCCGCACTAATAAATGTTGACGCATCAACAACCGTTATTGCCTGCTGCCCGGTTGCCTGTTTTACAATATCATTCATTATGATATGTGCATCCTGTGGTGTAAATACCATTGCCATAAATTAAAACCCCCTTACCTGTTTTTAAAAATATCATATACCGAACGTTGTTCGGTCTGTGAACCTGCTAAATTAGTTCTTGTAATTTCTTTCTGAAGTTGTTCAATAGTTTTAGCATTGTTTTCTTTTTCAATGGAAAGAAGATTAAGTTGCTCTTTAACTTCAGCAAGCTCTTTTTCCATTGCCTGACGTGATGCCACTTCATTATCATACAATTCGTGATAGTTAGTCGTATCTTTGTCTTCATCCTGCTTAATTCCTAAAAGGTCTTTAATTTCAGGATGATCTTCTTCTAACTTGTTAAATTCAGACTGCATTTTAATAGCGCCTGTAATTTCCGATAAACTATAACCACGTCTTGATAAATCAATAGCCTCTAATAAAGAAATTGCCATGTTTTCACCTTCCTTTACTTATAAGTAAACGGCGGCTTTATTGGGTTGTCTACCTGACGTGTAGAGCTGCGCTCTATTGACTCACGCCTTTATCTGCCGCCGTTCAATTTATATATACCATATATAAAATATTCTGTCAATTATTCGTAGAAAAAGCCGTTATTAAGCGCCGTATTAATAGCGCTTTTATCTGACTCAAAACCTTCAACATTAATAGATGCGCCTGCGCACTTAATAAAGCCATGCTTTATATCACCAATTAATAACGGTTTATAAATAGGCACACCTTCAATATCTTTTATTGAAGTAGGCACTATACTAAAGTGATGCGCGATTTGTGTTAAACTAACCGATGCACTGCCATATGCTGACGCGGTTGCGCACGTTCCTACGCCCGATGCAAGTCCATTAACCGAACCACTGCCGCTACTTTCTGCGCTAAAGTATGTTTTTGCACCGTCACCGATAGATGCTACACCGCCAACTATAGCAGCAGCCGCCGGAGCGCCTAAACCACCTGATGCAACCGTAGCAGCAACACCGCCTACTAAAGCCGCCGCACCTGCAATAGACTTACCCAAGCCGCCTAATTTATTGTCTGTCGTCTGTCCTATTGGAATATTTAAACCCACATGTGCCGCCGCTATCTGTTTGTATTCGCCACCTGATATAAAGTAGAAGATTTCGCCACTAATAGCATCTTTTAATACTGTAAAGTGTAAATTAGTAACACCCTTTAACTTTGCGCGATCTATTGTAGTAGTGCCAACAAACGGTAGATATAGAAGTAGTGCCGAATATGGCTCAAAGTCACGCCAGTCATTATACACTGAAGGTATCTCTATATCAAAATTTTCAAGCGATATACCATAATTAGGATATCCCAAGCCTTCTCCGGATATACTCGATGCACGATTACCGATAGATATAGTACCTGAAGTTCCTGAAACATTCCACGGCACCCAATGGCACTCGATTATCGCTTTATATGGATGATCAAAAATTTTAGTCCAATACTCCGTAGTGAGTGGGTCTTCAGTATAAAGCCACCCTGCAAGGCTTGATAACTGTGTAGCCGTTAACGTCCAAAAGTTGACAAAACCAAAACGCGCGTTTGCGTTATTACCTGCAACAGATAGAATATAACTGCCTGCAGTTGCACCGAATATATTATGACTATTACTTGACTTTGTGACTTCATTTGTCATAGTAATACGCTTGTCAGGTATCCATTTATTATAATTGGTTGTATCTGCCGCATATTCAATATACGCGGTTAAGCGCTCTATATACCACCTGTACGTAGCAAGCGCATCATGCTTACAATGCAATTCATAAATATTATTGTTGCGCAATATAATATCCGTAACGTAATAATAACGGTTATGAAACTGACAGTACGTGTAGTTAAAAGGTTCATCTACATTTTTATTAACTTCAAGTTCAAATACCGGGTTTAAAAGTGACGTGTCTTTTTTCATAAAAACCCAAAGCACGTCGTTTTCGTCATTTTCATATGACGGTCTTTTTGTTGAGTTAATACGTTTAGTAAATCGTTTATATGCTATTAAACGCATTTAATCACCCCTTACTTAAATCTTACTTTAAACTTATACCATTCGCGGCTATTTTCACCATACCAACCCTGCCAACCCGGACAGATCTTGCCTGTTACATCATAGTGACGTACTACACGTTCTTTAGGAATATTAAAGATGAACATTAAAGCCTTTATTAATCTTTCTGCGTTATCTAATGTTGCATCTAAAGGCTTGCCCGCATCAGAACATAATTCAACACTTACAGAATTATAATTAGTACACTTACCAAAAAGTTTAGCCTTAACCTTATCGTTTTTAGTTCCTACAGAATATGCGGCATAATATAACGGTATTGTATAATATATTTCATTTTCATCAACAAAAAAGTGAGCGCCTGCAGCACGTTCATTTGTTTTAGCGAAAAAGGTTGCGTTATTTTTAGCACTATCAGTTGTATTTCCGGTATAGTGTATAACGATGTATTTTACATCTTCTCTTTTTCGCTTCTTGTCTGAATATGAAATACTTTTAGACGGTAAACAATATAAGCCTTTAATCATGCTTATCGCCCTTAATATAGTTGTCATTGATCTGATCTAAACGTGTTGAAATTTCAACAAGCGTTTTCTGCAGTTCAGTCAATGTTTTTTGCATGTTACCGTTCTGCAAAAACAAAACCACACAACATGCGATCGGGAAACCTAAAGAGCCTATTAACTGTGAAATTGTTGTAATATCCATGATATTAAACCCCCTTGTTTTTTCTTCAATATAACATAAAAAAGAACACCCTGCAATATGCAGGGCGTTCTTTCATGAGAGAATAGGGATAGTTATGAGAAGATCAATTACTCAAAATCATCAAGCGGGTTATAACTTTCACCGCACTTATCAATACAAATTGCTTTCGGATATACCGCACCGTCCTTAATGTTTACCGATACGCGTACAACCGAACCGCACCACGGATAATGCGCCTGTTCACATAAGTCAACAATTGATGCATAATCGTCATCAAAATCTGCGTCCGGGTTATCCATAACTTTAACCGGGATATCATACTTGCTTGACAAGTTCACAAAGCCTTCAAAATTCTTAATCCATGTAGGCGTAAACTTGTTACCTGACTCTTTAAAGGCATCATTTAACTTCTTGCGCTGATCATCATTAAGTTCAACTTCAGCAAGGGTAATAAAGGTCTTTAAGCCTGTTGATTTACCCTTAAACTCTTTTTCTTTCTTGCTACACTTAATTAACTTACCACGAATAATAATTTTGTTTTCTTCCATTTTCAATTACTCCTTTACGTTTTTATCGTGATCTATATTAAGGTTTACCTTAATATCTTTAGTAAATATTAATAATATATCACGCGGCGTTAAATCTACAAATTGAAACCAAAACGAATAACCGCCACATAATAATGTTGTTATAGTTGGATTATATACAGACGGTGTATATATGTCAACATAATGTCTTTTACAGATCCGGTATTCTTTCCGAACATCTTCTTTAATTGATTCAATGACTGCACACATTAAATTGATATAATTATTTAACATAATAATAACCTTCACAAGATATTACTTCAGTACCATCATGAAATTTTGTCAACGATCCGCTTTCAATATCCACTGCATTAAAATCATTTAATCCTATTATACGAATGTAATACTTTCTGTCAAAATAAAAAGCATCACTAATATAAATATCTTTAAATGCACACATTTTTCCATTTCTTCTTACTTCCATGTTACACCCCTTATGTGCTTCTTCACCATAATATAAGCTTAACAATTAATAATGGTAATATCTTGCAAAATAATATTATAATAAAGATATATAATAGCGCTAAAATGCAAGATATTAATACTGCTAAAAAGTCTTTCATACTGTAAACTCTCCAACTGTAATATCGCTTGTAATATTAAGCAATTCATCAACAATATCTTTAGCATTGTCTATATTACCCGCATTGTATGCATCACATAAACGTGTTCTAATTGCATTAACATATAATAAAAATTCTTCCGGTTGCATTTATTCACCCCCTTACTGTGCAATGACGTCTATCCATGTAAACATGTCAACGTGTGAATTTCTGAATGTGGCTGTTTCTCCATTTTCAAGATGTAAAACTAAATATTCATGATTATCGTCAACACTATTTGCATCTGTTTCAGCTTCAATTTTATCTGCAGCAGTTCCCCCACAAATAAGATCATAACCTTTAATGTTATATTCAAGTTCCGCAATTTTATTGCTTTCTTTGTCATATTTTGGCTTGTCATAAATTTTTAAAATAATTGATAACATCTTTACAATCTCCTATTCTCGAACCGTTGGCTCATCTGATATTATTAGTGTAATACTTAAATGTGATAACTGTGTGAAGAAATCAAACATTATAATATTTTTTGTAATTAAGTATTAAATCATACGCCGTATACGTTTCAAAATGCACGTTATCATTAACAAAAGCATTTAATAGCGTAAGCTGGTTTTTTAAATAAAATTCTTTCTGTTGCTGCTCTATATTAAGATCATACATCTGTTTAACCTTTTGCGCTGACAATGTAATATAATATTCTTTACCTTTTCTGTATACGTAAAATACGATGTTGCCGTGTATAATACCATATAAAGGTATATATCCCTTAATAGATATTTTACCCACATGCGAAAAGTCGTTATAACCAAAATCACCCTTATATGCCATTTTACCCCACTTTGTATTCATCATGCGTCTTTGTATTCCGGTTAAATTTTCTTGATCTACAGTATATTTGTTAGAAAGTAAATGTATTAAAATGCCGTCAATATAACGGTATTCTTCACCTTTTACTTTCATTTCTACTACATCATCAACAAGTTCCAACGTAAGAAGTAAAGGTGCGTTTATATTAACCGTGTTACCGGTTGCAATAAATTTTAACTCACCTTCACCGCGCTTAACTCTATCACGTGACAGAGTTTCGTATAAGTCAAGAATTGCATCGCCTTCTTTTCTATTTATACGTTCCCACGGTTTCGGGGAAAATTCATCAAATATAAGAAGATCAGGCAGCATATTAAAACCCTTAACATCTTCGATCATACTAACTGCAGTTACCCACCCTATTAAATCACCTGCAGGTGTATACTTTTCATCAATTAGTTCACATGGGTAAAAAGCACCATAACCTTTTGAAACCTTAACAGGCTTAATACAAGTGCCTAAATCTCTATTAATAGGCACAAAAGGTGATACATCACCGTCTGACTCGTTGTCAGATGCGCGCTTACACATTAAATTTACATCATCAATGGTACGCTTCAAAAAACAAAATTTCTTGTTATTAAGCATTGCATATTTAAGTGATGAATATGTTTTGCCGGGTCCACGTCCAGACATAACAATGTATAACCATGCGTCCGGATAAGCCTTAATATCATCCGCTATGTCATAGTATATTTTATTCATTATCTTCCCCCATTTCTGCACCGCATTTACCGCACCAAGCGTGAAATTCATTCAAATCATTAATATGTTCAGAATAAATCACAGTGCCACAGTTTGAACATTGCCATAAATTACTTTTGTCATTATATTTTACCCAATTTGCTTTCTTTTCGTGTATTACAGAAGGTAATTTATCTATATCGTTACGAAGATTATCAACCGTAAAACAGGCACTATGTACATCATAAAATTTAAGAAGCAATTCTAACTTCTTTCTACTAACTGCATCTTCTCTTGTCATTGTTTATCTCCTTTAATAAATCTGTTCACCTAAAGACTCGATACAAACATCTTCTTCAATATATAAATCATCTGCTACAAAATCATCTATACGGCATTTATCAAGCGTATAATCACATGGTGTTAAATCAATATAATCACCGTATATAATACCGTTTTCTTCATATATAGCATCTATATAATTATAAGTATGTGTAAGCTTTCCGGTATCTTCGCCTTTAAATATGAAGCCTACGTCAAAGTTATTTAAATCATTGTTTAAACATTTTGCGCCTGCCTTCTTTGGAACGCCTGCAACTGTTAATTTAATTGTATCATCTAATTTTCTGCAGACATATTTTTTAGCGCCCAATGTTTTAAATTCCTTAAACACATCATCATGTTCATCACAAACGGCAACACCTAAACAAAATTCTTTACCATTGTAAACTATTGGATCATACGAATTAAGTTCAAGTAAGCGCCTACAATTTTCATTATATGCAACAATTTTATCTAAATCAAAATTGATACCATATACGCTATCAGTGTCAGAATATAACCACGTTTCAGCATATGAACCTAAAGTGAATAAATTACGGCAGGCGTAAGCAGTTACCCACACGCCCCATTGATACGGCAATACCATACCATATTTATTACATTCTTTCATATATAATTCTTCATCATCCTGTACTGTAATATTGTTAATTCCGGTATCAAACTTTTCTTCAATTAAATCACGTAACACTTTTTGAACACACATACCATAACTTGAATTAAGTTTACCTTTTTCAAGCATATAATTAAGATCGTCTACACCTTTTAGAACGCATTTATTGTAATACAGTTTATATATTTCATCTGTAAACCAACGCGGCAAATATGCTTTTTTAGCAAAGTTAACATTAGTACAAATGTGCCTTTTAATGTTATATTGCGATGCTATTATCTCTAAATCAATTTCAGTTAAATTAATCTCGATATAATCTGCTGCAAGTATACGCCCATTATCGAGTACAGGGTTTAAGGCAGTTTCACACTTACTTAACTGTAAATATGGCATTACACAGTCACGATTTACTTCAACGTAATCTGCAATAATCAGTTTAAACATAAATGCATAATCATCTGCGTTATCAAGTATAAATGAAATAGGTTTATCATCTAAAGTGCCGAATTTTTCCATAGGAAACTTATAAGCAAGCATACAAAAAGGATAAGATGAATTAAAATCAAAGCACCGTATTATAACTTCATCTATTAGTATGCCTGCAAAAAATCTATTCGCGTGAACATAACCGCCGTGATACGTTCGTAGCATCTGTTTATATTGTTGATACGTCAACAACATAGATATATAACGGTTATGTGCCCGGTATTGTTGCCCTATTTTCTTGAATTGTTTTCGTACAATACCGGTTGCAGTATATGGCAAATAATATACACTTATGCTATGTGTTAGTGCTATTGTAATATCAATACATTCAACACCTGCATACACATCATTCATTATATAAGTGACTTCATCCGGCGTAAAAACTTCTTTTTGCGTTCTTACCTTGTCATATTGCCATTTACCAACCGCTTTTTTATGTTCTACGTTTAAATCATCCGCCCATTTTTCAAGCTTCTTTTGCGCTAATATTAAGCTATCACGTAATACTAACCCATTTAAAAACTCAAACATAATAGGATAATGCGGTTTAGTCTGCAGTTGTCGTATTGGCTCACCGAACTTGTTTAATAAAAACTTACGTAAAAACACCCAATCATAAGACAAATTATGTATGTACATAACCGTTTTATCGCCTTGCATAGCATGTTGAATTGCATCTATTGCTTCAATACATTCAATGGGATTATTACCGTATATTCCGGCTATAATCTTATGATCTACCATTATAGCTATACTCCACGCGACAATATAATTACGCACGGTTTCATATTTTAACTTACCTTTTTCTATAACTTGCTTGTTTTCACGTTCTTTCGATGTTTCGGTATCAAGCATTATAATGCAATTATTATATGTTAAATCATTATTTTTACCACGCAATTGATTTACAGGCACTGCAGAAAGCAAATTATAATTAAATAATTTATGTGGTACTTGCATTATTTATTGCTCACTTTCATTAAACAAAGCATCATAATCTATACCCTGCGCTTCAAGATTTTTTATAATTTCATCTGTAACACCGTCACTATCAACTGTTTTAGACTTATTATCGTGCTTTTTCTTTATTTTAGATACAACGGTAAATACCGTATCACTTCCGTAAGTAGCTGATAATATATCTGATGCTGCCGATCTAAAATAATTAGCAAGATCTTGCCATGACATGTCAACGCCATACTTTTTAGAAATAGTTGCAGCACGTTTTTTATAAATATTAACAATTGATCGTTTATCTGATGTAGGCGACTCAATAAAAGCCTGCGCTCTTTTTATTTTTGATCTAACTAACCTTAAATCCTGTGGCGGTTTTGTGTGAAATCGTTTCGCACCTTCACCAGAATAATGTTCTATATCTTTCATTGCCGTAGCATATGAATAAGATAAAACACCTTCAAAATTCGGTTCATTAGCTAATTTTTCTAAACGCCTGAGTTTTTGGTCGGCTGCTTTCATAACTTTGTTATATTCAGCTAATAACTGTTCTCTATGTGTCATACAAACACCCCCTTGTATGTGATAGTATACCACGCGTTACCCGGATATAGTCTAACCGCATTTTAACAACACATTAATTGTACATAATTATTTTTAATGTTTCACGCAAGCGCTCAACGACCGGCACAAGTTGAGCGCTTGTATTTTTCTTTTAATAGCGCACGTTTCACGATTGTTTC
>Ga0265298_10007167_pt1 | contig 13601 bp, 9 predicted proteins | sample AusTroGonzalo_MG_3_FD_193486 | JGI IMG/M metagenome (GOLD analysis project Ga0265298, IMG submission 193486) | Bovine rumen microbial communities from tropical cattle in Woodstock, Queensland, Australia - Gonzalo_01 | ecosystem: Host-associated > Mammals > Digestive system > Stomach > Rumen ...
ATCCACGAGGATACCACTGCTGTCGATCCCGGCATCCTGCATAGTACGGACCAGGAGACGGCCGAACATATCGTCCCCAACTTTGCTGATCATGGCAGTCCTGCATCCGTATTTGGACATGGCAGCAAGAAAGTTGGGCGGTGCACCGCCGGGATTGGCTGAAAGGACGGGGTAACCCGCTTCATTGACGGAATGGGGCGCAAAATCGATTAAAAGCTCACCCAAAGCGACGACATCAAACATTTGATTTTCCTCCTTGAATTCTGTGGCGAAATTATTATATCATATTCAAGCGGACAGAAGCGAGATGCTTTTGGACAAAATTACGGAGGTTTTTTCATGAAACTGCTGATTGATGATGCGAATGTTCAGGAGATCAGGCGTCTTTGCGATTTGTATTCCATTGACGGAGTGACGACAAACCCGTCTATTCTTGCCAAAACCGGCCGAAATCCGGTGGAAGTGCTCACGGAGATCAGGGACATTATCGGTCCGGGGAAACTGCTCTTTGCCCAGGCGATTCCGACTGACGCGGAAGGAATGGTGCGGGATGCCCGGGCGATTGTGAAACTGCTCGGGGAGGGGACCGTGGTCAAAGTTCCTTCCATTCCGGAAGGGTTCAAGGCGATCCGGATGCTGAAGGAAGAAGGCATTCCCTCCTGCGGCACGGTAGTATATACTCCTTTGCAGGCTTATCTGGCGGCCAAAGCCGGAGCGGATTTCGTGGCACCCTATGTAAACCGTATTGACAATATGGGGTTTGACGGGGTCGACGTTGTGGAACAAATCCAGGATATTCTGACTCTGCATCAACTGAAAACACTGGTGCTGGCCGCGTCCTTCAAGAACAGCCAGCAGGTGCTGATGCTGTGTGCTTACGGCATCGGCAGCGCCACCTGCGCGCCTGCGGTGATCGACGCCTTTGTCAAAAACCCGGCGATCGACGGGGCAGTGGGGGATTTCATCCGGGATTTTGCCGGCCTGGCAGGGGAAGGGAAGTCCATGGCGGACCTGATCGACTGAGCGATCCTGCCGAAAGGAAGTATAACTGACAGTGATGACACAGTCGCTGTCAGTTTTTGTTGTTGCGTAAAAATGGACTGTCTGGTATAATATCGGTCAGAAGGAACAGTTTCCTTAACTGACAAATGAAAAGACGACAAATGAACAGGAGGGCACACATGAAAAAACTGATCTGCGTAATCCTTTCCCTGATGATGCTCCTCGGGGCGGGCGCTTTCGCGGAGCCGGCTCCCGTGGAAAAACTGTTTACCCCCGGTACCTATACCGCCGAAGCGCAGGGGATATTTGTTCCCGTGAAGGTGCAGATCACCGTGAGCGAGAATGAGATTACCTCCGTATTGATCGACGCGACCGGCGAAACGCCCGAGCTGGGCGGCACGGCAGCCGGGACACTGACCGAATCAATCCTGAACGCGCAGACCCCGAACGTGGATGCCCTGAGCGGCGCCACTGTGACAAGCAACGCGATCATTGCTGCGGCGACCGAGGCACTGCAGGCGGCCGGTGCCGATATCGCCGTGCTGGACGCGCAGCGGCGGGATACGGGCGAAGGAACCAAGGAAAAGGAAGACAAGACAATTGATACCGAGATCGTGATCATCGGCGCGGGCGGTGCGGGCATGACCGCGGCGATCATGGCCAAGCAGGAAGGGAAGGACTTCGTGCTGCTTGAGAAGATGCCTTATGCCGGCGGCAACACAACGAAGGCAACCGGCGGCATGAACGCAGCTGAGACTCACTACCAGAAGGAGCAGGGCATTGAGGACTCGAAAGCGCTGTTCGCGGCGGATACGATGAAGGGCGGCCACGCGCTGAACGATCCGGAACTTGTCGCGGAACTGGCTAACAGTTCCTCCGATGCGATCGACTGGCTGGACACGATTGACGCGCCCCTGCCGAAGATCTCCTTCTCCGGCGGCGCTTCCGTGAACCGGATCCATGCACCGGAGGATGGTTCCGGCGTGGGCGGATTCCTGGTGGATCATTTCCAGAGCAAACTGGAAGAGCTGGGCGTCAGCATCATGTACAACACCGCGGCGACGGAGCTGCTGGTCGACGCGGAGGGAAAGATCTGCGGTGTGAAAGCTGAGGGAGCGGACGCGAACTACACCTTTAACTGCAAGGCGGTCATTCTGGCTTCCGGCGGATTCGGCGCCAACGAGGAAATGTACACCCAGTATCGCCCGGACCTGAAAGGCACCGTGACCACCAACGCGCCCGGCGCGACCGGCGACGGCATCATCATGGCTCAGGCCCTTGGTGCGGCACTGGTCGATATCGAACAGATCCAGCTGCATCCGACGGTAGAGCAGACCACATCCATGCTGATTACTGAATCCGTCCGCGGCGACGGCGCGATCCTGGTGAACCAGGGCGGTAAACGCTTCACCAACGAGCTGCTGACCCGTGATGCGGTTTCCGCCGCCGAGCTGGAACAGGAAGGGCAGTATGCCTACATCATCTTTGACCAGAATCTGCGGGATCACCTGAAGGCTATCGAAAAGTATGTGAAAGCGGGACTGACGAAGGAAGCGGAAACAATTGAAGGCCTGGCGGAACAGCTGGAGATCGATCCGGCTACGCTGGCAAAAACACTCAGTGACTGGAACGAGTGCGTGAAGAATCAGCGGGATCCGGAATTCGGCAGAACCACCGGTATGAACGCGGACCTGAGCACTCCGCCGTACTACGCCATCAAGATTGCTCCCGGGATCCATCACACCATGGGCGGCGTCAAGATCAACACCAAGGCCGAGGTTATCAACACCGAAGGTCAGGCGATTCCCGGACTGTTTGCAGCGGGCGAAGTGACCGGCGGCGTTCACGGCGGGAACCGGCTGGGCGGTAACGCGGTGGCGGATATCGTAATCTTTGGCCGTATTGCTGCGCAGAGTGCGTTTGAGTATATCAAATAAAGGGTTTCGAAACGAAGAGACTTATCAGGCATAACCTGCCTGAACGGCGCGGCTGCGGCCACGCCGTTTTTTTCGCCGCTTTTGTAAACGGACGACATTGACATTTGAGCCGGTTTCCTGTAGAGTTTATAAGGTTAGAAAACCTTTCTGCGGGGACTGCTCCGCGGGGATTGAAAGATTAAAAACAGGAGGAATATCCGGTATGAAAAAACCTGTTGTGCTGGTAGTCATGGACGGCGTCGGCGAATCGTCCGATCCGCTCGGAAACATGGTCATGAAGGCGACTACGCCGACCCTCGACGATCTGAAAGCCAACGACCCCTTCCGGATCATCAAAGCCCACGGGACGGCTGTCGGTCTGCCTACGGACGACGATATGGGCAACAGCGAAGTCGGCCACAACGCGCTGGGCTGCGGACAGATCTACAGCCAGGGTGCCAAACTGGTGAACGAATCCATCGAGAGCGGCAAGATCTACGCTTCCGAAACATGGCAGAAGCTGACGGCCGGCGTAAAGGCTTCCGGCGGTGCGATGCATTTTATCGGTCTGCTGAGTGACGGCAACGTGCACAGCAATATCAGCCACCTGCTGGCGATGCTGAAGGAAGCAAAAAAGGAAGGCATCGCAAAATGCCGGGTGCATATCCTGCTGGACGGCCGTGACGTGCCCGCCACGAGCGCGCTGGACTATGTGGACATGCTGGAGAAAACCCTGGTCGAATTGAACGACGGGACGTTTGACGGCCGGATCGCCTCCGGCGGCGGCCGTATGCAGATCACTATGGACCGCTATCAGGCCAACTGGGGCATGGTGGAAAAGGGATGGAATATCCACGTATACGGTCAGGGACGGACTTTCACATCCGCAAGGGAAGCCATTGAGACCTATCGCAATGAGCAGCCCGGCGTGATTGATCAGGATCTGCCCGGATTTGTGATCGCTGAGGACGGCAAGCCCGTCGGGCCCATGAAGGACGGGGACAGCGTGATCCTCTTCAACTTCCGGGGTGACCGGGCGCTGGAACTATCGATGGCTTTTGACGGCGACGAAAGCTTCAGTCACTTTGACCGCGGTCAGATGCCTAAGGTACTTTATGCCGGTATGCTGCAGTATGATGGCGACCTGTGCATCCCGCGGAGTTATCTGGTGAATCCGCCGGAAATCCGCCATACGCTGACCGAGCTGCTGGTGGAGAACGGCATCAACGAATACGCTTGCTCCGAAACCCAGAAGTACGGCCATGTAACCTATTTCTGGAACGGCAACCGCAGCGAGAAGTTCAGCGAAGAGCTGGAAACCTGGCAGGAGGTTCCCTCCGACGTGCGCTCTTTCGACGAATGCCCCTGGATGAAGGGAACCGAGATTGCCGATCTGGTGATCGCGGCGATCGAGAGCGGCAAGTACGGCTTCATCCGCTGCAACTTCCCCAACGGCGACATGGTCGGTCATACCGGCAACCTATATGCCACGGAGATCGCGGTGGAGACAGTTGACCTGTGTCTGACCCGGATCCGCAAGGCCTGCGACGAGCACGGCTGTATCCTGATCGTGACCGCGGACCACGGGAACAGCGACCAGATGCTGGAAAAGAACAAGAAGGGTGACGTTTCCGTCCGCACTGCTCACAGTCTGCGGCCTGTCCCCTTCATCATCCATGATCCGGACGAACGCCATGAAATGGATACGGAGAGCCCCTTCGGGTTGGCGAACGTCGCTCCAACGGTCGTAGAACTGCTGGGACTGAAACCTTATGACTGCTGGGAGAAATCCATGCTGAAATGAGAAACGGGACAGCCGGGTATTTTGCCCGGCTGTCCGACTAATATTGGGAGAGAATGACGTGAGCCTCTACACATCCGCCGGGCCGTACCGGAGTAAGCTGCTTTTTGACCGCGGTACGCTGCTGCGTACTGAAGAGCCTGTGTTTGTCATCGGCGCTGTGAATATGGACATCGCAGGCACACCGGCGGCAGAACTTCGGACCGGCGATTCAAACCCGGGCAGAGTTGCCCTGTCTCCGGGCGGTGTCGGGCGGAATATTGCGGAGAACCTGCGGCTGTTGGGCCGGAAGGTTTCCCTGATTACCATTACGGGGGAGGATGCCTACGGCGACCTCATCCGAGAACAGTGTCGGAACGCGGGGATTGACCTGCAGTTCAGCTTCACGGATCCCCTGGCCCGTACGTCCACCTATCTGTGCATAAACGAGGAAAACGGCGACATTCACGCGGCGATAGCAGACATGAGCATCTATGAGCTGCTGACGCCGGAACGGCTGGAACCGCTGCTGCCGATCCTGAACAAAAGCGCGATGCTGATTGTGGATGCGAATCTGCCGGCGGAAACGCTGAGCTGGCTGGCGCAGCATATCACTGTCCCGGTTGCTGCGGATCCGGTCTCCTGTGCCAAGGCGGAACGGCTGAAACCGCTGCTTTCCGGAATGATACTGATCAAACCCAACGTGCCGGAGGCGGAACTGCTGACCGGCATGGAGATCCGTGGGGACGGGGATCTGGGACGGGCAGCGGACGCTTTGCACCGGATGGGGGTCAGGCGGGTATATATTTCACTTGGCGGGAGAGGCGTCTGGGCGGATGATCTGCGGGAAGGCGGCGAGCTGATTCCCTGTTTTCCCGGAGTGATTGTGAATACAACCGGATGCGGGGATGCGTTTGTAGCGGCCGCGGCGGACGCTTTCCTCAGCGGGCTGAGCACCCTGGAGGCGGCCCGGCGGGCGCTGGCGGCTTCCTCTGTGTGCGCAGCGGACCATGCTGCGGTAAATCCGGGATTGAGCAGGGAAATGATTGATTTAAAAGTGAATGGGAAAATATAAGAAAGGAAAAAGAAAATGAATAATCTAAAGAAATATCTGTCTGTATCACAGGAAGTGCAAGAAGCGATTGAGGCAGGGAAGCCGGTTGTGGCTTTGGAATCCACGATCATTTCCCATGGGATGCCCTATCCCCAGAACGTGGAGACGGCGCTGAACGTGGAGAAGATCATCCGGGAGAACGGCGCTGTACCGGCTACGATCGCAATCATTCAGGGAAAGATCACCGTGGGCTGCTCACCGGAACAGATCGAGTATCTGGGGAAGAAAGGCCTCAAGGTGACCAAAGCCAGCCGGCGTGACCTGCCGGTTCTGCTGATGCGCGGGGAGGACGGGGCGACGACTGTAACCACGACCATGATCGGCGCGGCTTTGGCCGGAATCCGGGTATTTGCCACCGGCGGCATCGGGGGCGTACACCGCGGTGCGGAGAAGACTATGGATATTTCCGCAGACTTGGAAGAACTTGCACAGACGCCTGTGTTGGTTGTCTGCGCGGGCGCCAAGAGTATCCTGGATTTGGGGCTGACGCTTGAATATCTGGAGACCCGCGGCGTGCCGGTGATCGGGTATGGGACGGAAGAGCTGCCGGCCTTCTATACCCGTTCCTCCGGGTTTAAAGTGGATTACCGGCTTGATACGCCGAAGGAGATAGCCGATGCTTTCCGGGTGAAGCTGGAGTGCGGACTGCAGGGCGGCATGCTGGTGACCAACCCGATCCCGGAGGAATACTCGATGGATCCGGTTTATATCAACAAGAATATTGATGATGCCATCGCGGAATGCGAGCGGCTCGGCATTCACGGGAAACAGACCACCCCGTACCTGCTGGATAAGATCCAGAAGCTGACTGGCGGGGACTCACTGAAGGCCAATATCCAGCTGGTGTTCAACAACGCGAAACTGGGGGCGCAGATCGCTAAAGCTTTATAAGGGGGCTTTCCGATCGCCCCCTTAAACCCCTTCGGCCCGAATTCCCCGGACCTTCGGATACATGAGAGAGTATGATATAATACGTTGAAAAAGAATTACTTTTATGGTAGGATAAAGAGTAAAGGGAAAGCCTTACGACCGAAATATATTAAGAAATCCATAGCAATGAACGACGGAACATCATGAGGAGGGAGATCATGACGCGCAAGCCGGTTTTGTATCTGGTGGCTGTGTTTGCGCTGCTGCTCTGTCTTTCTTCCTGTGCGCCGCAGCCCGGGACACCGCCCGGCGATGAACAGCAGGCTGCGACAGAAACGAACAGAACCCGCTATCTTACGGCCGTGGAGGATGAGCCGGATACGGTGGATTTCCAGTGCACCACGATCCACTATACCATTGCCCAGAATGTGTTCAACCGGCTGGTTGAGACGGAAAACGACGACCAGGGCAGGATGCAGATACTTCCTTCTCTGGCTGAGAGTTGGGAAGTTTCGGAAGACGGACGCTGCTATACTTTCTGCTTGCGGAAGGGCGTGAACTACAGCAACGGGTCACCGCTGACTTCGGCGGATGTGGAATATACATTTAAGCGGCTGCTGACGCATCCGGACTCCTGCAACCGGGATATTGCCGATGATATTGTGGGCGCGGCAGCGCTGGAACGGGGAGAGACGAACGAACTGGAAGGTTTCCGGGTTATAGACGATACGACTTTTTCCATTACGCTGGAGAAACCGTTTGAAGCTTTCCTGGCCTGCTTATCAATGCCCGGCGCCTCCATCCTGGATCGGGAAACCACGGAAGCTGCAGGCGAGTTTTTCGGGAAGGATCCGGCGTGGACGGTTGGGACGGGATCCTTTATCCTGCAGGAATGGGAGGCCGGGAAGGGCATGAAGCTGACGGCAAACCGGGACTGCTGGACCGGCGCGCCAAAGTGTGACGGACTGGATCTTCGTTTCCTGACCGAACCGGAAGCGGTCCGGATGATGTTTGAAAACGGAGAACTGGATATCCTGGATCTGGACGAGGTCGGCAATTCAGTTGAATACTTTATCCACGGGGATATTTACCAGGACAGGCTGTACAAGGTTCAGCGGATCGGTATCCACTATATCGCCCTGAACGAATCGATCGAGCCTCTGAACGATGTGCGGGTCCGGAAAGCGCTGCAGCTGGCGCTGAATCGTACGACGATTCTGGACGCGGTCTACAGCGGCCGAGGCAATATAGAGAACGGCATCTATCCTCACGGCCTGTACGGGTTCAATCCGGATTTGCCGGAGATCCCGTATGATCCCGAAGGGGCCAAAACATTGCTTGAACAGGCAGGTCTTCCGGAGGGATTTGAGCTGACCCTCAGCGTAAACGCTTCCTCGACAGGATGGGATAAGAGCCTGCTGGAGCTGGTTGCTTCCATGTGGAAGAAGATCGGCGTGAAGGCGACGGTGGAAATCCTGCCGGAAAGCGAGTTCATGCGCCTGCGCAAGAGCGGGAAGCTTGCCTGCTATACCGCACTGTGGACGGCGGACTTCAACGATCCGGACAACTTTGTGTATACTTTCTTCGGGAACCGGGAGAACACCACCTTCCGCAGCCTGTGCTACGACAACGAGGAAATCATGAAGCGGGTACGGGGCGCCCGGACGATCCAGGACTCCGAACTGCGTCTGAAGGAATATCAGGAGTTGGAACGGATTATCATACAGGAAGACGCCGCATGGATTCCGCTGTTTTCGCGGCTGCGGTATTATGTAGCTTCTGAGCAGATCGGGGGAGTCAGGTCTTCGTGGAACGGGTCAGTAAAAAACAGATATTGTGATATCTACTTTAGATAGGCCCTATAACGAATTTGGGTTCCGACATTTCCACCTCATCCGGCCGCAAGCCGCCACTTTCCCATCAAGGGGAAGGCTTTAGGGGAGTATAGAATATGAGAGGAGGGGAACGACGATGCGCTCAATCCGCAGCAAGATTACGGCGATAGCCATCGCCGCGATCCTTATCAGCATGCTGATTATCGTATATATATACTATACGATGCTTCAGACAGAATCCGACAAGCAGGCGGCAGAAACCATGAACCTGCTGGCGCGGAACACAGAACAAACGCTGGAAAAGTATATTGAGAGTATTGAGCAGTCCGTGGAAATGGCGGCCAACCTGGCCAGCGATACGCTGGACAGTGTGATTCTGGTGGAAAACAACGTCGCGGGCTCACATGCGGATCCGGCTGCTCGGACGGCGGAACAGGCAGCCGCGGCGGATCAGTATCTGGCGGCCCACTGCACGGATATACAGGAGGCTTTCGCAAGCGTCGCCAGCCGTACCAACGGCGTGGTGACCTATTACTACTGCCTGAGCGCCGACGTCAGCGAAAATATACATGGGTTCTTTTTTTCCAAGGTCGGCAAGACGGGCTTTGAGGAGCAGCCGCCCCTGGTTGCCAGGGAACTGGATCCGGCGGATATGGCGCATACCACCTGGTATTATACGCCGATCAGGCGCGGAAGGCCTTCCTGGGTCGGTCCGTATTTGGCACATTTCCTGGATGAAATGTGGACTTATTCCTATCTGGTGCCGATCTACAAAGCCGGAACGCTGATCGGCGTGCTGGGAATGGATATCCCGTTCGAAACGCTGGTTGAACAGATCAGGGATATTCGTGTGTACAAAACCGGGTTTGCCTGTCTGATCGACGAGGATAACCGGATTCTCTATCATCCCGAACTGGAAATCGGCAGTATGCCGGATGATTTTGGTATTTCCGGACTGAACGAGATGCTACGGCAGACGGATAACGGAGACGAACTGATCCACTACAGCGCAGACGGCGTGGAACGGGTAATGGCTTTCTCGACGCTGTCTAACGGAATGAAACTGCTGATTACCGCTCCCGCACAGGAGATTTATGCCTCAAGACAGCAAATGTCGAGAGTCATCCTGATTGTCACGGCGGTGGCCATCGTGATCAGCACGGCGCTGCTGCTGATTGTGATGGGCCTGATTACCAAGCCGCTGCAAGGGCTGACCACAGCCGCCCGGAAACTGACGACCGGCGACTTTGACGCGGAGCTGAATTATCGGGGGCAGGATGAGGTCGGCCAGCTGACCGAGACCTTTATTCAGATGCGGGATCAACAAAAAAAGTACATAGAAGACCTTAACCACCAGATTTATACGGATAAGCTGACTGGTCTGCCAAACATGCGGCATTTTTTCCATCTGGCAAGAGCTGAAAAGCAGCGCCTGCTGACGGAGGGCGGGCATCCGGTGATGCTGTGGTTTGACCTGATGGGTATGAAGCATTTCAACCGGCAGTTCGGGTTCGAGGAAGGCGATCGGCTGATCTGTGATTTTGCGGAAATCCTGAAAAGGCATTACGGAGAGAACCGGCTGTGCCGCTACAGCGATGATCACTTCGCGGCGGTATCGGACGAGGAAACGGTTGAAAAGGAACTGCAGGCGCTCTTCGACGACTGTCGGGAGGCGAGGGGAGGAACCATGCTGCCGGTACGGGCAGGCATATATCCGCAACGACTGGAAGACACAGACGTCAACCTGGCTTGCGACCGGGCCAAGTATGCTGCCGATTACGGGAAGGGGTCCTATGTCTCCGGTTATACCTGGTTTACCGAAGAAATGCTGAGGCAAGGCGAGGATTACCGCTATATCATCGCGAACATTAACCGGGCACTGACCGAGGAATGGATCAAAGTTTATTATCAGCCGATCATCCGAGCGGCGGACGGGAAGGTCTGCGACGAAGAAGCGCTGAGCCGCTGGATCGATCCGGTGAAGGGATTCCTGTCCCCGGCGGAGTTTATTCCCGCACTGGAAGATGCCAAGCTGATCTACAAGCTGGATCTTTATGTGGTGTAACAGGTGCTGGTGAAGATGAAACGGCAGGCGGAGGTCGGCCTTTTCGTGGTGCCACAGTCAATTAACCTGAGCCGGACGGATTTCGACAGCTGTGATATCGTGGAGGAAATCCGCCGCAGGGTGGATGACGCAGGCATTGAACGGAGCATGATTACGATTGAGATCACGGAGAGCGTGATCGGCAGCGATTTTGATTTTATCAAGGAGCAGGTTGCCCGATTCCAGAAGCTGGGCTTCCAGGTATGGATGGATGACTTCGGCAGCGGATATTCCTCCCTGGATGTGCTGCAGAGCATCCGTTTCGACCTGATCAAGTTTGACATGCGGTTCATGCATAACTTTGACAAGGGTGACGAAGCAAAGATCATTTTGACCGAACTGACGAAGATGGCCATCAGTCTGGGCGTAGAGACCGTGTGTGAGGGCGTGGAACAGGCGGATCAGGTGGAGTTCCTCCGGGAGATCGGCTGTACGAAGATTCAGGGATATTATTACGGGAAACCCATCTCCTTCGAGGAAATGCTGTCCAAATATGAGAACGGAACGGACATGGGCTTTGAGAATCCGCAAGAATCCGGATACTATGAGGCGATCGGCCGGATCAACCTGTACGACATGGCGGTGCTGGCTGAAGAAGAGGATGAGGAATCCCTCAAGCGGTATTTCAATACACTGCCGATGGCGATCATGGAAGTGACCGGGACCAAAGCAAAATATAACCGGTGCAACCAGAGTTACCGCGACTTTCTGGGACGTGCGTTCGGCATGACCTTCGGGACGGATGAACGGGATGTCGAAAGCATGCCTGAAGGTCCGGGCGCTGCACTGATGCGAGCGGTGCTGAGGTGCAGCCAGGACGGGAACCGGGCTATCCTTGATGAGAAAATCAAGGATACAACGGTCCATACTTTTATCCGCCGCGTCGCGGTGAATCCTGTGACCGGATCTACAGCTGTCGCGGTAGCGGTTCTGGGCGTAATCAAGGATGATGAAAACACCGGGATGAACTATGCGCAGATCGCGAAAGCCCTGTCCGCGGACTATGTGTTCCTGTACTATGTGAACCTGGAGACAGAGGAATTTGTCGAATACAGCCCTGATCCGCAGCGGGAAGACCTGACAATGGAGCGGCATGGGGGAGATTTCTTCGCGCAGAGCCGTAAGGACGCGCTGCAGCACCTGCACAAGGAAGACCAGGAAGCGTTTATCGGCGCTTTCACACGGGAAAATGTGGAACATATCCTGGATACGCAGGGAACGTTCACGCATACTTACCGCCTGCTGATAAACGGTGTGCCCACCTATGTAAGCATGAAGGCGGTACGCATGCGGGATGACCGGTCACATATCATTATCGGTGTCAGCAATGTGGACGCGCAGATGCGAGAGAAGGAAACACTGGCCCGGATTCAGTCGGAACAGATCACCTACAACCGGATCAATGCGCTGATGCAGAATTGCATCTGCATCTACGCGGTGGATCCAGTTACGGGCCACTACATCGAATATTCAGCCCAAAAGGATTATGCAGGTCTCGGGATCTCCAAGGAAGGAGAGGATCTGTTCGCCCAATCAAAGGAAGAGAGCGCCAAACACCTCTATCCAGAAGATGTGGCCAAGTTCCAGTCCCAGTTTACCCGGGAAAGGATTCTGGAAGAGATTGAAAAGAACGGACAGTTCGTGCTCCAATATCGGATGATGTTCGAAGATGAACCGAAGTACTGCCTGGCGAAGGCGGTGCTGGTGGAAGAACCGGACGGCCCGCAGCTGATCATCGGCGTGAACAATGTGGACAGGCAGATCAGGCGGGAACAGGAATATGAGCAGAAGCTTGCTTCAGCACGGAGCAGGGCGAATCTGGATATACTGACGGGTGTGAAGAACCGGACAGCTTATGAGAGCATGTCGGAGACATTAGCCAAACAGATCGAAGGCGGGAAGCCGGTTGCCTATGCCATTGTACTGTGCCGGGTGCACGGCCTGGCACGGATCAATGAGGAAAAGGGACGCGAGGAAGGAGACCGGTTTATCAGGGAAGCCTGCGCGGTGATCTGCCAGACCTTCAAGCACAGCCCGGTATTCCGGGTAACCGGGGATCAGTTCGCTGCCATTGCACAGGGAGACGATTATGAGCATATTGATGAACTGATGGCAGAGATGGAAGAGAGGGAACGTGTCAGCAGGGAAAATGATGGTGTGGTGATTACCTGCGGGATGGCGAAGTACGACGGCGCTGAAAGCGTTACCGCAGTCTTCCAGCGGGCGGAGGCGCAATGTAAATAGAAACGGCCGGCGGCCGCAGAACGGAATCGCTACATAAAAGAAAAAACCCGCAGCGAGTTGAATCGTTGCGGGTTTCGCATAAAAGAATTATTTTACAGCTTCGGCACCTTTTTCCATCGCCTGGCGGTTGATGGGAAGGAGGTGCTCCTTTTTCGGACCGAAGGTTGCCTTCAGGGCTTCCATGGCTGAATCAATGGTGATGACGCCGGTCTTCGCGATGATTGCGCCAAGCATGACCATGTTGGCCGTGCGGGCATTGCCCAGTTCCTCGGCGATGCCGTTGCAGTCCACGGGAATGGCGGTAATATCGTCCCGGTCCGGGGTGATATCGATCAGGGAGGAGTTATACAGCATGATGCCGCCTTTTTCCATGGCAGGGGTGAACTTGATCATGCTGGGCTTGTTCATGATGACGGCGATCGGGATTTCCGTAACCAGCGGAGAACCGATAGGCTCATCGGAGATGACCACGGCGCAGTTCGCTTCGCCGCCGCGCATTTCCGGGCCGTAGGAAGGCATCCAGGAGACGTTCATCCCCTCGTGCATGGCGGCTTTGGCCAGCAGCTGACCGATCAGCAGTACGCCCTGTCCGCCGAAACCGGCAATCAGAAATTGAGCTTCCATGAATCACTCAACCTCCTTTTTCACACCCAGCGGATACTGGGGGATCATATTGGCTTCCAACCACTTGAGGGCTTCCTGAGGCGTCATCCCCCAGTTGGTGGGGCAGGCGGAA
>Ga0265298_10007168_pt1 | contig 13600 bp, 9 predicted proteins | sample AusTroGonzalo_MG_3_FD_193486 | JGI IMG/M metagenome (GOLD analysis project Ga0265298, IMG submission 193486) | Bovine rumen microbial communities from tropical cattle in Woodstock, Queensland, Australia - Gonzalo_01 | ecosystem: Host-associated > Mammals > Digestive system > Stomach > Rumen ...
TGGTCAAAATCGAAGAATCCAGCAGGCAGCTGCTGGACCTCATCAATGACATTCTGGAAATGAGCCGGATCGAAAACGGCAAATTCGAGTTGGAATACAATCCTATCGATTTATGCCTGGTCTTCGAGAAAATGGGCGAACTCTTCGAAGATCAGATGAGACAGAAGAAAATGGACTTTTCCGTCCATACCTCTCAGGTCAGCAACCGATATGTCTGGTGTGACAGAAAAAACCTGAACCGCGTTCTGCTGAATATCATTTCCAATGCTTACAAATTCACGCCGTCCGGAGGGAACGTCTCCATTTCCGTTTGTGAGTCCGGCAGTGTGAAGAACGGTTATGGTTCTTATGAATTCCGGTTCAAAGACAACGGAATCGGCATGTCCAGGGATTTTGTGGCAAAAATGTTCAATGCCTTTGAACGGGAACGGACTTCCACGGAAAGCGGCATGGAAGGCACCGGCCTGGGGCTTGCCATCACCAAGAGCATCGTCGATCAGATGGGCGGTACCATCGATGTGTTCACTTCCCCCGGCAAAGGCACGGAAATCGTCATCCACATCAATTTCCGTCTCGCCACAGAGAAAGACATCCGCAAGGAGATTGCCGTTGAGAACGAGGCGAGCGAGGCTCATTATAATTTCAAGGGGAAACGCCTTCTGCTGGTCGAAGACAACGAGATCAATCTTGAGATCGCCCAGATGCTCCTGGAGCAGATGGATTTCATTGTGGAAACCGCACAAAACGGCAAAATCGCAGTGGACATGGTCCGCACTTCCCGGCCGGGTCACTATGACGCCATCCTCATGGATATCCAGATGCCCGTCATGGACGGCTACACCGCCACCAAGGAGATCCGGGCACTGAAAGATCCCGCTCTGTCCAATATCCCTATACTCGCGATGACCGCAAATGCTTTCCAGGAAGATGTCAAGGCTGCGATCGATGCCGGTATGCAGGTGCATATCGCAAAACCCATCGACATCAATATCCTGAAAAAAGAACTTGGACAGATTCTGGAGAAAAAATAATGAAACTTCCGTTTTTTCGCAACTTCGCCAATTTGACATGGATCTGATTCGAATTATTTATGACGATGAATGACTTCACCAAAAAAGTTCCAGTCCGGACGGCAATCGCAGATCAAGCCGAGAATGACTACAATTCCACTGTCCACTTTTCTGCTTCCAAAACCAAAGTGCTGGACAATAAGACGAAACCATCGGTTCGGTACAGCCCTTCCAGTCAGAAGCTGAAGAATTTTTACGATGATCTCATCGGCGGCGTGAATATCAATCCCTACCTCAGTCTGACACTGGATGTTTCCTCCAAACTGGAATCTTCGCTGGAAGCCGTTGATACCAGATATGCCATGCTGACCAAATTCGCCGAAGGCGGCACCTCCACGATCTCCATTGCCCGCGACAAAAACCTGAAACGCCTCGTTGCCGTCAAATCCCTGAAAAGAGATGCCGATAATTTTGAAGAACGGCTGGCGGCTTTCGTGACCGAGGCCAAGGTGACTGCCCAGCTGGACCACCCCGGCATTATTCCCATTTACGGTCTGTCTTGCGATGATGATAACGGCATCTACCTGATTATGAAGCTTGTTGATGGCAAGACTCTGCGTGAATATCTGAAAAATGCCACGTTGAATTACCGAGTCCAGGGAATCGAAACTTTTGATGAGGACATGCTGCTCAGGAAACGGCTTGAAATCTTCCTGCGCGTCTGCGACACCATTTCATACGCCCATCACCGCAATGTAATCCACCGCGACCTCAAACCCGAAAATGTCATGATCGGCAAATACATGGATGTTTTTGTGATGGACTGGGGGCTGGCCAGAGTCCTTTCGTCGGATAAAGAGAATGTCGACGACAAGATTTCCGGAACCCTGCGTTATTTCCCGCCGGAAGTCCTCCAGGGAAAACCGTTTGATCTCCGGTCGGATATCTTTACGCTCGGCCTGATCCTCCAGGAAGTAGTGACTCTCCAATACGCCGTCAACGGCAAAAACAAGGACGAGATCATCGACAATATCCTCCAGGGAAATCTTGCGCCCATTGTCCACAAGTTCAACCGGAAAATCGACAAACCGCTTCAGACCATCATCCGCAAGGCGACCGCTTATAAGCTCGAAGATCGTTATCAGACAGCGGAGGCTCTTGCGGAAGATATCCGCCGCTACATGACCGGTCTGTCGATCTCTGCGGGAAAGGAAAATCTTATGGATAGATTTTTGCGATTTGTCTTTGAACGTATTCTGAAAATCAAAGACGTTGGGCGCCAGGAAACTTGACTGAATGTGGTGGTTTTCAAACATGACAAATCAACATGGGATCATCAGTAACATGAGTACAGGTGAATATTCCTGATTCGCCTTCCCCCAAAACAGTGAAAGGAGAATGCAAGAACATGACAATCGGCGATTTGATTGAATTCGGAGCCGAAACGCAGGAAGGGTTGAAACGGTGTCTGAACAATGAGGATTTTTATCTCCGCATGGTAAAGAAGATGCCCGGAGATGCCAATTTTCAAAAGCTTTATGATGCCATGAAAGCGGGGGATCAGGATGCCGCGTTTGCCGCAGCCCATGCCCTTAAAGGCGCTCTGGGCAATCTGGCTCTGACCCCGATTTTTGCTCCCGTTTCCGAACTTACGGAACTGTTGCGCGTACATACACAGCAAGATTGCACGGCGTTGCTGGAAACGATTCGCCAAAGGCAGGCGGAATTAAGCAATATTTGCGCGAAATGAAAGTGCGGCTATCTGCTCCGCAGTCGGGCTCCCCACCGCCGTCCATCCCCGTTTGCCGCGAACTCGCGCGACATGCCACCAGAAACGCAAAAAGACGGCAAGATTTCTCCTGCCGCCAGTTCGTGGTGGGGTTACCGTTCCGGAAAGCCGAAAGCCGCCGCTGTTCGTTCCAGTCTTCCGGAATCGGCTGCTCGGGGAGCTTTGCAATGGACAGCCCATCGGGTTCGATCCCGGCGAGGATCGATTCCACGATGTCGGGCGCGAGGTTGTTCAGGGAATGAATGCGCGTGACGTAGCCGGTCTTCAGGCCGAGCTGCTTTGACAGGTCGGTGACGTTCGTCGCCTTGCCGTTGATCAGCTTGTCCATCCGGAGCCTGGCGGTTTCACCAGACGATGCTTATAAACCCCGGAAAACCGGGTTATGCAGAAATCAGGCCACTCTAAGATGCCTTGTAACTCCTTTTTCGTTGATGATGGCAACACAAAATTCCTGCGTGATATACTCTGCCGTGGCCCCCTTTTTTCAACTTCCGGACGGGATTTTCGGGCACTCTGAGGGCAGGATGCGCGGATTTTCTGCCGTTTGCGGCGGAATTCACGTTGAAAAATACTCTCTTGCCATGTATATTAAAACGGGTATTTGTGCAAAAAAGCAGATTAACAATATATTCTGGAAAGGAAAACGTCAATGAACATTCTCATTTTACAAGGATCGCCGAGGGCGAATGGAAACACCTCGTGGATGGCGGAAGAGTGCCGCAAGGCAGCAGAGGCGGCGGGACACAAGGTGACACTTGTCAATGTGACCCGCAAGAAAATCGCTGGCTGTCTGGCGTGTGAATACTGTCACGGCAAGGGAAATGGCGCGTGCATCCAAAAGGATGATATGCAGGAACTCTACCCGCTCCTGGCGGAGGCGGAAGTCCTTGTTTTTGCCTCACCGATCTATTACTTCACGCTTTCCGCGCAGATCCAAGCGGCGATCCAGCGTTTCTACGCCATCTGGAAGCCTGCGAATGTGAAAAAGACCGCGCTTCTTCTTTCGTCCCATTCGCCGAACGTCTATGACGGCGCAATCGCCGAATACAAGGGAATCATCGCCTTCTGCGGATATGAGGATATCGGCATCGTCACGGCCAAAGCAGATGAGCAGAAGACCGAGACAACGCGCGGGAAGATTCTCGAACTCGTCGGAAAAATTTGACACCACGTTGCAATCAACGCCTCGAGTCTGGACTTTTTTTCACTGATTCAGCAACTGAAACAGGAATAGCAAGAAAGCTTGCTTTCGGTGCAGGACTGGCGATGGAAAAATGATCCGGCTTGCCTTTACGACACGCTTTCCTTTGGCAGTAATGATTGCGATGGACATCAAACTATGGGAAAACCGGAGACATCAGAAAGCGGAGGTAAATAATGATAGAGATATTATGTTTTGCACTGGCAAATTTTCTGCTTTACGTCCTTTACACGATATTCGGAATGACGCTGCTGCCCGCATCCCTGCGGTGTGAAGAGAAAAAAACGTTCAGTTTTTTATTGGCCCCGCTTCTTGGCGCCGCCGTCTGGGTCGCGCCCAGTCCGTTCCGGCTGTTTTCTCATGATCACTGGGAATTGGCGATCCGTCTGCTGGTCGCTGTGACCTGGTGCGGATTCAGGCGGAGATCCCTTTTTCTTCCGAAGGGGAAGACTTTTTATCTGGTTTTTGCCGTAATTTTCGCTTTCGCGGTCGGCATAAGCCGACTGGTCTATCCGTTTGAGATCGGCGGCGGGGCGTATTTCAGTTTTGCCATCTATGATCACGTCCGCTGCGCCATCGTCAATGCCATTGCAAACTTCGGGACACCTCCGGTCAATCCGTGGCTTGCAGACAACGGACAGCCGATTGCACTGTTTTATTATTACGGCTGGTACGCGTGGGCGGCGCAGCTTTGCATGCTGGCAAAAGTTCCCGCGCTTTTTGCCGAGTGCTGCATGACGGGTTTTTCTGCTTTGGCCGTGCTCTCGGGACTGACCGGAATTGCCGGACTCTGCGGACTGGGGAAAAGGAAATACGGGATCGGGACATTCATCTTCTCCCTGTTGTTCATGGTCAGTTCCGCACAATTTATGCGGCGTCTCCTGCCGGAGAGGATTTTTCAAGCGCTCAATCCGGCATCGGGTTTCGTCGGCTTTTGGCCCAATTCCGACAACTTCATCTGGTCGCCGCATCACATGTTTTCCGGTGCGGTCGTCGTGCTGCTTCTCTTATGCTATTTTCGGATGCTCAAAACCAGGGAGCGGCGCGAAAAGCTGTGGCTCGCCGTCCTGATCGGAATTCTGGGCGCGTCAGCCTCGTTCACATCCATATACGCCGGAGCCTTTGCGCTCTTGTATATCGGCATCACAGCGATGATCCTCTATATCGCTTGGGGCAGTTTCCGCAGGAGACTCAATCGGGATGTCTGGCTGCATCTGCTCACGATCGCCGTATTCATGCTGTTTTCGTTTTCCTATTTCCGTTACCTGATTTCTGTCGAATCGGAAACTTTTCCTCTTGCATTCGGCATGATGCCCGTCTTCGGAAGTTGGACCGGCCCGTTCCGCTGGATGCGTTATATCGTTTCCCTATACTGCTTCCAGCTTCCCAACAATATCGGCATGTATTTCCTTTTGGGGATGATCGCCTGTCTGGTACCGCGATTTCTACCCAAAACCGGCATGATGTTTTTTTTGCGTTTTTTTGTTCCGGTTTCGCTTTTGAGCATTACCTTTGTCCACAGCAGTTTCTATACCAATGATTTCGGCTGGCGCACCTTTACCGCGGCAGTCTATGTGCTCAGTTTGTTTTCCGCATTTCTTCTGGTGAAATTCATCGACTGGTTCCGCGTCGGAAGAACGGGACGGCAGATTTTCGGATACGGCATGATCGCGCTGCTGATTCTTTTCGAGTGTTTTCTTTACCGGGATTCCTGGTCGTATATCGGATTGCGGAAAACCTGCCCGGAACTGCGAGGCCAGTTCGCCCGGTCCGTCAAAGGCTGGGAGATCGTCCACCGACATACGGAAAAACACGATCTGGCGCAGTGCAACCCCAGAAGTTTTTATGAACTCGGGACGCTGTATGAAATGAAGGAGCTTTCCACCAACATCTTTTTCTCCCTTTATTCCCAACGGGCTACGGCTGTCGGGGATATGATTTTTTCCAAGTGTTACTCTGAATATTATCCGCAGCAGAAACTTCAACAGCGATATGACCGGGTTTGCCGGATATTCAACGGAGATCCGGCGGAGTCGGATGTCGGCTATATGGCCGATGAGTTGAAAATCAAGGCTGTTTTGGTCACTCCGTATGACGGTATGTGGGAGAAGCCCGGCGCGATCCGGAAATATTATCCGCGTCTTATCCAAACGCCGGACTACAAAGTTTACCTTCAGGCTGGAGGACATTGAAAAGGTTTTGGCGGCCGCGCCGAAGGCAACGGTCATCGCCGGCCACATGGACAATGTCGGTCATGCGACGACGGTCTGGCGCAAGGACATCCGCGAATTCATCGCCCGGAATGGCACGGCAGGACGGCTGCTCGTTCCCGAAGACGGGGAAACTTGTTGCTTATAAGCAGGCTTCACCATGCCGCCCCCCTGCGATGACATCATCCACTTGCCGCATCACGTTTCGCAGAACCATCCTCTGATTTCGTGATATTTTCATTTTCCGGGAGAGTTTTTGTTATTGCCGAATTCAGTTCATTGATTGAGATGTAAACCGGTTTTACGCCGTTTTTCGGGGACAGCTGGTTGATTTTATGGGCAGGACCGAGTATATTATCCACATACAGCATCATACTTGAGGAGGAAATCATGAAAAAGATCGACTGCGAATTTCACTACTATCTGCCGGAAATGATGGACCTTCTGGCCAAACAGATCACCGTGCCGAAATACGACCCGGCGGCAAAAATCCTCGAAATGCGCCGGAACTGCCCGGCTGATTTTTCCGGGGTCACCAACGCCTATCCCATCATCGACGAACTGACGGACTTCGGCGAACGGCGTGTCGCCATGCTGGACCGCAACGGGATCGACACCGCCGTCATGGCTGCATCTCCGCTTTCTGAAGAACTGTCGGAGAAGGAATCCGTTTATTTTGCGAAAAAGTCCAACGATGCCGTGGCGGAACTCATCCGCAAATACCCCGGGCGCTTTCTCGGAGCCGCAATGCTGCCGACACAGTATGTGGATGAGGCGGTCAAGGAACTGGAACGCTGCATAAAGGATTTGGGGTTCTCTTACTGGCATACCCATTCCAACTATCTGCACAGCCATCTTTACGAAGAAAAATATCTGCCGCTTCTCGCCAAAGCGGAAGAACTCGGCTGCGCGTTTTATCTGCATCCGCAGGCCTCCGACGATGCCGATATGAGGGACTTCGGGTATGTGTATTCCTCGCCCGGACTGGGATTCGGTCTCGACACCATGAAGACGGCGCTCCGCATCATCCTCAACGGGACCTTCGACCGGTTCCCGAAACTGCGGATGATCCTCGGGCACCTCGGCGAATATTTCCCCTTCATCATCGAGCGGGTGGACAACCGTTTCATGTGGATCAAAGAGCCGGAGATCAAGGCCGAGCATGAAGTTTCCTACTATTTCAGGAACAAAAACATTCTGGTGACGACCAGCGGAAACATGTCGAAACTCGCCTTCGAATGCACACGGAAAGCCTTCGGGATCGACAGCATCATTTTCGCCTCCGATTATCCCTATGAAAGTGTGGCGAACATGATGAAATTCATGGACTCCCTGAACCTTTCGCCGGAAGATCAGGAAAAAGTGTTCCACCTGAACGCGGAAAAATATCTGCTCTGACCATATGGATCTCCGAACCGGTGCAAACGGGCTTGCCGAAATGTCGGCAAGATCCTTTTGAGGCAGGATGTCGACCAAGAGCCGTGAACCACCGGTTTCCTGATCGCGGCCAGCTGCCTGCGGCGAGGAGCCCGGTCATGGAAGACGGGACGGCGATCCCGCCGGACCGGGAGAACACAGGAACAGACTCATTTCCGGCGCGCCGCTGCCGCGACCGTTCCCGCCAGAACGACCAGTGCGAACACGTTGGGCAGTACCATCAGCTGATTCAGCAGGTCCTGGAGCTCCCACACGAAATCGTTTTTCATCATCGTGCCGCAGAAGATCAACGCCACTGCCACGACCGAATAGACCGCTGCCAGACGTTTTCCCATAAGATAGTTGCAGTTGATTTTGCCGAACATGATCCAGACGATGACGGACGAAAACGCGAAAAAGAACAGACACCCCGCGACAAAGGCGTTGCCGACCGTGCTGGAACTGACCGACGAGATCGCATACTGCATGAGATTGGTCGATGTCAGGCCGCTTGACGCGAGCAGGGCCTTATAGGTGCTGCCGGTCGCGTGCGCCAGCGGTCCGTCGCCGGTGAAGACCGTTGAGATCACGACCAGCGCCGTCATCGTCAATATGACGAAAGTGTCGATGCTGCAATTTCTGGATTTCAGTTTGATTTTTGATAAAACAGATATATATTATTTGGTAACAGGCGGTGTGGTATTCTGAGTCAGACTCCTGTCGAGTGAAGCGTTTTTTAAACTTTATTTCACTCGAAAATTCTGAGTTTTTTGAGTTAAAAACCTGGTTTCAGACTGAGGGTTGTAACTTTTAAAACGAACCGCCATTTTTGTGCACAAAAATGGCGAACAAAGTCGCAATGCTTCACTTTATTGCGGCGATAGCCGCTCTTCACTCAAAAGCTGGCAGGCTTTTCTTCACATCTTCACCCCGTCCAAGTGAAACCTTGCTTGTGAAGCCGCTCCTTCCGGTCGCTTGCTTGTTCCGCCGAAGCCTTGGCAAAGGGGGATGAGTTTGCCCGCTTTGCGAGTAAGGATCGTGTTGCTATTCTTTAGCGCGGCTGCGCCGCTTCATTTGTGATATGAAAATGCGTGAGTTTTGACAATTTCCAGATCGATCGGCGTTCAACAGGGGCTGTATTATCTGGAAGATCTGGTGAACCTGCGGGAACTTCCCGCACTCGAGCTGCAGGAAAAACCTGTCCGAAGCGTTGCGTCAGGTCTGCAGCTGAAGGCTGAGCCGCCGGATCAGTCGCTTGGGTCAGTGTTCCACCCGAACGGGACCAGCCGGCGTTCCGGCGTGTTGTACTGATGGAAATAGAGCGGCGCACTGCCCGAATCGGTCCGTCCCGTGAAGAACGGACCGAACAGATTGCGCCGGGAACCGACCAGTTCCAGCGTGACTTCTTTCGTCCGGCCCGGCGCGATGAGCCCGCTCAGGTCGATGACGCATGGTTGCATCCAGTGCACGGAAACGGTCTTGCCTCGGCTTTTCACCCGGACCAGCGCTCCGTGGAAACGCGGGAGCGCCAGATGCAGCGGACGTTCATCCGGCCGCCGGATCGTGAGCGGGAACTCGATCGAATCCGAATAGAAAGGCAGTCCCTGTTCCGTCAAATCGCCCGAGGTCAGGCGCTCCGGCAGCGGAACGATTCGTTTCTTTTCGCGATCGGCCGCAAACTGTCCCAGGAGGTACATGGCTTCCAGTCCGGGGTGTCCGGCCCGGTATTCGGTCTCCAGTGTCAATTCGTTCCGGCCGGGACGGAGGAAACCACGAGGCAGAGTGATAACCTTGATCGCGGGATCCACGAACCAGCCGCGGGAAGGCAGGTTTACAGGCTGACCGTTCAGACGGATCGTATATTCCGCCGGAGTTTCCAGCGCCAGTTTGAGCGAAATGACAGAGGGAGTGTTCAGCTCGAAGGTTGTTTTCAGCACGATTTTCCGGGAGGGGCCGGGGGGCGGTTTCGGCGCGGCCCAGGGCTGGATATCCGAACCGTTCCGGGCAGACAGACCGAGTTTCTCGCGGATTTTACGGTCGATCTCCAGCACATAATCCTCGCCGGGGCCGGTCGAGCTGCAATGAAAATGGTCCAGCAGCAGCACGTTGTCCGCCATGAGTTTATATTTCAGCGATCCGGGCAGCCGGATCACGTTTGGAACTGCCGGCGGTGCAGTCCGGAGCCGAAGTGCGGGATCGATGACGAACAATCGGGTTTGCAGCCGTTCCAGCGGAGCGGAAAATTCCCAGCAGCCGTCGATCCGGACTGCGGATAGACTGCGGTATTCTCCGGTCTCCGGCAGATATTCGCACGGTGCGGTCTTCGAATCGGTACGCCAGCTGATTTTCAGATCCGGGAAAGCCGCATTGCGCAGCTGGACCGGCGGCAGCTTCCAGAGCCGCCCGAGACGATTGACCGGTCCGGCGCCCGCATTGACCAGCATCAGAACCTCCGAACCGCGGCCGCGGAAAGTCGCTGCGGAAACCGCACCGGAATCGTCATTGAACCGGCAGCGGCGGAAAACTTCCAGCGCCTCGAATCCGGCGGTCTTCAATTTCGCGGCCCGGCCGGACCGCACACCGCCGCAGCGTTCGGGCAAAGCCCCGGCCGATACGACGATCCCTCCCTGACGCATGAAGTCTTCCAGCAGATCAAGTGTGGAACTCCGGACAGTCAGCATCCGCGGCAGGAGTACCGCGCGGTAGGAAACCTTCCCGAGCTGAAGACAGCCCTGTTTCACACTGCCGGATCGAGCCAGCAGCAGCTCACTGCCGCAGTCGAACGGGATCTGTTCACGGTTGAGCCGCTCCAGCAGTTCCGCATATTTCAGATCAAAATCTCTGACCAGCTCGGACTTGGTGAATTCGCGGCAGGAAAGCCCCCAGACCGATTCGACCGGAGAAATGACAAGGACCTCCGCCTGACGGTCCTTGCCGTGCAGCAGCGCACAGATCCGGTCGAAACGTTCCTCCAGCCTCGCGTAATCCTGATGCCAGGGCAGATGGAACGAAATGCTGGCCGGATAATCCCGTTTGGACTCGCCCGCGAGCGTGTAGTCGGCCAGATGCTGACAGCGGAAATTGACGCCGTGGAGCAGCAGGAGGTCGCCGAGATTCTGATGTCCTTCCGGGGGAAAATCCCAGCCGGTGACCCCGAACAATTCGGCCAGACGATCCGCCTGACCGAATTGCCGTGCGGCCGAAGCAAGCTGCCGCGGCGGGAGAGGATTGAAGTATCCCGCCCCGAGCACGTCGATCCCAGGCATGCCGAAATACGGATAAAACGCCATCGCATCGCCGCAGTTCCAGGTCTGTGTGGCAAGGGTATCTTCCCCCATCATGTGACCGGTGTAGATCAGGTCATGCCGCCGGTGCCAGCGGCTGATCGGCTTGATGTAGGATTTCAGGAAAAGCTCGGTCATTACGAGGATATAGTGATAATTCACCTCGGAAAAACCGCCGTCGGAAGAATAAAAGAGTTCCGGCAGACGGTCGAGGAGATCGTAGTGATACCGTTTCCGGATGACGGTGCGGATCTGCGGATCGTACGGTGTGGTGACCCAGGGGATGCCCGCCCATTCCAGCACGGTGTTGACGAAACCGTACTGCGGCTCGTCGGTGAAGACTCCCGGAAAGTCGTCCGGTCCGCACTCGGCCAGATAACGTTCGTGCGTGATGCGGAGAAATTCCGCCGTCGCCTCCGGGTTCATCACGTTGAGATAGCACCAGTTGTTGTACCACGGAGTATGCGGCGCATCGCCGAGGTAAACGGAAAGTTTTTTCCCGTTCACAGTGTAATCGCGCAAGTGCTTCCGGTCAGGCGGAGGCTGACCGCGATCGGGTTCGTGCCAGTAAAGCAGCTGCATGCGGTAAGCGGGATCGCGCGTCACTTTACCGCCGGCGTAACCCGAGGGCCAGCGGTCCTCGTCGTAGATCCAGGTTTTCAGGCCGAGCCTTTTTCCCTCGTCGATGCACGCCCGGATCAGCTCGAACCAGCGGGCGGAAAGATACGGCACGGCCAGACCGGTGCGCGAGTGCATGAACACCCCGCCGAAACCCATCTCTTTGAAAATGCGCAGCTGCCGTTTCAATTCGGGGATGGTCAGTTTGCCGTTCCACGACCAGAACGGGGCAGAATATTTTTTGAGCTTCATAGGAACAGTTCATCCCCGTCGTGCATGACCGTCACTGGAAACGGGAGGTTCTTGCAGAGATCGAGCAGTTTCCGTTCGCCGTCGCCGTGCCAGGTGTCGTAGATGTGGATGAAGGCCAGACGCCGGATCGGACATTTTGCCAGTTCGGGAATGGCGATCGGCATCCGGATATGGGTCGCTTCGCAGAAACAAAGATCGGTCGGCTCGCGGCGGATCACGTCGGGGAAATCCGAAAAATCATGCCGGAGATCGTTGGTGAAGACGATCCGTTTGCCGCTCTTCAGATCGAACTGGAATCCGTAGCTCAGTCCGCCGTCGAGCAGATGCTTCGTCGGCAGTGCGGTCACCTGAAAATCGTCATTGCGGTAAAAAACGCCCGGCCGGATCACCTCGAACGCGACGGACCCGTTGTCCCATTCCCGATGCTGGACTGAAAGCCAGGCCCGCAGCGCTGTGTCCACGCCCGCTTCGGGGAAAAAGAAAGTCACCGGCGGATGTTCCGCTCCGCGTTTGGTGATGGATTTGACCAGACCGGGCACGCCGCCGATATGATCGTCGTGCGTATGGCTGACGAATACCGCGCGGAGTTTCTTATGGGAATAGCCTTTCATGGTCATCAGGGCGTTGACCGGCGCACCGGCATCGACCAGGAACAGACTGTCGCCGATCTCGAGCAGGGTTGAGGAGTTGAAACGGGTCGGGGTGGAATCCCCGTGACTGGTGCCGAGAGTGACGATATGAATTTCACTCATGATAAAAACCTTTCGCTTCAGAAAATTCCGAATCTTATTTGACAGGGGGAAAATATATCTGTTACGGCTCGATGACGATTTCCGCCCGGACGGTCGAGTACGAGGCTTTCTTCAGAATGTTGCCGCGCTTTTCCGCATCGTCGTCCAGCAGACGAAGTTTGCACCAGGGATGTCCGGCGGCCAGCGAACGGTTGACTGGTCCGGTGATATCGGCCTTGAAAACCGTCCCCGTCTTTCCCGGTTTCACCGTGATCTCGGCGATCTGTTCGGTGACATTGCCTGCAAGATCCTCTTTTCTCGGGGTGAGCACGTTGTCCTTCAGGTATTCGAGCAGATATTTCCGGGTCTGTTTTCCGGTGTGCGGAGTCAAGGTCAGCTGAAGCGCCGCGCGTCTGACTTTGCCAGCGGGGAGGTATCCGGTCAGGTCAAAGAACATCAGCAGCAGATCGTTCCGCCGCGAGGAGTTCACCAGACCGACCGCCGGTTTTTTGCCATTGAGACCACCCCGCTTCCAGAGCGTCATGCGGCGGTTGCCGCTGAAATACTGCGGCCGGCGCACATTGCCGGCTGGTTTCGGCGGTTCCGTCCATTCGATCTTGCCAAACCGGTCGGGACAGAAGTGGAGAAACTGTCCGGTCGGCGACCAGGCGGAAATATTGCTGCCGTCTTCGAGCCGGCCCGCCTGACGGTAGCGGTAGGCGTTCATCAGGAACGTTTTTCCGGGTTTCAGCTTCATTTTTGCCAGCGGCAGACTGATCCGCATGACCCAGCGGCCGGCTTCCATCCGGATGTCGGTTTTCGCACCGGATTCCCAGTTTTCATGAGCGCGCCGTCCCTGCCGTCTCGCGTCCATGATCCGGCCGTCGAGCGCGAAGAAGAACTGCCAGCCGTTTTCCTGGTCTTCCGGATCGGGCATGATGAACATTTCCACGCCATCCTGATGCCATATCTTTTTCTTTTTGTCGGCAGTGACTTTTTTCAGTTTTTCCATGTCAGGATCGTAACCGATGATCTCGATCTCCAGATTTCCGCCCCGGCTGCGCATAGACATCCAGGTCTTGACCTGTT
>Ga0265298_10007169_pt1 | contig 13600 bp, 32 predicted proteins | sample AusTroGonzalo_MG_3_FD_193486 | JGI IMG/M metagenome (GOLD analysis project Ga0265298, IMG submission 193486) | Bovine rumen microbial communities from tropical cattle in Woodstock, Queensland, Australia - Gonzalo_01 | ecosystem: Host-associated > Mammals > Digestive system > Stomach > Rumen ...
GTGTCTACGGTGTTTGTTGTCTTTTGCGAATTGGGGGGCTATATCTTCTCCCCACGCATGTGCCGAAACATATTACTGCCCTCTCGCAGATAGTTGTAGTAATACATCGGCTCGTCAAGTGCTGGCATATTTATGAACGTGTTGCGGTCATATCCATCCATAGCCAGCGCCTGTATCATGAACGCATCATCCTCGGCTGGCTGATAGTCCGGGAACCGTAAGCCATCGAGGAAGTCATAGCGGATCACATACTGCCATACCATGCTGAAGTAGTTATACCGGAATATGTTACTGACAAATGGTATGCGGAGTATGTCAAGGTTCTCTCGCTTGATCCTGTCGAGTGCGTCCTTGATCGCCGTCTCTGATATGAGCCAGTCATCGCCATCCATAAGCCAGATGTATTCGCCTGTGCATTTATCAAGGCCCATGTTGCGAGCCGGTCCGCATCCTTGAGTGGTGCAGTATTCGATAAGGCACGGCAGTCTGCTTGCACGGATCACATCCTCGCTGTGGTCTGTGCAGTTGTTCAGTACGAATATGATCTCTATGTTGTAGTTCCCGGTCTGCTGTTCCTTGAGTGAGTCGAGCATCGGCTGGATAAACTTCTCAAGGTTATACACCGGAATGATTATGCTTAAATCTGTCTTGCGTTCGCGCAGTGCCGACATATACTCTCGCCCTCGCTTAATGTTCTCCTCATAGCCTGTGCCGCTTCGGAGTTCAGCACTTCCTCATAGGTCTGTGTGAACAGGTTGCCGAAGAGTCCTGTGTAACCGTAATCCATACAGCACATAAGCACATCACCGTTAGGCAGCAGGACATTGTGATCCATCGCTCTGCCTGATGTGATACACCACAGCCGTTTGTTTGGGTCCTTTGTCAGATGCGGTCTGGCAGGTACGTTCCCGGCCCTGTCGTGCATGAAGGTTATCACGTTGCGCTGTTTCAGTGAGAGATACACGCGCTGGTCTATCGTGCCGTGGCAGGAATAGTTATCACAGTTCCAATCACTCAACAGGTCGAGATAGTCCTCGGTAATGTTAAAGTGCGACCGTCCCTCTGCATCAGGCAAGTGGATCGTCACGACTTCAAAGTAGATATCTTTTAACCGTTCCCAATCCTTCTGTGTCGCGCCTTGCAGTGTGGTGTAAAGCGCAAGAGGAAAGCCTTTGTCAGCCGCGTACAGGATCATGTCCGTACATCGCGGATTAACAAACGGCTCGCACATTCCGCTGAAGTCTATGCGTGTTCCTGCCGGTACCTTGTCAATGGCTCGCTTGTAGTCATCGAAGTCCATCGTCTTCTGACCGGTGTAGCGTGACCGCAGTAAGCTCTGCGGACAGTCAACACAGTCGATCGGACAACCGATGTGTGTCGTAATCTCTAATCGTCCCATGTTATCACTCTTCCTAATTCGTCCACCTTGTAACGCTTTCCCGGTTTGTGAACTGCGGCGTGGCAGTCACGGCAGAGAAGCATTAAATTATCCGGGTTCAGTGTTACTTCCGGATCGCTTACGTTGGCAGGAGTGATGTATATCTTATGGTGAACTATTTCCCCAGGTCGAAACATCCCCTTGCTCAAGCACCGCTCACAGAGTCGGCCTTTGCTCTTTGCGTATTCCCTCCGGAGTTTCTTCCACGCCGGTGAGTTGTAAAAGTCTTTAGCAAAGTCCTGCATTATTCGACCGCGCCTGTTATTGTCTGTTCTCCTGTGATAGCACCACTGGCTGCGGCTGTGACTGTCATCGTGCCGGTAACGATATCCCCTGTGGTCAGGATCGCGGTGCCGACTATGGCGGAGCCAACGCGTGGCGGCGCGGTTCTGGTCATATCCCAACTTGCTGAAATATCACGCATGAGCAGCGTCCTCCGTGAGTTCTATGATGCCCTCGATGAATGTGGTAGTGTCTCCGTCCCTTGTTAGCTTGACCTGATAGAGATAAGAGCGGCATGGTAAATCTTCCACGTCTGCCGGTGTCAGAACAACCTTGAGGCTGGATGTGTTCACAGTCTTTGTAATTACGGCCTCATCGTCCTGATAGATGTTCCGCATGTAGAACTTGATAACATCCCCGGCCTGTGGCGTATAAGCCTGTGTGCCGACCTTGATCGAGAGCGTGCCTTCAAAGCTATCGCCGTGTGTCAACGTAATATGGTTTCCGTCTATCGTAAGCATGTTAATTATCTCCACAAAAACGACCTCCGGGGAAAGAGGTAAATCCCGGAGGCCATGAACAGAAAGGATGGTAAAACATGAATGGTTACATTTTTGTCAGCATAAAAATATCATAGAAAAACTATCGTTTGTTTCGTATGACTAATATTTTTTCAAAATTTCGCTGATAATATTCGATATGCGCTGATAGGACAAGTCCATGTCGATCGCTACCTGTGCCTGAGAGCGTCCGTTGATGTACACGGCGATCAGGATGGTTCTTGCGCGGTCATCCGGTATTGCATGGATATAATTGTCCAGCCGCATCAGTTCGGAGAGCGCGTCCTCTTTCAGTCGCTCGTTGCGGATGATGAGCCGCTGAATCTTTGTATAAGCGTGCGGCTCCGGAGCGTCCACTGTGACATGAGTCTGAACGTATGGGAACTCCGCCTGTGATGACTGCACCTTGTCCTTGACGGTCGGCACCTTCTCGGCCTTGCGTTCAAGGTTGGATATGTAAGTCTCCAACGTGGCTATCTCGCGCTCTAAATGCCTGTACTGTTTCAGTTCTTTTTTGGTCATGTTAACCCCTTTATGAAGATGCCCCTCCGCACAGGGGCGAAACGTCTAAAAAACAAGGAGATTCCTTTTTTTAATATTCACAAGCGGTGCGGCGCGTTGTGTCAGTCATCTATTCCTGCGGCGATGAGAATCATCATCAGAACCACGCCGATGACAACGCCCAAGAATAAACCGAGTATGAAACCTAACATTCGCTATCCTCCTCCGGCGAGTGCGGTGTGAAATATGAGCAGTATGCTTCGTTGATGTCGAATATCTCCGTTGCCCAGAAGTCGCACCAGACTCGTGTGTCGTGCTGTTCGCAAGCCATGCAGTTCTTGCAGATGACCTTGTAGCTGTCTGTGTCGCTCATTCGTCCCCCTTATATGGCTCTGGTAGTGGCATCCACGCAGTGACGTGTGTTGTTTCGGGCCAGTAACACTCTCCACTTTCATAAGCCCAATGCCATGCGCCATCTCTGAAAAATCCGAGTTCGTTTGATAGTTGCTCAAAAAATACCCCTCTTACGGTTATGCTGTCGTCCATAGTTATCAATACGATGTCATCATTCTCTGGGAGTCTTTCACTAACAGGTATCCACTTCTCCATCATTCGTCCCTTCCTCCTCAGTCGTCGTATCTGATATCGAACGGCTCACCCATGCCGCATATTGCGTGTTTTTCATAAAACTCATTTAGTTCTGTTTCTAAGCCTTTTCCGTCATAATCGTTATAAAAAAAGCCGGTTCCATAGTCCTTGCCCAGAAAAAGGTACTCATCACACTCTTTGCAATGCAGATATATCCTATTATTCGCCATGTCCTTCCCCTCTCCACGGTTCTGGCAGGGGCATCCATGCGAGCGTTTCAAACTTATCACCGTCATCGTCCCAGCCGCCGCTCCAATATAAATCTATCGCCACGTCCACCTTGCCTGTTGCCTTTTCCCGGAATGTTGTCAGATAATTTCCGAACTCCGGTTCACGCTCTGATATCGGTATCCACTGCGGTTTTGGCTGCTCGGACGGTAACTGTCTCCGCTCACCAATATCCTCGTCATGCTTTTGCTTAATCGCTATAATCATTCCAAGTAGTTCCATCTTGTACTTGCGAGCGATGTTCATGTCTGCTACAGTCTGATTGAAGAAGGTAATCATTTCATCGAATGTTCGTCTTTTCACTGCTCTTCTCCTCTCATGTCCGCTCCACAGTTGGGGCAGAAGTTATAGCTATATGCGTGTATGCCACAAACTGAACAAGTATATCTTTCACTTACTGGATATACGATATTAAGGCTTCTATTTATCCATTCCCCTCTGACATTCTCCCGAACGTCTGCGGATGGCAACGATAAAAGCCTCGTCACATCTTTTTCAGTATGTCCATCCCAGTGCTTCCCTCGTTCCAGTTCTTTGCAGTCAAATAAGCTGAAGTAGTTATCTTCGTAATGATATGTATAGCTTCCTTCTGGTGTATCAATGCCGACTATGAACCATCCACCACCGAAACATAATTCGCCGTCTTCGTGTCTTAACGACTTCCACGCTCTGCCTTTATTTTGTTTTACTATCGTTGCAAACAACATCATGCGCTGATAGTAAAGCTGTCTGAATGTGTGAAAACCATCACTTACATCATCAATCTCATCTACGTGTGCAACTTCGCAGATTGCTTTCCTTCTTTTTATCTCTGTATCAGGCATCGTTTCTCCTTTCTCCCTTACTACAAAATCCATTTAAGTCCACGCCAACACCGTGATTCCAGTATTTACACCGCTTATCGTGCGTGTCGTATCTTATACAGTCCCGACACCTGACCACTTCCACAACGTCTGCGGATGGTAAATCAAGGATTGATATCTCTGCATCTAAAAGACCGTGATTGTACCATCTTCTGTATTCATCCAAGTCCATCAGTTCGTTCTTCTTTATATTCACAATCGCCGCCTGTCTGCTGATTAAATCGCTCATTCGGTTGACCTCCCTTCGTCAACGAATCTTGTCTGTGAAGGATAAATGTTAAACGTGCAATGATTACATCCTCTGATCGTTACCTGTGCCGGGAATCCGTCATAAGCATTTGCAAGCATATCTATTTGCTCTTGTGCTTCTTCGAACCCTTCTGTTTCCACGTTTATTTTTATGTCGCTGCTCATGCTGTCCTCCTCTCAAAATTCTCATAACACTCTTCACACCTTCCGCCCGTCTCAAGCAGTGGGCAGAGGATGAAGCCGTCTGCGTATTTCTCAATTACCGCTTCAAGGCAATAGGTGACGGTGTAGTCCCCATGCTCGATGCCGTCTGATGTTCGGCTCATTCCAACTTATCCTCCCATTTTGCACAGTTTTTAACGCTGAATAATACGGTGTCACACTCTAACCCCATTTTGCACTCGCATTCTTCTGCCGTTACAAAATTTGGATAGCTTCTCACCTTGACGCAGTATTTGCAAGTTGAACAGCCTTTTTCTTTGGCTATCTCGTCATGGAGTGCTTTATACTTTGCCCAATCTTCTGCTCGTTCTTCTGGCGATGGAGCGAAAATCCGCCTTAAACTATTGCTCATGCTCTTCTCCTTTCATAAAAAGTTACGTCCAAACCTTCTCTCAAATACCTCGCCCGGATGCGCCTCCTCCCATGCAAGCTGTGCCGCCTCGTGCAGCTGCCGCATCATCCGCTGGCTCCAACGTGAGTGTGCGTGCAGCTTGACATTACACTCCCAGCACACCGGCACCGTCAGGCCGTCCGCGATGGCTGCGCGCTCGTACTGCGGAAACGTGCTGATGATGATGTGGTCTGTCCATTTCGGGGCGCGGCAGAAATAGCAGTGATTCGGGTCGTGGGTTAAAATGCTTTTCACTCTTTCGCCCTCCTGCGTAGTTCATCCATGTCATAGCTGTGTTCTTCGCTCGGAGCGGTCTTATATTTCGGTTTGCTCTCTACCGGCTGAATCTCGTCATCCCAACGCCCCTGATTCAGCCAGGTCGCAGGATTCGGGATATATCTGCCGTTTTCACGCAGCCATTGTCCGCTTTTCTTCTGTGCTATTACTGCCCGGATCATCGTTTCTGCCTCTGTTGAGTTCAGAGCCTTGTCAAATGCTTTTCTTGCGTCCTTTTTTCCCACTTTTCGCGGATACTCAGACCAGAACTCATCGAACCCGGATGACGTACTTATATTATTATCCTTATTATCCTTATTACCCTTATTATCCTGTGTCGACGTTCCGTCGACGAGTCGTAGACGTGTGTCATCATCCTTAAGTCTGTATGCCTTGTTTTCGTCGATCTCAAGCATCTTCATTTCGTTGGTGTAAGTGGTCGCGTTATAGGTATCTTTGCGGATGTAATTGTGGATTCGCCAATGCTTGATAACAACTACACCGTTGTCAAATGGAATGATAAACTTCCGCAGTATCAGGATGCTCAAATCATCCGGGGATGCTCCGATCATTCGCATAATCTTCTTTGGAGAATTGACAAATCCATCATCATCCGCCCTCATAGCAAGGTCATAGTAAAGAAGTCGAGCCGTAACCGGCATATCAAGAAATGCGTCCGAATCTATTATTGTTTTTGCAAACATTCGTCTCTCTGCCATGCTTTATAAATCTCCATGAAATCATCTAATTTGAGTGTCACCATCCACGGCTCGCGGTTCCTGCGGTGGAATACTGCCGGGATCGCCTGACCGTCTGCATCCCTCTCCGCCTGTGCATAGGCTTTGTGAATGTTCAGATTCTCCACGCGCTTGCACTCGATGTGGATACCCGGCAGCCCTTTCACGTCCGGGGAGTCAACGCCGCCCTGGAACTGCTGACCGCGCTGTGTGTTGTAGCCGTAGCCTTGTAAGACGTGCGCTAACTCCCTCTCACCGCGTCCCCCCTTAGCTTTGCTGTTCATAATCTCTTTCCGATCTCATAAATCACGTTTACGGTTACGCCGTTTCCAGCCTGTTTATACAGTTGGCTGTCACTGTTCACGAAAGCAGCCTTTTCAAAGTAGTCATCTGACCAGCCTTGTAAACGAAAGCACTCTTTCGGTGTGAGTCTCCTAATCCGTACAAGCCGTCCGTCATCCAGGAGAACTCCGTGTTTGTCCTGCGCCGTCAATGTAAACATCTCCTCTCCGTCATCCTTGAATCTCCGACCGTTCTGCCGTTTCTCTACTCTGTCCGGGGTTAAGCAGGGCCTTACTATCTTTGGCATCCTGTTGCCCCCCCCCACATGAATCAAGGCAAGGGGAAATGCCATTTACTGAATAGACTCTTCCTGCCTGTGGGTTTGGTTCTTTTTCGTTGCCGTATATTTGTCCGACCTGCATTACCTTTAACCCAAATCGTTCTGCTCGCAGTGTTGGACATATTTCTTTACACACTCGCACCCCCCCCCTTGTATCTTCGGAAATCATCTATTATCACGACTCCCACTTCACAGCTTGTGCTTAATGTCGGAGAGATGTTGCCATCTTCTATGACTCTTCCACGTCTTGTTTCACTATCTGGGAAACTCAAATCCAGCACCCCCCCCCTCATGTATTAGGATGTATCCCTGTTTCGTTGCGTTCTTGATTCGGATCATTTTCGATTACCATTACATAGGTATAGGCTTGATTTGTTGTTCTGCTTTTCCCAATCCCGGCACATAGGGAACAGGCTACTTTCACCCCCCCTGTATAGGAATTGAGTCCTTCTTACTTGCCGTTATCGGAATTTGTTTCATACATCACTGCCGTCATTTGCTGGTTTCCAATGCCTTTGTAATCTCTTGCCATCAGTGTGCTGCCTATGTCCGTTTTTAATGGCTTGACATCCTCTGCAAGAGCTACGTTTATTCCTTGTGGTATCCGCTGACTTTTACTGCTGTACCCCCCCCCTCAACTATGGGATAAGTGCCTCGTGTGAGAGCCTCTATCCGCGTGTCAAGAGTGTTGGACACTACTCTGTTACGATCCTCGCGTCCTTGTAGTTCAGCAGCCTCTGTGTCGTGTGATCCGAAAGGAAATACGACTCGTCTACCTCGTCCTCTAAAATGTCCGATAATGAAACACCGCTCTCTGTTTTGGGGAACTCCGTAGTCTTTGGAATTGAGAACTGACCATTCTGCATCGTAGCCGTTCTCGTCCATTGCAATGAGAAGTCTGGCGAAATCCCATCCCCCATTAACTGAAAGCAGATTTTTAACATTCTCAATGAATAGGACAGAGGGTCTCTCTTCTTCTTTGAGCTGTCCAAGAAGGTACATAACTCTGAAAAAGAGGCTTGAGCGATTGCCAGTAAATCCGAGTTGTTTTCCTGCGATTGAGATGTCCTGGCAGGGGAATCCGAAACACCATATATCGGCTCTGGGCATGCTGTCGGCATCCACTCGCCGAATGTCATTTGAGAACCATTCTCCGTTCCTATACTCATCTTTCAAAATCTCCTTCTGTCTTGCTTTGAGGTCCAGAGTGCTTAAATATTCGCGCTGCTCATCTGTGATGAGATGCATGGACGTGTAACTTGCTACTGCAAACTTGTCAAACTCACAGAAGCCGACACACTTATGCCCAGCTAATTCAAGTCCACGTCTGAAGCCTCCTATTCCTGCGAAAAAATCAATAAATGTCATAATAGTGTGTACCTCGCAAAATGCACAACCTCGCCGTACTGGTTGACGGATGAGGCGTTTTTAGACTGTATTTTGACTCCCATGTGCCTCAGATCGGAGATCCGCGCCGCAAGCCTCATGCAGCCGAACTCCTGTAATGCCTCCAGCGGAGTGATCGAGCCGTACTGCTTCATGTATTTGTATATCTTCTGCGTCTGTGTCATATTTATCCCCCTTTCAGGAGGCCGCTGTCGTGACAGAAACGATTCCGGGAATCCCTTCTCAACGGCCCCCTAAATATAATTTTTACCGTAACGCTTCATAAACTCCTCACGGCTGTGAGTCTTTTCATAGCACCGCTGACCTTCCTGCTTCAGAGCAATAGGATTGAACTTGTGTATCTTCCGGTGGCACTCAGCGCAGACCGGAATGAAAAGGCCGTCCTCTGTGCTGTGGTTCCTGTTGCTGGCTCCGAAAACATGATGGAACTGTGTCCGATCGCGTCCGCAGATGTAACAGGTGTCCAGATCATCCGTCATTATGCTTTTTTCGTAATCTTTTCCCATTCTTTCAGACTCCTGACTATATCCTCATCCGCTGGCGGAGTAAGGCCCATTTCACGCATCTCTGACATCGTGCCGTCCAACAGTGCGGAGAACTCTTCCGTGTCGTAGGTTGATGATCCGAAGTAGCAAAGCAGCTGTACCGCCTTTTCGCCATTGATCTCAATCTCTCCGATCTCTTCAACCTCGCGCCATTGTTTCTTCACGGCCTCGACAACGTGCGGTTTCACGCAGATATATGTGTATTTCCCATATCGCCTCAACAGGAAGAGATATATCTCCCATTTGTCTGCACGCCTGTCTTTGGCTATTTCCCCAACGCAGTGCCAGAACAGCTTATTTGCATCCAGTGATCTCCGCTCCCTCCATCGGCGGACCGTCAGGCGTAAGTCACCGGACATATCCGCCTCCGGAAACAAGGAGTCAACAATGAAGGAGATAATTGGCTTATTGGTTTTGAAGTCGCGGCTGATGCCGTGCAACATCGCTTTACTTTCCATAGCGTTCTTTCAGCTTTCTGATATTCTGCTTGATATTGGTGAGCTGAAGCTCTGACAGGTCCATGGCGGCGTTGACCTTGTAAAGCTCCCATACTTTCGCACAGTCAATGCCCTCATCTTCCAAAACGCTCACGATGATCGCCGCGTCCTTCTTGCTGATCTTCTGCGAACCTTCCTGCATCTTGACCGCCGTGTCCACCTCTTCTGCGCTTGCGATGGATGTATCAATTCCGATCCCCAGGAATCCGAGCGCACGGCCTACGGCGGACGTTTCGCAGTTTTCTATGTAGCTTGTTTTGTTTATATAGCTGCTTGCCTCTTTCTCCTGTGCGTACCCTGTCGCAAGCACAAGATCGCCGATACTGACCGTGGCTTTCATCGTGGCCACGCCGTCCGCGTCATAGACAAGCTCTGTCTCAATAGTCCCTTCCGGATAGAGCTGTCTGAACGCTTTTACTCGCTCATTGACAAGCACATAGTTTTTGCCCTTGATGTCCATCGTGCCGAGCGCGGCATTGACGGACTGTAAATCCTTAAATGTCATTTGCTTTTCATCCTTTCCGGTGATATAATCACCATTGAATATTGTGTGTATCGAGAGTGGCGGTCTTTTCGGAGGCCGTCATTCTCCTATTGAGACGTACTCAATCGTCCCATCGTCCATTAAGTCCTGCATCAGGCAGTCCATGCACTTCTCTTCGCCGTTGTGCCGGTACAGTTCGCGCACGTTAGTTCCGCACTCATCACAGGTGAGGACGATCCGCCTGTGCATCCTCGGTGATCCGCTGTTGCAGATGTCTTTGATTACTTCTACCATGTCACTCCTTTCTTTCTGCCGTTGATCTCGGACGCTGACAGGCCATCGCCGATCACACGCGGCTTGAAGCCGTACCGCAGTCCGTTGTTATACTCGTCTACCTCTTCAATGCTCATCTTCAGACGTTCCTTGTAGAATGGGCAGTGGTATGAAAAATCCGTAGCGTTCAAGCCGACACACTTGCCGTCCTTCCACATGAGGCATCTGATGTGATTCTGTTCGCATTTTTTAAGTCCGCTGGTCATGTTAGCCCTCCGAAACGATGTAGACGCTCCGCGTCTGGAGTCCGAGATCGAGCGCAGCGGCATGGTCACCAACGTAGATATCCAGCCATCCATATTCCGTTCCCCTGTCTTCCACTGTGAAGTATCCGAGTCCGTCAACATACAGAACGGTGCCGAACTCTAAACCGTCAGTTGCTACTGTGTGCCATGGTGTCGCAAGCACTCCGGAGGCCGTGCAGCCGGTCGCCCACTGTCCACAGCAAATTTCACACGGACAATAAAATGAGATAGTCCAATCTCCGAGACAGGTCAGTACGGGATCGGCTGTATCTCCACCGTCATATCCTTCTGCCTCTTCCATTCCTCCGGAGTAGTCATCTGCACCGGCTGGTTCTGCAACGATACCGCTGTCAAAATCTTCTCCTGCATATTCGCTATCCTCGTAAGCTGTCGGGTTATCTCCATCAGTTGCATCATTATCTGTTCTTCCAATTCTCTCCTCCTGTGCTAACGCTCGTATTTGCGTGTAAATCGCTCTTCTTGCCTTATCCACTAAACTGTCCACGTTGCGCTCTTCAAGCGGTTTCACGGGATATATGACCGTCTCCTGCGCTCTTGTGGGCATGGCTGCGGACGCGATCACCGTGTAAGCCAGAGCGGATATAAAGAGTGCTTCAAACGTGCCGCGCTTCATAGCCGCACCTCGCAGCCGTCCAGAAACTCGATCACGGTGTCAATCGCTGACCGGACCGCCATGTACTCGTCCAGACGCTTCTGGTAGTTCTGCTCGCTTGACTTGTCGTCTTTTTCCATCGCGTCATTCTTCAGCGAGCCGTAAATCATCTGTTCGTACTTGATGCCGTCATCCAGCTCGTCAAGTTCCTTCATCAGTGTTGTTGCTCTTGCTGTTGTCCATTTCATGCCCAATTCCTCCTTCTTAAATACTCATTCATGTCTTCCTGATTCACCCGTAAGAAATGCCCTCTGTCGCGCCATACTCCCGGCAGACCTTTTGCCTCCATCTCGTTGACGATGTGCGTCACGGTGCTTTCGGAGCATTTCAGCCACTCAGCGCACTCTTTTCGGGTCAGCCATGTTCTGTCCATGTGACCGCCTACCCTTCTGTGACTTTGTAGGTCGGATACTTCGTCTTGATTGCCTTTTCTGCTTCGCGTACAGCGTTTTCTATCCGCTTTTCTGCTTCGGTAATGGAAATTATTGAATCAGCGTCTAAAGCGTCATGCGCGCACGATCTGACGTATTCTGTTAAGCACCTCTCAAACGTGCCGAAATAAGCAAACGGTTTAAACCATGCGCCTTTTTCGTCCGTGTAAACGCGAGCTAATGCGTAATCAATCGGCAACGCCACGACCGCATACTTGCTATCAAGCTGAACTCCGGTTCTCTGCTTTGTAGTTTCTTTTGCCATCGTTGTTTCTCCTTTTCCTTCTACGTTTTGTAGATTATGAGGGCAATAAAATATCAGCCGGGTCAAATCCTGTAGCCAAACAGAAGCCGTAAAGGTTGATAGTTCTTATCTTTACCTTGCCTGTCTCCCACTTTGCAATCAGATCGCGTGATATATCCAGCTTTTTAGCAAGCTCTTCCTGCGAATAACCGGCTGATATTCTTGCGCCTTTAAGTGTTACCTGTGCCATTGTACCTCCTTTCCGAGCATCAAAACAGCCCCCAAAACTGCTCCCCTATGGTTAGAATTATAATCTACGTTTTGTAGAATGTCAATAACAAATTGTAGAAATATTCTTTCTTATGTTATATAATGATTTTGCCGAAAGGAGGTGCCCACCTCATGACAAATGAAGAATATGGAAAGATAGTTGCAAAGAATCTGAAGCGTTTAGCTTATCAGACAGGAAAGACACAAGTCGAAATTGCAAAGGAACTCGGCATAAATAATGCCACATTAAGCGCATGGATGAATGGGACACGAATCCCGAAGATGGACAAGATCGATATGCTTGCTAATTACTTCAACGTAACACGGAATGAAATAATGATGCCGTATGGAATGGTTCCGCTTGAGTCTTTCACCGCTTTTGAAAGGAACATAATCATGGCATACAGAAACGCAAGCCAAGAGCGCAAGGATTCTGTGCTTCTGCTTTTAGGCTTGAAAGAATGAAGGTAATTATCTATGTACGTTACCAAGAGAGAAAACAAGTTTCGCGCATGGGAGCGTGTCGTTCTTCCGGACGGTACCGTCAAGAAGGTATCTGTCACGATGGATCGCGACACTCCGCAGAGCCGTAACAAAGCACGGCTGAAGCTCCAAGAAAAGATTGCCAAGCTCGCGCCGGTAGACGGGATCACGTTTGCCGAGCTGGTCACGCGGTATCTGCAAGACCAGGAGACACGGCTGAAGCCGTCAACCATGAGAAAAAACCGGCTGTATTATGAACTATTCGCCCGGAAGATGGGCAAGAGGAAAGTCACGACCCTGACCGCAGGAGAGCTGCGGAAAGTCATGCTTGAGATGTCGGACAAGCCGTCCGTGCTGAATGAGTACCGGACAAGGCTGAAAGCGATAATCCGATGGGCCTATGAGAATGACTATATTAACTCCACCGCTTGCGTGGATAAGATTCGCGCATGGGATGTGCCGAAGCGCGACAACTCGCAGAAATATCTTGAGCGTGAGGAACTGAAGGCCGTCATAACCGCGTCAGAGCCATTTTACGGCTCTCTCATCGAGTTTCTGGCATTGAGTGGATTAAGAGTCGGAGAGATGATTGCGCTCGATTCTGGGGACGTTACGGATGAGGAAATCACAGTCAATAAAACCTATGACCCGGAGACGGGCATGGTCACGACTACCAAGACCGAAGCATCCACACGGATCGTGTACGTCCAGCCCGAACTGCTGAAGACCATCAAGCGCATCCGCACCATGAGCAACACTCACCGCGTCCGATCGGGGAGCCGGTCAACGCTGTTCATCATTTCCGTGTACGGTGAGCGTCTCTCTTATCAGTCCTTCTGCAATTATGTGAAATTCATCACGGAGTCGGTGACAGGCCGCAAGCTGACCCCTCACGCGCTCCGCCACACGCACACGTCTCTGCTGGCTGAAGCCGGGATACCGCTACCGACCATCTCACGCCGGTTAGGTCATCATGGGAGCAAGGTCACGACAGACGTGTATCTTCATGTCACCCAGAAGATGGAAGAAAA
>Ga0265298_10007170_pt1 | contig 13599 bp, 20 predicted proteins | sample AusTroGonzalo_MG_3_FD_193486 | JGI IMG/M metagenome (GOLD analysis project Ga0265298, IMG submission 193486) | Bovine rumen microbial communities from tropical cattle in Woodstock, Queensland, Australia - Gonzalo_01 | ecosystem: Host-associated > Mammals > Digestive system > Stomach > Rumen ...
CCCCCCCTCGCGCTAAAGTGCGGATTGCCAAACCTCGCAAACCCTTACCGTACAAGGCCCTCGCTCCGATCAAAAAATGACACTTGTGTCATAAAAGAACGCTCGTTCGGTTTGAGGGGGCTAACTCACCCGAGCGGGGAGGCCCGGAGGGGCGGCAGCCCTGCCGGTCAATGCACTACAGAACACCCATTCGAAATATTGATTGACAATAAACGAAATATCGTATACACTTTTCTCAGAAGGAGGTAATAGTCATGACTTACCAAGAGACCTTAAAGCTACTTGACGCAGGATTTACGAAAGACGAGATTTTAGCGATGTCGACCGCTCCCGCCGGTGATCCTGCACCCGCTGCAGCGCCTGCCCAGGCTGAAAACAAACCTGCAGCAACCTTGAAACCCGCCGCGGCCCCTGCTGAGCAGCCAGGGCAAAACGCTATGCAGACCGCTGCAAAACCCGCAACCGCTCCGGCCCCGGCCGAAGCACAACCCGCGCCCGCTGCAGCATCAGAGCAGAGCGACGCTCAGAGGATCCTCGCGGCACTCGGCAAGCTGGCCGAAGGCGTAGCCGTGCCGCCTGAGAACAGCGTATCGTTTGAGCAGCGCCTGGCTAACTCGATCCTTGCAGGCATGGGCATTAAATCAAAGGAGGATTAACAAATGGCATCATCTAACGTTTTAGGCGTTCAGGACGCCTATCAGCTGATCAACGCGATCAGTGCTCAGTCGATCGGCGCTACCGGACTTACCGCGACCGACACGAGCTCGTTTATTAAAGTAGCCGAGGCGATCATGCAGACCGGCGTAGAGTCAACCATGAATGCGCTGGCTTACGTACTCGGCCGTACGATCTTCTCGATCAGACCCTACAGCTCTAAGCTCGCTTCCCTGGAGCGCGACCCTGAACGCTGGGGTATGATCACCCGCAAAGTCACCTATCTTATGATGGGCGCGGTACCTTCCCAAAACTGGAACACGCAGCTTGACGCAACGCAGCTTGCAGACGGCGCAAGCGTTGATCCCTTCGAGATCAACGGCGTAAAAACGGTGCAGTTCAACATTCCCGGAGCTGAGAGCCTGGAAACAAAATACACGCAGTTCATGAACCAGCTGCGCGTAGCACTTCGCAGCGAGGCGGAGTTCGTAGAGTTCTTTAACGGCCTGGGCCGTCACGTGCTCAACATGATCGAGAAGCAGAAGGAGTCTAAGAGCCGCGCGGTTCTCGCTAACTTCATTGCCGGCAAGGTTGCAATGAACAACGGCGTGCGTGACCTCGTTTACGATTACAACGTAGCGTTCAATACTTCCTACACCAGGGAGCAGCTGCTCACGACCTACGCCGAGAGCTTTTGGAAGTTCGTAGCCGCCGAGATCAAGACCGACTCCGAGAGACTTACGAACATGAGCGTAAGCAATCACTGCAGCCTTTCCGGTTACGATCCCATCGTGAGGCATACGCCAGCGGAGCGTCAGAAGCTCGTCGTATACGGTCCCGCGTTCAACGCGCAGAAGGCGTACGTATTTAGTACGATCTTCAATCCTCAGTATCTGAACATTTCAACGACTGAGGAGCTCACGCACTGGCAGGCCGAGGATTACCCCGCAAGCATCAGCTGCACGCCTTCGATCCTGAACACTACGACCGGAGAAGCAAACGCGGCAGGCTCCAACGTTGCGATCCCTTACGTGCTCGGCGTGCTCTTCGACGAGGAAGCACTGGGCATCATGCCGAAGTTCGAGAGCGCCGGAAGCATCTACAACCCTCACGGCGACTACACCAACTTCGTATGGCACTGGCTCTACAAGAGCTACTGCGACTATACCGAGAACGGCATCGTTTACGTGCTGGGCGACCTTCCTACGGAGGACGGGCCAAAAATTAACTATGTTTATTATGTACCTTCCTCCGCTTATACTATGCCTGCATGGGATCCCGACACTCTTACCTATACTGGTACAGTTACGGCCGGCTCAAGCAGAACGCTTATTTTTTCGCTTGACACTGGTTGTTACGTTAAGAGCGCAACCATTAACGGTGAAGATTATGTGTCGCATGATCCCGTCGCGGCCGTTGCCGGTGAAGAGTATGTTTATATTGTAACTGTTGCAAAGCCTGGTTATGCTGACGTAACGTACACTATAACCATCTCTTGCCCTGATAACGCAAAGAATGGCGACGATGAGGAGCCCGCGGAGGAAGAGCCTACCCGCTCGACAAAAAAGACCAGCTCTAAATAGTAACTAAACAACCTACCGGACTTATCCGGCAACCGAGGGGAGGCCGCGCGCCTTCCCTCTTTTCTTAAGAGGAGGCATAAAATGGACGTTCAATCTATTGCAAGCCTGATCGGGTCCTTAGGCTTTCCCATTGCGGCTTGTATTTACATGGGTGTATTTCTGAGCAAAACAATGACAGAATTCAAAGACACGATGCAATCCAACACCGGTGCTATCCGAGAGCTCACCATCTACGTGAACGAGCTCAGGAAGGAGCGCAGTCATGAGCAAGGCGACTGACTACCTATGGAGCTTTTTACGGCCCGCACTGGGATCCATCGGAGCGGCGGCAGTGATGGGCAACATACAATCAGAGTCTGCATTTATTCCAACCAACTTACAAAACTCTTACGAAAAGAAACTTGGGTTTGGCGATGCAGAGTATACCGCCGCCGTAGACTCCGGGGCATATTCCGCTTATAACTTCGCGCATGACTCCGCAGGCTACGGCCTTGCGCAATGGACGCACTGGAGCCGAAAACAAAATTTGTATAATTACCTAAAGCAAAACGGTTTGTCGATCGGCAGCCTTGAAGGTCAGGCGGCTTTCATGCTTTGGGAGCTCGGCCAGTACGGACTAACAAAAAAGCTCCAGGCCGAGACCGACCTATGGCAGGCGACGGCCCTCGTCCTTCGCCAGTATGAAAAGCCGGCCAATCAGACCGACGCAAACGTAACCAGCAGGGCGAAGCTCGCGCAACAGATCCTCAACCTTTACGACGCTAAACCGGATCCGGTGCCGGGAGTTCCGAAGGCTGACCTGCGGTCTCAGATCGAGGCGCTCTACCTGATCCAGGATCAGATACAAAGCATCATAGACCATCTAAAGGAGGTTTAAGAAAATGAGTGATTTCTTTATTCCGGAGAAGCCTGCGCTTAGCTGGCTCCCTCCGTTCATGCAGTTTTCCGGAAAAATGACCGCGAGGGCCATCGAATGGAAAACGCTGCTTTACGATCTTTTGTTTTCCGTTTATGACGTAAAGCTCCCTGAAGGCTGGCTCCCTTCGCCTTTTAGATACATGCTCTTCGGCTGGGGATCCGTCGGCGTAGGATATTCTGACAAGTACGGCTGGGTGTATGGCAGCTTTGCCGTAGAAAAGAAAGACTGGCAATATACGCCGCTTAAGTTCCGCATCATTCTCCCTTATGAAACAGACGAGGCTCAGGTAGAAGTGATAAGGGGAGTTAACGGCGCAATACTTCACCTTCGCGACAACTGGACCGGCTACGACCTTCTAATTAACCAGTACGCGAAGATCCTCGCGGAGCTCGACAAGGGCGTAGACGCAAACGCAAAGCAGGTAAAGTTTGGCAAGATCGTAGGCGTGAACGACAAAAAGGACGCCGACACGCTGCGCGAAGCCCTGAACAGATCAGGAGACGGTGATCCGGTCGTATACCTTAACAAGCGTTTCTTTGATCCCGATACCGGGCTGAACGTCTCCAACATGATCGCGGACCTCGCAGGCGAGTTCCTGGGGGATCGCATCATGGAGACGCGCCTAATGATATTAAAAGACTTCCTTACCCGCGTAGGCGTTCGTACCGTCGGCATGGAAAAGAGGGAGCACTTACTTGACCAGGAGATCGCGGAGAACAACGACGAGACCAGCGCGGAGCCCAACGTGATCTTAACAAGCCTTAAGCCGGAGCTGGAATTACTTAACGCGATGGGCTGCAAACTTTCCATTGACCTTAAATATGACTATTCCGGCGCAGGCCAGGGAGAAGCAAAGGAGGTTGATAAGAATGTTAAACAAGACGCTTGACGAGTTTTTAGCCGACGATCCGACGCTCTTTAACGGCGTAACGCTGCCGACCGGACTCACTGCAACGACGCTTGTCAATCTGATCATTGACGCATCGGGCCGCCTTTGTCCTTACTTGCAGAACGGCACGAGATTAAAGGCCGAGATCACGCAATGGAGCGTATACAGATCTCCGGACTGGGAGCGTGCCTTAACCGCCATGACGGAGCAGTACAACCCGATCTATAACTATTTCCGTGAAGAGCTCGGCTCTGAGGAGTCCTCGCATCATAAGGGCACAAAGACCAGCACGAACGAGGACGTATCAGAGACTCCGGCGACGATCACGAACACCGGGAGCGTCGTGGCTTATGACGCGAACGCGGAGACCGAGACCGGCAAGAGCGTTACCAGCCCCGGAGCAACGAGCAACCAGCGGCAGGCACTGGCAACGAACAACTACACGATCATCGAGGACCTCGACGCGACGCACTTCGACAAGGACACGCTGGAGTTTGTAAACAGAATTACCCAGGGCAATATTGGGACAACCCAAACCGTCGATATGATCCTTAATGAGCTGCGCCTCAGATTTGAAAACTCAATCTATGAGCGCATTGCCGCGGAGTTTGAAGATAAGTTTTTAATCCAGGTATATTAGGGAGGTGTTACAATGTCATACGTACCCATTATATTACGAAAACTGAAATATACTTACAAGGGCAACGATTACGACCTTTCTCCGGTGCAGCTCCCTTATCTTTCCTCGATCTACGGCACCGACGCGGGAACGCCTAAAAACTTCCTGGAATGGATCGCGGACCCCTCCAACGCGGAGAGCACGCAGACCTTCAGCTTTACCGGAGCTGACAACTCAGCCGACGGCATCATAAACAAGGCGCGCATCAAGGCTGCCTTTAACGCATCGGCGTTAAACGTTCAGCCAATCTTTGCGGCGCTTTCCGTGAATGAGGAGCTCTATTTTTGGAATGAGAACGTAGGCCGTAACGTGCGCTGGGTTTGGAAAAAGGAAAGTTCTACCCTATGGCGTACCGGCGTTTACGTCTACGGCACTTATACCTGGGGTAACACGCTCGCAGGAGATACGACTTCCTACGGCTGGAAGGAGCCCGCGGTGCAGAACGTAGGCTTTTTGCACGACTCCGACAATGGCCGCTTTCACTGGTTTAGCTGCACCTTCTCCAGCAATGACGCGGAGCACGGCTACACTTCAGAGCCGGTATATTTTAACGAGGACTCGGACTACTATTGGAGTGCGTACGGCGCTGCGCTTACCATGCTTTGCACCGGTAACTGGATAGAGCCGACCGTGAATAATGACCCTTACGCGGGCACCGGAGAAGCTGCGGAGGATCAGCTGCAGACGGGGGAGGCAACCGGAGACGGAGACGATACAAGCGACGTAATAAGCGTGCCTTCCAAACCTACGCTCAATCTTTCGGCCTGTCAGATGATCATGGTTTACGTTCCGGACCTTACCGGAGTGCAGAACGTTGCAAGCTACCTATGGACAAACTTTGACATTCACGACGTAAACAACTCGCTCTCAAAGGTATTTACTGACCCGTCTCAATGCATCTTGTCGCTGCACGTGCTGCCATTTACGCCGACGAGCTCAACTCCGATCACGGTAACGTTTGGCGGCTTTGCGTCCAGCGTTTCGCTCCCTCCGGCTACGGAGCAATATCACGACGTTGACTGTGGCAGTCTTTCCTTTAGTGAATACTGGGGCAACTATCTGGACTACAATCCATACACGCGCATCACGTGCTGCCTTCCCTTTGTCGGTCAGGTAGACCTTGATCCTGATGAAGTCATGAACAAAACGGTAAAGGTAAAGTATCGCGTTGACGTCATCACCGGTTCCTTCGTTTGCTTCTTGTACGTAGACGGTGACAAAGTACTCGGACAGTATGCCGGAAACATGGCGCAGCAGGTGCCAATTACCAGCGCTGATTATTCCAGGCTAAACGCTGCAATCCTTGGCGTTGCCGCAACGGCCGCAACCGGTTTTGGCATAGCTGCCGCAGGCGGCTTTTCAACTCCGCAAACGACAAGCGACGGAGGCCTCACGATCCAGGGCGGCGGACTCAATGCCGGAGCACTGGGACACTTCGCGGGCTCCGTGATCGGCTCCGGCGTTGACAACGTTCTTAACGCAAAGGTGCGCGTTGCACATTCCGGAGGCGTGTCAGGCACTCCCGGCATCATGGGCATAATGAAGCCTTATTGCATCATTCACCGCGCAAGGCAGAGCGTGCCGGCAGATGCCAACAAGTTCAAGGGCTATCCCTGCAACGCTAAATTTACCTTGTCAGATTTGGAAGGCTGCGGCTTTACCACGGTGCGCAGCATCAAGCTCGACAACTTCATATTTACTGAAACCGAGGCCGAGGAGCTGAGGCAGATCCTTGCGGCCGGCGTATATCTGTAGGAGGTGATCATATGAGCGTAACGCTTACTTTGTACCATAATAACAGTGACAAGCGCGTAGTGAGTAAAAACCTCGTGCAGTACGCGCAAAAGGACATACAGTTAAAGGGAGACGTTGACGTGATGGATCCGACGCTTATCGTAACCGGTAACGCGGACGAGTACGCGGGAGTGAATTACTTTCACGTGAGCAGCTTCGGACGCTATTACTTCATTACCGGCATCAGGGCACTGCCCGGCGGCCTGGTAGAGATCACCGGGCACGTTGACGTGCTTACCAGCTCTAAGAGCCTGATCATGCCCGCCGAGGCCATCATAGACAAGCAGGAAACCTACTATAATTTGTATCTCAACGACGGCAGCTTTCAGGCCTGCGTGAATGACATTGTGCAAACGAAAGAGTTTACCATCGGAGCGGGCGAGGGTTTCGGCAGCCCTGGCTACGTGTTAGTCATTGCCGGCTAGGAGGGCCTTATGGCATACGTTAACATTTATGACTATCGAACGCCTGGAATATTTTTCAATTTGATCCTCGGAGGGCGCGGCTGCGGAAAGACCTACGGCGCGCTCTCCGGAGCTTATGACGAGGTAGAGGAGCGGGGCAAGTTCGTCCTGATGCGAAGGACCAACGAAGAGCGCGAGCTCGCCACGATGCTAAACCCCTTCGCGCAGATCAACGCAAACCGCTCCCTGCAGGTCGTTACGGACCCGATCGGAAAACGGATCACCGGATTTTATGAGGGCGAAAAGGACCCCGAGGACCCGACGAGACTAAAACCGGTAGGCGCTCCCCTTGGATATCTTGCAGCACTTTCGACGATGGGAACGACAAGAGGCCTCGGGCTGAACGTTGACGAGCTCGACAAGATCATCTATGACGAGTTTATCCCCGAGAGCCACGTGCGGCTGTTAAAGAATGAAGGCGACGCCTTCTTTAACGCCTTTGAGACCTTAAACCGAAATAGGGAGATGGAAGGTAACCGCCCGCTGGAAGTATGGTTACTTGCCAATGCCAACAATATTAACAACCCCATCTTTCAATCCCTGGGGCTGATCACGCCGGCCGAGAAAACGATCAGGAAGGGCCAAAAGGACTATTACGATTTTAACAGAGGGCTAGCGCTGCATTTTGTTTCCGATGCGGATTTTATCAAGGCCAAAAAGCAGACGGCCCTTGCAAGGCTCACGGAAGGCTCGGACTTTTACGACATGGCTTTCAACAACAGCTTTGCATATAATGATTTTACCGGCATCAGAAGGCTGGACGCCGCAGGCATGACGCCTGCGTATGCCGTAGGCGACGCGCACGTATGGCAGCGGAAGGGACAAAAAGAGTTTTATGCTTCTTATCGCGACGGCTCTTTCGCGTACCGGTACGACCCTGACAACGAGGCCGACAAGATCCTCGGGAGATCCAGGCACGGCATGACCTTCAAGAGCCTCTATTCCCAGGGGCGCATAACGTTTGAGTCCTATCAGCTGAAAGTGACGCTGCTTGACTTTTTTAAGATTGGATAGTATAATTCTTGCAAGCGTAGAGGGAGGACGCGCACAGGCAGCTCCCGGAAGGAGCGCGCAAGGCTTGCCGGGCCTTAAGTTCCTCCCCCTCGTCTTTCTAAGCACTTTTGCAGCTGGCTCGCTGCATTGTGATACTCCTTTCTTTAGAATATGGAAAAAAGAAAAGACCCTAACCAGCGTATCTACTGGCTAGGGCCTTTTCAGTTATGAGGGTTATGGGGGGACCAATAAGCTATTTAAAGGGGAGCTCCTCGTCGGGATCGACTTCCATAAATCCGTCCTGAGCCCCGGCACTTCAGCCGTCTAATTTCTGATAGATGGCATCACACACTTTCTGCTGATCCTCTCCGGAAAGTGCCATGTAAGCGACCTTGTAGTACTTGGTTTCGCCGTTCTTGTCCTTGACCGCTCTCTCAGGCCAGCCGATGAAGTCCTTTTCCTTGTTGTCGCGCTTATCCGTGTAGGTGACTGCGCGAACGCCGTAAACGCAAACGCCGTTAAGCTTCACGTCAGCCAGCACGCTCTTGCGGCCGTTATACTCGACCTCGCGGGCCCGAAGGATCTCGAAGCTGCAAAGCTCCTCAAAGCTCATTTCCTGCTTTTTGGTTTCCTGGTTACTGGTGTTGTTTTTCCTTGGCATTGTATGCCCTCCTATTCTCCGCCGTTTTCGCCGATGCGGTCAGCTAAATTATTTTTCGATAACGCCGGTAATAAATCCGTCGTTGATCTCCAGTTCCTCGCCGAGTCTGTCATAGTAGAGCTGCAGCGTTCCTAAATCCAGCTCAAAATTCCAAAAGCTGAAACAGTACCTTGTAAATCCTTCCTTACTCATTGCCGGGCCTCCTTTTCTTTGTGCGGGACAATTTCCCTAAACCTACAATATCATATCTTCCGGAGCTTGTCACAATAAATACAATTTAAATACAATCGTTTTCCTTTTCTGCTTCGTCCCCTGTAGTTATCTTAAACCTGAAGTTATGCCTCGTTACGAATATTGTTTTGTCACGCTGGCGTTCAGGCACAAATTCTGCGCTATACTCTTCCAGCTTATTAATGCTTGCAATCAATCTGTGATCATCTGTAAATATCCATACTTTTGCGTACATATATACCTCCTTATAAACAACCTAACAATTTCTTATACTCTTCCGTCATTCCTACCTTGTAAGTGCCGTCCGTGATGGCCGCATAGCTTGCCGTCGTGAAGGTGCAGCCGTTCACGGTGACCTCGTGCGGCTCCGCATGACCGTACCATATGCAGCTCCCGCCCGCTTCCTTGAACACGTAACCGACTTCCAGCGCGTCAAGGCCGCCGTGCTCGAGGAGCTCTCTTGCGCCGAGGCCCAGCTTGTCGCCCGGCTTTTTCGTCGTTGCGACTCCGGATATCGTTAAATGCAACAGGCCGTCCTCGTCCTCATAAGCGTACTTTTTCGCGCCCATCGTCTTAAAGCGCTTTGCGATCATGTCCTTCTCCGGATATCCTAAATATTCCTTGTGACCGTCCGGAGCGGTCCAATATGCGCCATTCTCCTCGCACTTCCTTATCTGCTTCTTTGTGAGCCGATCAAGCGCCTTCTCGTTCCAGTATTGGCTCTTGCATGAGTCCGTGTCTGAATAGATCACCCAATACTTGCCGCTCTCGTCCTTCGTGCACTCCTGGAGCTCGTCCAGGTACTGCCTGCCGTAGCTCGTCACCCAAACGCCCCAGGCGTAGCATAAGAACGAATTTCGGGATCTGTGATACTTGTCGAGGAGATCCTGCAGCGTTTTTCCTTCAGGGAGCTTCTCGCTCCATTCTCCGGTACTTTCGTCAATGCTCGTCTCGAGACGGCAGGGATCCGTTAAAATGCAGCCAAAGGAGGCGTTGAGAAGATTTTTTGTCTTACCGTACCTATAATCAAGCTCGTTTAGTTCGTCTATCAGTTCCTTGTTGTCCGGATCCAGTTTTAGCTTCGCCTTAACCTCTTTTATCTGCATCTTCAGCTCGCATTTCTTGCCGAAGTACAAAAGGATCACGTTTCGTATGGGCTCCGGAAGGGGCTCTTTTCTCGCGTAGTGCACTTCGTCAAATATGATCGAGTCCCATTCATACTGCTTCTGTATGATCTTCCAGTCGATCTCATTTATTGTGATCCCGCAAACGCCGTCAACCTTAAGTACGCGCCCGTTGTCGCCCTGGATCTTCGACCCCGCCGGCCTCATGATCAGCTTGTCGCTGGATACGTACGGCATCGGCACTTCGGGCTTTAAGCGTAGATTTTCAAAGTAGACACGAAAGAGCACCGCGTATTCCTTGCACAGGTCGTTCAGCTCCTTAATGCTTTCTATCTTTCCGTACCTGGAAAAGCCGCCCATCGGGAAAAGCTCGTTTAGCATCGTAGCCGGATATTCCGAAACGTAATCAACGCCAAAAACGTCAAGCCATATGGCATTGGCAAAGAAGCGCGAGGCGTGCACGTTGCCGCCTCTTACTGCCTCTTTCAGGAGCTGGTAGACGTGCAGCGTTAACTTATTCTTAAGAAAGATCTTTTCCCGGTACCCCGGCCATTGCCTGCAGGCCCTCCGCAGGATCCTTCTTATGTAGCCGGTGCTCGTTATCGGAGTGCTGCATACGTTGTCATGCTCCCCCGCCATCTTGGACTTCATTGCATGGTATAGTCCTAACACGTCAATTACGCAATAGCCCATTTCCTTTGGCGTGAGCTTGTCCTTCGGCGTTCTGATCTTCCGATAGTCAAGATCGTCCCAGGGCTTTACGTAGGGGCACTCAATCTCCGTTTTTGTCAGCATGTAAAGGTTCATGTTTGAGGCCTTCCAGCTGCAGCGAAATTCTATTCCCAGTGCTTCTACAAAGATCTTCACCGGCTGGTGAGGTGCCGTCGCAAATACTGAGACCTCGCCGTATCTTTCCTTTAAGAAGGGATACATGAAAGCGTATTCAAATCCGGCGTTGTGAATGAAGCAGACCATGCGCTTTAACTTCTTAAGATGCAGATGTTCCCTGATGCGCTCCAGCATTTCAAAAAACTGATCCCAGTACCTCGCAAATATCACCTGACCGCAAACGCACGCCTGCCAGCAATACATAAAGGCCCAGGGCGGCACGTCATAGCCGCCCTTTGGATTTTTAACGCCGGGCATCGTCGTTGACTCTATGTCGAAGGTAATGAAGTCCGTCATGTATGCGATCTTGTCATGACCTCGCCCTTTGGGGCTGATCATGAATTGCTGCGGGATCCGTTCAAGGTCGAGATCCTCCGGAGCGAATACTTCTATTTTTTCCTTGCTGCCGTCTTTCTTTTGGACTTCGATTTTTTGGCCTTTGCCTTTGCCGCCTTTTCGCGTGCTTTGTTTCTCGCTTGTACGTAGTTGTTCCACTCTGTGTTCTTCCCTCTGCCGGTAATGGCTCCAACGTTTAATTTTTGGGCAAGTGACTTCATGTCTACGGCCTCGCCTGCCTTCTCCTGCTCTGCCAGGTATTCAGCCATGAGGCGCTGGATTTCCTTGTGCGAGAGTTTTCCTTTTTCATATGCCTTGTTGTAAAGCTCTACGATGTCGTCTGAAGTCAGATACTCCGCGAGATTTGAGAATGCCGTAGAGTTAAGAAAGTTATAAAAGGACTTATACCCCGCCGCACTGATCCCCGCCTTCTTAAAGGTCTCCTCAGTTTGTGAAACGTACCTTGCAGCGACTCCGGCCTTGCTTGTCTCCTGATTAAGGAAGGACTGCAGCGCGAAGAGCTCACGCCGTGCGCTGGTAACGTCCTTTACCGGGCTCTCCCTGAAGCGCAGCTTGCCGCTTTTCGTGCTCTCAACGTGCCTGATCTGCTTTATCTGATTATAGGCATATTGTGCTGCGCCAAACTCGGAGAGCTTCTCTCCGGTGCTGGCCTTCCTTCTCTCCAGTCGCACAAGTCTCTGATTGGCCCTCTTTGCCAGCTGCACGCGGAGCCTTTCGACCTCCAGCGCGTCGAGCTTGAAGGGGTTTACGTTGACCGCGCCGGGGCCTTCAATCTTTTTCCTTGCCATTTGCTTCTTTCCTCCTTCCCTTGTTTTCTAAATAACAGCTCTTATGGAAGTATTGCCGGAGCGTTGAGCCGAATGGCATCTTGTACTCCGTCCATTCTACGCCGTCCTCGGCAAAAGCTCTGTAGCTGATCGTCTGCCCGCAGTAGGGGCAGATATTATTTACTTTCTTGGGCATTTTTGCACCTCCTGATTTCAATGTCGGGATTTTCAATAAATCTCACAAGATCACGGTAGCACTTCGGGCACAGATCAAACTCGCCGTTATTATATCCAGGGCAGCGTATAAAGTAGTGCCGACTGCTGACCGTGTTCCAGTTACCCTCTGTTTTGCATCTGTCACAAACAAGAACCTGCTTAGAGCTCATTTTATACCTCCTTAAACTTCTTGGCTCCCATACTGTCGCGGGGAATGGAGTGCGCAGCATGGGGCATTTTTGTTTCGTTGTCAATTCTGTGCCGGATATTCCAGGCATCTACGGATTTTCTGATCATCGTACCGGTGCTGGTGTTTCCGTGTACCCTGACCTTCGGACCCTGGGCGTCACACTTAACGCATTTAACCCAGCAGCGCCTCCGGCCGTCGTCCGTTGTCTCTTCCATGACGGAAAATCCATAAGGTCCTTCGGTTTTGTTTCCGCAGAAGGGGCAGAGAATAAAATCATACATTTGTTATGCTCTCCTCCTTTATAATTTCTTTCGTTTCGTATATTTCCTCATCAATTACGCTCATAAGCTGAGGCTTAAGGTTCTGATCATCAAACCAGCCGGCACGAGGTGAGACGCCGTAATGGCCATATCTGCACACCAGGGCACCGAAAATAATGTTACCGTCGTCGGACCATTCACACCAAATACCGTCGAGTCTCTTACTAAGCTCAAGAAGTACCTTAAGATAATCCGACGCGTCTCGATTGTACCATAATGAATTAAGCATTGCTCTGAGGAACTCTTGCTCCTCGTCATACGTTCGTATTGTATTTGTGATCATAGGCTCATCTCCTCCAACGTTCTGTATCCTACTTCATACGGAAGTATGCTGCCCTCCGCGATCTGCCGGGCCGCGCTGGCCTGCGTGTAGGGTTGAGTGAGACCGGACCAAAAGCAAACACCGTTGCGAAGGTACAATATCAGGGGCTCCTGATTGCCGTACTGATTAAGTACGATCTTGTTCGACGTCTCGCCGATGCTCCAGCCATTGCTCCAGGTGTAACCCAGGCGGCGCAGCATCGGGACGAGGTTTGAGAGGTAATCTTTCGTAGGAAGGTATATTCTAATCATTCTCGATCCGGACCTCCTTCCATTCTGATTTAGTGAAGCCGTGCTGCGTGAAGCCGTCACGGTCTACCATGCGGGTAGTTACTTCTGATACTACAATCTTACCGTAGCTCAGTGCGTGCAGGGAAGCCTCTTCAAAGACAACCTCGCGGCCTGAGCTCATTACTACTGTTACCTTCATTGTTCTCCTTCTGATGCATTGCCGGCTGCATCTGCCGAAGCGGCACAATTTGCCGTAATCATCATAGCACGGATCAGGGCCGGTTGTCATGAAAAGTACAATTTAAATACAAGTTAGCC
>Ga0265298_10007172_pt1 | contig 13597 bp, 7 predicted proteins | sample AusTroGonzalo_MG_3_FD_193486 | JGI IMG/M metagenome (GOLD analysis project Ga0265298, IMG submission 193486) | Bovine rumen microbial communities from tropical cattle in Woodstock, Queensland, Australia - Gonzalo_01 | ecosystem: Host-associated > Mammals > Digestive system > Stomach > Rumen ...
CGTTATCGTCCACTCTTCCTGCTGTCCTGGTGTCAACCGATCGCGGAAAGTCTCCCACTTCAACTTCAGTTTCTTGTCGGGCATAGGCCGGCGGATAACTGCCTGATGGTTGTGGCAGATGCCGTTTTTCACCCATGCGTATGTCAACAGCAGTCCATTACCATATTCCTCCTTATAGGTGAACTTGCGATTCAACAGGCTTCTATTCTCCTTGACGACACCGTTCTCCAGCATCTTCTCACCGGAGAAAATACTATAAACGATATAAAGGTCAGGGTCAGAGGAACCTACCTGCAACGTCACAGGCTTACCGTCGGCAGGGAAGTCGTTCGACGACAGATAGAACCAATCATCGGTCTTGAAGGCCGGCATCGTATCGTCCAGTCCGAAGACGACAAACGTCAGTTCTATGGAGTCATCCTCACATACTGCCTCCAAGCGATGTTCGCCACTTTTACATTGAACGTTAAACAATGAACATTGAACGTTGGCTACCGTCTGCTGCCACTTGCCACCATCCAAGCGATATTTTACCATTCCCTCAATCTCCTGTCCTGCAGCATTACGACGGCTGAAAGTCACTTGCGGCAATTGGTCACTGCGTACTTGTCGCGGCAGGTCACACACCAGTGCCGTCCGGCGATTGCCCAAGGGCAGTGACATCGTGCCGTGGTGTGTCTCACCCGCCATATCGGTCACATCGGCTTCTACTACAAAATGATAGAACGCCGTCGACGACTTGCTTTCACCGGGCAACAACATCGGCATGTCTGCCGTAAACATACCCTCCTCGTCGGTCGTTGTCTCAGCCTCGTACAACAATGTACGCTGACGATCCCATCCCAACAGACTACTGTTCCAATAACTCGAATACGACAGCCACCACCAAGCCATCTGCCGGTAGACGGCATATTTCACCTTGGCATCTTGTACAGGTACGCCGCTATAGGTCATGGCCTGAGCCTTTGCCTTCACGGTGTCGCCCTGCTGATAAGCCTCCTTGTACTCCTCAAACTCCACTTGGAAAGTCGGTCGCTTATATTCCTCTACCCGGATGCTGACGCTGCTACCTCCGCTACGCACGGTGAAACGCCCGCCCAACAGTCCCATTGGCAGCGTAAACTGTGCGCTACACTTCCCGTAACGGTCAGTCTGTACAGTCTGCGTACCCACCGTCTTATAGTTGGCATCACGCAGTTCCAAATTCACCCGATAGTCTTCCAGCACCACATTGTCCATGGCACCCTTCTCTTGCCATACCAGTGCCGTCACATAGACAGTCTGCCCTGGACGGTAGATGCTTCGGTCAGTAAACAGCTTCGTTTGCACAGCCTGATACGTCCGGCCACTATAATAATAGCTACTCCTCCCTCCTGCCGGCGGACAATAGCAGTCACTCTTCGTATAGGCAAAAGCCTCCACTGGTACCCGAGAACCTTGAACATTTTGCTTTTCGTTTTCGTTTTGGTTTTGGTTATACACCGCTTCGCCCCGGGCATTACATGTCAGCGTCTTCATCACCGGCTCCTCATCCCACCGCCGTTCCATCGACAGCCTGATCTTGGCACCAGCGACAGGCTGTCCCGTAGTGGCATCGACTACCACATAACGCGTCTTCTGGTCAGGCTGAGCCTGTCGTAACAGTCTCAGGGCAGACACGAAATAGAGCTGTCGGTGTACCTCGGTCTGGGGCTGCGTGGCGGTTTCTATCATATAGACACCTGCTGGCAGTCCCTGCAGCAACAGTGAGTCTTCAAAAATGTCATAAGGCTCATGACCGCTGAAAGTGACCGTTCGCTCCGCCTCCTTCACCTCCGTCAAGCCCTCGCTCATGCGCTCATAGTCCCCCTTTTCATCAGGATTCAACTCCGTGTCACCAGCCAGTGTCGTACGAAAGACGCGTATAGTCAAGCTCTGCAAGTTGCGCAACCCCGTCAGTCTGACCGTCTGTGCCTTGTTCACTTCAGCCACGCTATAGTCCATCCGGCAGTAGTACTGCGAACTGAGCAGCGCTGCCCGACGGTTCTTCAATAGACCCGATCGCTTCCACGCACCCCAACGCTGCAGCGACTCATCCAACCATGCCAGGCGCTCCTTGGGAGCGAAGCCGTCCATGCTGTCGTAACGCCTGACAGCCAGTTCACAAGCCTCAGGCAAGTCACTATATATGGCTATCAGCGAGTCAATCCCCGCTATTGACGATGGGAGATGACAAGCCGTCAGACAAGCCGCCTGACGGTTCCCGGCCTTAGCATAGTAGTCGTACAACAGTTCCCAGGCCCCTAACTCCGACCCGATCACACTCAGCAGATCATGGCCGTAGACTTCACTATCCCTGCCCAACACCACAAACGGACTGAAAGCCTCGTCCTTCACTGCCGCCAGCGCCTCCGGGTTTTGCAAAGCCCGTTCCGCATACTCACGGCTCTTGTCCATCCAGTTATCGTCCAACATCGGATTATCACGATACACCAACGACAGCACAGCAGCCAGCACAGCGTTTTGGTTTTGGTTTTCGTTGAACTTCGTTCGAGCCTGCTCACGCTCGGCAGAGCTCAAGTTAACTTGACTCTGCTCTCGCTTAGTCGCAGTCTTAACCAACTGTCTCTCTATTCTGTCTACAGCCGGTCGCAGCGAGTCAGGTGCAATCTCAGCCAACAGTTTCGAGTGCATGAGTGTGGCCTTCACCAGTTGCCCACCCTCCTGTTCTTCCGTCGCCTTCGTCTCCAATTTCTCCAATGCCGTCATGGCCGTTCTTGGCAAGTCTTTTGCCACGGCCTCCTGCACCTCGTCCCACAATTGTTGAAACGTCTGTCCTTTCATACCCATTGTCATTAGCAGCAACCCTGCCGTTATAATTAGTCTGTTCATCATATACCACTTTTTTAGTCAAAGTTTCAGCACAAAGGTACAAAAAAAATGTCAATTATCAATAATCAATGATTCATTTACCCTTTTACTTTTTACTTTTTTACCTTTTAAACATTAACTTTTAACTTTTACCTTTATTATTATAGTCTGCACGATGCCACGAACCATCAGATAAAGCAACATGGACAACCATAGGCTATGATTACCTATAAGAGGCAGAAAAAGAATGGTTCCGGTAAAGAACACCCCCATGGCAATAGCCGACGACAACAACATGCCTCTCGTTTGGGTAATCCCGATAAAAATACCGTCCCAGATAAAAGCAGCAACACCCGCTGCTGGAATCATATAAGCCCACCATACATAATGCTGAGCTGACTCAACCACTAACGGTTCGTCTGTAAGTAATCGAAGGAAAGGCATGCCTCCAATAACGTAGACTAACGTAAAAAGTGTTGTCATGATTATTCCCCATCCAAACAAGCGGCGTACAACATCGTGAAAAGCTGTCAGGTTTTGAGCCCCCCAGTAGCGGCCTCCCAATGCCTCGCCAGCATACGCAAAGCCATCCAACACGTACGAAAAGAGCAGGTAGAGCTGCATCAGCAACGTATTGACAGCTAAAATCGTGGCGCCCTGCCGTGCCCCTGCAGACGTAAAATAGAGGTTCACTGCCACCAGACAAAGAGTCCTCAAAAAAATGTCACGGTTGACGTTCAGGAATGAGGTGAACGGCTTGCTTTGAGCAACAAATAGTGATTGCAACGGAAACAACCGACGATAATAACGCCATAACAATACCATCGCCATCATAAAGCCCGCATATTGTGCAATGACCGTACCGAGAGCTACTCCCTCAACCTTCATTTTCAACCCATAGACCAGTATCAGCGAAGCAAGGATATTGACCGTATTCTGTATAATAGAAACGAACATGGGAATACGAGTGTTTTGCATACCTATGAACCAGCCGCTAAGCGAATAGAGTCCTAAAACGGCAGGAGCGCCCCAAATGACTATATCGAAATAGGTAAGTGCCAAAGGACGCACATCTGCCGTAGGGGCAATGAACCACAGCATGACTTCATGTAACGGCCACTGAAGGACAATCATCAACAAGGCAATAGCCATTGACAATACCATAGAACGGGACAACAAACCTGTGACCTCTGGCATATCGCGACGGCCACGGGCCTGTGCAGTCATTCCGCTGGTTCCCATGCGAAGGAATCCGAATACCCAGTAGACAAGGTTGAAAATCATAGAACCAACGGCAATACCTCCGATGTAGGCGGCAGCACCCATGTGTCCCACGATGGCCGTATCCACCAGCCCCAACAACGGCACTGTGATGTTTGTCACGATGGCTGGCAGGGCTATTTTCAGTATTTGTCGGTCTCTATTTCTCATTTTTTACTGCAAAGATATAAAATAATTGAGAATTGAGAATTGATATTGATAATTATTTCGTATCTTTGCCGAAACTTTAAAGCCATTATAACTATGAAGATTGGAGATATGGCGCCCGAAATACTTGGGCGCGACGAGCAAGGAAGAGAGATTAAACTCAGTGAATATCGTGGCAGAAAGCTCATCTTATATTTCTACCCGAAGGACAATACCAGTGGTTGTACGGCAGAGGCATGCAGTCTGCGCGACCATCATCAAGAACTTCAACAGGCAGGTTACGAAGTTGTAGGCGTCAGCAAGGACTCTGCAGCCAGCCATGTCAAGTTCAAAGAAAAGTATGAATTGCCATTCCCCCTGATAGCGGATGTGGACCATACGCTATTAGAGGCCATGGGGGCTTGGGGTGAGAAAAACATGTACGGCAAGAAGACTATGGGCACTATCCGTACCACCTTCATTATTGATGAGGAAGGACGTATTGCGAACATCTTTGCCGGCAAACAGGTGAAAACGAAGGAACATGCTGAGCAGATATTGGATATTTAAGATCATATTATCATGGAACTGAAAAAGAACAAATCGGCCTTGGCAGCACTGGCCACTCTCGGCGTAACTGCCATTGCTGCTGGAGCTACTGCCTTCGTGAAATTACGGGAAAAACGCCGTGAACATGAAGAGCTGCAAGAGGAAACGGACAGGCTGACAGCTGAGCAAATGATGGTCTACAACGATGCCATCAAGTCTTTTCTCTCGTTGAACAACCGTATCTATGAGTTGCGCCAGTACCGCGTCCAGTTACAACCGCTGATAAAATGGCTGGCCATGGAGGGTGACAAGCCCCAAACGACAAGCGATGTGGCTGATGTCGACAAGCTATGTGCCGACATTGGACGTTTCCTGACTACCAAGGTTCCCTTTATCAATGCTTGCCTTAATACCATACTTCAAGACGGCAGTACGTTTTCTGATTACGTACATGCAGGAGTTGACGGAACGTTTGACGCTACGTTGGCTGAAGAACCGACAGGCATCTGTGTCGAGGAGGGAACACCTATCAAGTATGTCTTGAAGCTCGGCTACTATTTCCCAGACACGGCTCTTGTACAGCATCCCGTCAAAGCCATCGTAGTAGTATGAAACGCTTGACTATAAGCTGTTGGCTGTTGGCTATTGGCATTCTCGCCTGGGCACAGGTGTTCACACTCGAACAGCGAAGCGACAGTCTTTCTGTACTCACGCTGTCTACCGACTCTACTTGTGACCATTGGCAACTGCCCTACCCCATCTACCGCATGGATACTGGCGATATGGATGGCGATGGCAGCATCGATGCACTGGTCGGAGTCATCAAGTCAACACGGTTCTACCCGGAGAAAGCCCGTCGGCTGTTTATCTTCAAGAACTATCACGGGCTGGTGCGTCCGCTTTGGATGGGGTCGAAGCTGGGGGGTATCTTACAGGACTTCCGCTATGCTGACGGACGAGTGCGTAGCCTCGAAACAACGACAGACGGACAATACGTAGTGGCAGAATACCGCTGGAGCGGCTTTGGACTCGTCTTAGACCGCTCTCTTGCCAAGGGCATTGGAGAAAAAGAAGCAAGAGAATTGTTTTACCAATAACTAATCATCATTTTTTCACCTTAATTTACTATTTTTACAATGAGATACTGTCTATTCATCCTTTTATGTCTGGCTACCATTACGGCCAAAGCGCAGGAACAGAGAACTGTCATCATTCCCGGCAAAGGACATATTGATGTGGAACAACTAAACAAAGCCGTCGACCTGAATCAAGATATTTCACAGCTAAACATCACAGAGCTTCGTATCCTGCGGAACAGTTTCTGGGCACGCGAGGGTTATCCCTTCCGCGATGCTTTCCTACGCGGTGTGTTCCAAAACACGACTTGGTATGACTCACTGATGTGGAAGCGCTACGAACTGACGGAGGAGTCGACGGATGACTACAACGACAATTTGAGTTACCGCGACAACTACTACCGTTGGGACGGCCGCAAACCTATCAAGATTAGCAAAGAGGAACAGGAATTCATTAACCGTCTGAATACCCGTGAACAAGAGTTACGCAAGGAGAACTTCCAGCCAAGCAAAGCTGGCTGGCGAGTAAACATGGACGCGGTGCTCAATGCCATGCAGTTGGAGCAATTCGACCCGCGTCTCCAAGACAAGCTGGGCCGACTGGGCTTTGCCGTCGTCCCAGCCCAGAACGAACAACTGTTCCATGTCTACGAAAAAAACGACTATGCTAATTTCCCTAATTTCGTCACCACCGACCTCTACCTACAACTTTATCATTTGTATTTCGACTGCCTGCTGCGCGACGTAGAACAGCAGAAACTATCCCAGACGGTACAGCAGTTGTGCAAACGGGGAATAGCTCTGACTGCAAAGCGAAGCACCCCTGAACAGAACTACCTGTTCTGTTTCTTCCAGGTGGCAGATGCACTGGCTGCTGGTGGATATAACCCACGAGGCACCGATACCCCCGCTTGTATCATGGAAGAATATCAGAAAGCGACGGCTTCAAAGGACGACTACTCCCAATATCTTGGTTTCACAGAAACTTACTTTCCATATTCGCTGTTCCGTCCCCGAGGCCATTACACACGCAACGAGACACTGCAACGTTATTTCCGCGCCATGATGTGGCTTCAGACAGCTCCATTCGCCACAGACAAACCAGAACAGTTGAAAGCTGCCGTAGCGCTTGCTGAACTGACAGGTAGCGACCCACAAATGAGGAAATTGTACCAACAACTGACAGAGCCCATGACGTGGCTTTTCGGTGCCCCAGACAACATCAATATTATCCAGGTTTACGACTTGATGAGGAAAACGGGCAAGACCGCCATGCAGATGATAAAGGACGAGAAAGCACTCAATCAACTGCGCCAGCAGATAGAGCAGTTGGCAGAAAAGCAGACACGCATACGGCCAAAGTTCGAATATAGCAGCCGCTACAAGATCAATCTGATGCCACAGCGCTATATGCCAGACGCAGAAGTGCTCCAGGAGATGGTCGACTACGACAACAATCCAACCCGTCGTGCGCTACCCAAGGGACTGGATATCATGGCAGCCATAGGTGTTGCCTCTGCCGAACGCATTCTGACTGACGAGTTGAAAGAAGACCGTCAATGGAACGGCTTCATGCCTGCCCTTCGCCGCATGAAGCAGCGCATGGACGAGATAGACTGGAACCAGACCATCAGCACGCGCTGGATAAACGCCTTGACCACGGTGTGTGACACCTGCAAGGGTTACCCGTTCTTTATGCTGACACAGCAATGGCAGAAAAAAGAATTGAACGCGGCACTGGCCTCATGGGCCGAACTGAAACACGATGCCATACTCTATGCCAAACAGCCGTTCGGGGCTGAGTGTGGCGGTGGTGGTCCCCCTACGCCTGTGGTGAAGGGCTACGTAGAACCAAATGTGAAGTTCTGGCAGCGTGCCATTGACCTGCTTGATGCCACTTCGGCCATCCTTGAGAAGTACGGATTCATGACAGAGAAGGGCACTCAGGCTACTACCCGTATGCGGGAGGAAGCCAAATTCCTGTTGGAAGTCAGCAAGAAGGAGCTGACTGGCCGCAAGTTGAGCGAAGAGGAGTATGACCAATTGAAATGTATTGGCGCCACCTTCGAAAACATCACACTTGACCTGATTAGCGACCCTGACACGACATTGATGGGTTGGGACAGCGTGGAAGGAACGGACCGGAAAGTAGCACTCATCGCTGACGTCTACACGGCAAATGCGAATAATAATCCAGAAAAATGCATCATGTATGCCGGTGTGGGACTGGCCGACGAGATATATGTGATTGTGGAGGTGGAGGGCTATCTCTGGCTCATGCGTGGTAGCGTATTATCGTACCGTGAGTTGAGACGTCCTCTCAACATCCAGCGTCTGACGGACGAGGAATGGCAGCAGCATCTGGAAAGTGATCCAGACGACGGACGTCCGGAATGGATGAATGAAATCCTGGTACCCATGAAGGAAACGCCAAAAGCGAATGAGAGGTATTTTTATAGTACTGGCTGTTAGCTGGCTGCTCTGTCTGCCGTCGCAGGCGCAGGACACGCTGCGCATCACGCTGACGGGTGACATCCTGCTGGACCGTGGGGTTCGCCAGGTGATAGACGGTCATGGGATGGACTGTCTCTTCAGTGCGGACATTGACTCGGTATTGCAGCAGTCGGACGTGGTCATTGGCAATCTGGAATGTCCTGCCACCACCATCGTCGCTCCGGTCATGAAGCGCTATGTGTTCCGTGGGGAACCGGGTTGGCTGACAGACCTGAGAAGGCACGGGGTGACACACCTGAACCTGGCAAACAACCACAGCATAGACCAGGGACGCAGGGGACTGGAAGACACGTGGCTGAACATCAGCAAGGCTGGAATGACGCCCATCGGTGCCGGCCATAACATGCAGGAGGCTGCCGCGCCCGTATTAATCAGTGAACGGCCTCGCCGTGTCTGGATGCTGGCATCGCTGCGACTGGCATTGGAAAACTTTGCATACCTGCCAGACCAGCCGTGTGTCAGCCAGGAGAGTATTGACTCGCTGGCTACTCGCATCACTCGCCTCAAAGCTGCCGACCCGTCGTGCTACGTGATTGTCAGTCTGCACTGGGGGTGGGAAAACCATACGGAGGTGCTGCCTCAGCAACGGGAGGAGGCTCACAGGCTGATAGCGGCAGGGGCGGACTGCCTGGCATGTCATCACCCGCACACGCTGCAGGAGCGTGAGGACTATCGGGGCAAGCCGATATTCTACAGCATGGGCAACTTCATCTTCGACGCTCAACGCGAAATGAACCGTCAGGGGTGCATGGTCCGCCTGCACATCACTGCCACAGAGGCATGGGCAGAGCAGGTGGACACCGTCATTGAAAAGGGAAGTTTTAAAATTCAGAAGTTAAAGGGAAGTTATCGGCCTTCGGCCTAAGAATAAACCAAGAGTAAAAATTATACAATGATCAATTATATAATATGATTAACCGAGAACTATTACAACCTGAGAGCATCGTAGTGATAGGTGGCTCAAACAATGTGCATAAGCCGGGTGGTGCCGTGGTGCGCAACATCCTACAGGGCAACTATGGGGGTACGCTACGCGTAGTAAACCCGAAAGAGGACATGGTACAGGGCATCAAGGCTTTCCACGATGCGAGGGAACTGCCACCAACGGAATTGGCTATCCTGGTGGTGGCTGCAAAATACTGTCCTGACTATGTGGAGCTGATGGCCAAAGAGAAAGGGACGCGTGCGTTCATCATCATCTCGGCGGGCTTTGGCGAAGAGACCATGGCGGGTGCCGAACTGGAGCAGCGCATCCTGGAAACGTGTGAGCAATACAGCTGCGCACTCATCGGTCCCAACTGCATTGGACTGCTCACGCGCTGGCATCACAGCGTGTTTACACGTCCCATTCCGAACCTCGACCCCAAGGGTGTCGACTTTATATCGGGCAGCGGAGCTACGGCAGTATTCATCTTGGAAAGTGCTGTCACCAAGGGTCTTCAGTTTAACAGCGTCTGGAGCATTGGCAACGGCAAACAGATTGGTATCGAGGACGTGGTACAATACATGGACGAGAACTTCGACGCTGAACACGACTCACTCGTCAAGCTGCTGTACATAGAGAATATCAGCGACCCGGACAAGTTGCTGTTTCATGCCACATCACTCATCCGGAAGGGCTGCCGTATCGCCGCCATCAAGGCGGGAAGCAGCGAGAGCGGTAGCCGTGCGGCATCGAGTCATACAGGAGCCATCGCTACCAGTGACTCGGCAGTAGAGGCATTGTTCCGTAAAGCGGGCATCGTACGCTGCTTCAGTCGTGAGGAGCTGACTACCGTGGGGTGTATCTTCACACTGCCCCGTTTCAACGGCAAGAACTTTGCCATCGTGACCCATGCCGGCGGTCCTGGCGTCATGCTGACCGATGCGCTGTCAAAGGGGGGCATGCTGGTGCCGCCGCTGACGGGAGAGGCTGCCAACGAGTTGAAAACCAAGTTATTGCCAGGCAGCAGCGTCTCGAACCCCATCGACATCTTGGCTACTGGTGGTGCAGAACAGTTGGCGACAGCCATCGACTTCTGTGAACATCACTTCGACGACATCGATGCCATCATGGTCATCTTCGGCACGCCTGGCTTGGTGAAAATCTTCGAGGTTTACGACGTGCTTCACAAAAAGATACAAGAGTGCCGTAAACCCATATTCCCCATCCTGCCCAGTGTCAGCACAGCAGGCCCTGAGGTACAGGAGTTCCTGAAGCGTGGCCACGTCAACTTCAGCGACGAGGTGACACTGGCTACCGCCCTCTCACAGATTATGAACACGCCGCCGCCAGCCTCGCCAGAGGTACAGCTCTACGGCATCGACATCCCCAGACTGAACAAGATCATATTCCGCGAAATCAGCCGTTTGGAGTCGAAAGGGCTTCAGAGCGGCTATCTCGCCCCTGATACGGTACGCGAGATACTCACCTGTGCCGGCATCCCCCTCGTACCCGAAATGGTCTCCACCTCGAAGGAAGAGCTTACTGCCTTTGCACAGAAAGTGGGATTCCCCGTCGTGGCCAAGGTGGTAGGACCTGTACACAAGAGCGACGTGGGCGGTGTGGCTCTCAACATCAGAACCCCTGAGCATCTCTCGCTCGAGTTCGACCGTATGATGAAGATTCAGGATGCCACGGCAGTGATGGTACAGAAGATGATCAAGGGCACCGAACTGTTTATCGGTGCCAAATACGAGCCACGCTTCGGACATGTGGTACTCTGTGGTCTAGGCGGCATCTTCGTCGAAGTGCTGAAGGATGTGTCCAGCGGCCTTGCTCCCCTTTACTATGGCGAAGCGTGGTCCATGATACACTCGCTAAGGGGCTATAAGATATTAAAGGGTACGCGTGGACAGCAGGGTATCAACGAACAGAAGTATGCCGATATCATCGTACGCCTGTCAACACTGCTGCGCTTTGCCACTGAAATCAAGGAGATGGACATCAATCCGCTACTCGCAGACGATAAAGACGTAGTAGCTGTCGATGCTCGCATATTGATAGAAAGGTAAAAGGGTAAAAAAGTAAAAAGGTAATAATTATCAATTGTAATATCATTATGGAACAACAGAAACGTTATGGTCATTTCGACGACCAACACCGCGAGTACGTCATTACCGACCCGCAGACACCGTGGCCCTGGATCAACTATCTGGGCAATGAAGATTTCTTCTCACTCATCTCCAACACCGCCGGAGGCTACTCCTTCTACAAGGACGCCAAGTTCCGCCGCATCACCCGCTATCGTTACAACAACGTACCGATGGACAATGGTGGCCGCTACTTCTACATCAAGGATGGCGATACCGTCTGGAACCCAGGATGGAAACCCTGTAAGACACCCCTCGACTTCTACGAGTGCCGTCACGGCATGAGCTATACACGCATCACAGGTCGTAAGAATGGCGTAGAGGCCAGCGTGCTGTTCTTTGTGCCGCTGAAGAAGTGGTGCGAGGTGCAGAAGCTGACGCTGACGAACAATTCGTCAGACACAAAACAACTGAAGCTTTTCAGCTTCGAGGAGTGGTGTCTATGGAATGCCGCCACCGACATGGAGAATTTCCAGCGTAATTTCTCGACGGGCGAAGTCGAGATCGAAGGAAGCACCATCTACCACAAGACAGAGTATCGCGAGCGCCGCAACCACTACGCTTTCTATCATGTGAACACCGAGATTCAAGGTTTCGACACCGACCGCGAGACCTTCGTAGGATTGTACAACGAGTTTGCTGATCCTCAGGCCGTCATGGAAGGCAAGCCCCGCAACAGTCACGCCCACGGTTGGAGTCCTATTGCCTCGCACTATATCGAGGTCACGCTACAGCCTGGCGAGTCGAAAGACTTCGTGTTCCTGCTGGGTTACATCGAAAATGAGCAGGACGAGAAATTCGAGGCTCCTCAGGTCATCAACAAGAAGAAGGCACATGCCCTCATCGCTGAGCTCGACACTACCGAGAAAGTGGACAAGGCTTTTGCTGAATTATGCGAATACTGGGATGCCCTTCTTAATATATATAAGGTACACACGGGTAACGACAAAATCGACCGCATGGTCAACATCTGGAACCAGTACCAGTGCATGGTGACCTTCAACTTCTCGCGCTCAGCATCGTTCTTCGAGAGTGGCGTAGGCCGTGGTATGGGCTTCCGCGACAGCAATCAGGACCTTGTAGGCTTCGTCCATCAGATTCCGCCACGTGCCCGCCAGCGCATCATTGACATCGCCTCGACACAGTTCCCTGACGGTGGCTGCTACCACCAGTACCAACCGCTCACCAAGCGTGGCAACAACGACATCGGCGGTGGTTTCAACGACGACCCCTGCTGGCTCATCTTCGGCACCGTGGCTTACATCAAGGAGACGGGCGACTTCTCCATCCTTGACGAGATGGTGCCCTTCGACAACCAGCCTGGCTCCGAGGTAACACTCTTCGAACATCTGAAGATCTCGATGGACCACGTCATCAAGAACCTTGGTCCCCACATGTTGCCGCTCATCGGTCGTGCCGACTGGAACGACTGTCTGAACCTCAACTGTTTCTCATGGGATCCAAACGAAAGTTTCCAGACCACCGAGAACGTCTCTGAGGGCACCAAGGCAGAATCGCTGATGATTGCAGGCTTATTCGTCGTCACTGGCAAGGATTATGTAGCACTTTGCAAAAAGATTGGTAAGGCCGACGAGGCTGCCCGCATGCAGCAGGCTGTCGATGAGATGATCAAGGCTGTGAAGAAGCACGGTTGGGATGGCGAGTGGTATCTGCGTGCCTACGACTTCTATGGCCGTAAGATTGGCTCCAACGAGTGCGAGGAGGCTAAGATCTTCATTGAGTCACAGGGCTGGTGTACCATGGCTGAGATTGGTGCCGAGGACGGCATGGTTGCCAAGTCGCTCGATTCTTGTAAGAAGTATCTGGAGTGCGAGCACGGTATGGTACTCAACAACCCAGCCTTCACCAAGTATATCTACGAGTATGGCGAGATTTCTTCATATCCCGAGGGCTACAAGGAGAATGCTGGTATTTTCTGCCACAACAATCCGTGGGTCATCATCGGCGAGTGTATCGCTGGTCGAGGCAACGATGCCTGGAGTCACTACGCAAAAATTCTGCCGAGCTACGTAGAGGAAAAATACCAGACGCTGCATAAGGTGGAGCCTTACGTGAACTGCCAGATGGTAGCAGGCAAAGACGCCGCCCGTCCCGGCGAGGGCAAGAAC
>Ga0265298_10007174_pt1 | contig 13595 bp, 9 predicted proteins | sample AusTroGonzalo_MG_3_FD_193486 | JGI IMG/M metagenome (GOLD analysis project Ga0265298, IMG submission 193486) | Bovine rumen microbial communities from tropical cattle in Woodstock, Queensland, Australia - Gonzalo_01 | ecosystem: Host-associated > Mammals > Digestive system > Stomach > Rumen ...
ACACCAGGACGAATGCAAGCAGAATTCTCATTCTCAAGGACAATCAGCGCAAAGCTATTGGGGTCAGGGAATAGGGTTTGTCGGCGGGAGAGAGGCCGCGCCTGCGGTTCGGGCGCTCGCTCATGTCAAATTCGAGGGTGCAACCCTGCATCAATTCTTCGTGGGTCAGGTAGAGGCGGGAGAGCGGCTTGCCGTTGAGGCGGACGCTGTGTACGTAGCGTTTGCGGTCGCTGACGCCCGGCGCCTTGATCTCGATGGTGTTCCCGTTTTCCAGCGTCACTTTCATGTATGGCAGGTACGGCGCTCCGAGCACGTACTGGTCGCAGCCCGGTGCCACGGGATAGAAGCCCATCACGGAGAAGATGTACCAGGCGGACATCTGCCCGCAGTCGTCGTTGCCGCCCAGGCCGCGGATGTCGTTGCGGTACATCCTGTCGAGGATGGTGCGGATGCGGTCCTGCACCTTCCAGGGCTGCGTGGTCCAGGCATAGAGATAGGGGATGTGGTGGCTGGGCTCGTTTCCGTGCACATAGCCGCCGATCAGGCAGTCGGCCGTAATGTCCTCATTGTCTTCGTAATACTTCTCGGGCAGGTCCATGTCAAAGAGCGCGTCGAGCCGCTCCCGGAACACATTCTCGCCGCCCATGCAGTCCATCAGCCCGCGGGGATCCTGGGGAACATGGAAGGAGAAGTTCCAGGAGTTTCCCTCGATGAATCCTTCGCCGGAGGTCTGCAGGGGATCCATGTCCGCCTTGAAATGGCCGTCCTTGTAGCGGGGCGAGGCGAAGCCGCTGGAAGGGTCGAAAGTATTCTGATAGGAGCGCGCGCGATCCAGGAAAGCTGCCGCGATGTCTTCCCGTCCCAGAACCTGTGCCGCATGGCAGATGCTCCAGTCGTCGAAACTGTATTCCAGCGTATTGGAAGCCGCCGTGCCGTCATTGTCGAAAGGCGCATAGCCGTACCGGATGTAATCCTGCTGGGAAGGCCAGTACGGGCAGTCGGCCGTGGCTACCATGGCGGCGAAGGCCTCATCCGGGTCGATCGCGGCGCCCTTGACGAGGGCGTCTGCCACCACGCTGACGGCATGATAGCCCGTCATGCACCAGCCTTCGTTACCCATCAGGCTCCACACAGGCAGCATTCCCACGGGATTCTCCTGCCAGTGCGCCAGCATGGAGCGGACCATGTCGGTGTTGCGGCCGGTCTTGAGCAGGCCCAGCAGCGGATGCTCGGCCCGGTAGGTGTCCCAGACAGAGAACACCGTATAGTTCGTAAAACCTTCGGCCTGATGGATTTCCCCGTCAACGCCGCGGTAGCGCCCGTCCACGTCCATGTAAACGGACGGATTGATCATCGTGTGATACAAAGCGGTATAGAGGCTCGCCTTCTGGTCTTCCGAGCCTTCGCACGCCACTACGCCAAGTTCGCGTTCCCATGCCTGCGCCGTCTCGCGCCGGACCTGCTCGAACGATTTCCCGCCAGCTTCGGCGGCCAGGTTTTTCAAAGCGCCCTCCTCCGAGACGCCCGATAGGGCGACTTTCACCTCCAGGTCGGGGCAGGAACCGTCGAATTCAAAATAGGCCGTGACGGCGCGCCCGGCAATGTCCGGGAAGTTGTGGTGGATGTCGAACTTGCGCCAGAAGCCCCGGTAAGCCGGGTTTTTCCGGTCGGCATAGCCATAATTGACAACGGGTTTGGAGAAAGAAACGGCAAAATAGATATAGTTGCCGCGCGACCAGCCGTCCGTGATCCGGTAGCCGACCAGCAAGCTGTCGCTGAGTACCCGGATGCGCGACCAGAGCACTTTGCCGTCGTAGTTGTAAATGCCGTGCAGCAGGTCCATGACCAGCCGCTGCGGGCTGCCTTCCGGGAAGGTGTAGTGATGCACGCCGACCCGCTGCGTCGCGGTAAGCCGGGCACGGACACCACTGTCCGACAGCGTCACTTCGTAATAGCCCGGCTCAGCATGCTCCGTTTCGTGGCTGAATCGTTGCCGGTAGCCGCTGTCGGGATCCCCGGCCGTGCCGGGATTCAGTTGCAGCGCGCCGGTCTGCGGCATGAGCAGGATGTCGCCCAGATCGGAATGGCCCGTGCCGCTGAGGTGTGTATGGCTGAAGCCCACGATGGTGTTGTCCGTATACTGATAGCCGGCGCAATAATCATAGACGCGCGCCTGGTATTTCCCGTTCACATTGTGGGGGATGGTATCCGTGTCGGGCGAAAGCTGCACGGCGCCGAAGGGTGCGCAGGCGCCCGGGAAACAGTGCCCCATGCCCGTGGTCCCGATCATCGGATTGACATATTTCGAGACCTGTGCGAAGGCTGGAACGGACAGCGACAATGCTGCCAGCATGCCAAGCAGCGGCAAAGCGAATCTCTTCATAAATTAATGGATTTCAGTCAGTTCTCCCGTTACCGAATCGATGATGAAGCCGCGCACGACGATATCTCTCGGGACGAGCGGATGGCTGACGATGGCCTCTACGGTCCTGCGTACGGAAGCCTCCGTGTCGTGGAAGCCGTCCAGCCATCGGACGATGCCTTTTTTCTGCCACGCAGCAAGGACTGATTCCGGAATGCCATATTTCAGCATGTGAGGCTTGAACGCATCGTAACTCATGTGGCAGGCACCGCAACCTGTATGATGGATCACCATCACTTCCTTGACACCCAACTCGTAGATGCCCACGAGCAGCGAGCGGATGGCTGAATCCGTCTCAGACAGGATGAGTCCGCCGGCGTTCTTGATGATTTTGGCGTCGCCGTTCCGCAGGCCCAACGCCCGCGGCAGCAGCTCCGTCAGCCGCGTGTCCATGCAGGTCAGCACGGCCAGTTTCTTGGCGGGATATTTATCGGTGATGAGGGACTCGTAGCCTTTTTCCGCCACGAACTGCTTGTTGTACTGAAGGATGTCGTCTATCATGGGAAAGGAAGATTGCAGGGACACTAATCGGACCAGCGGAAGCCGAAGGGTACGCGCCCGGGGGCATTGATGGCCTGCTGGGCGCGGATGCTGTTGAAGGGGACGGGGCCGCTGATGAATTCGGGAACATTGTAGGAGAAAAAGAGCTCGCTGTAGTAGTCTGCCGGATCGCGCTGCGGCAGCATGAAGGGCTTGCCGGCGACGCCGTTTTCATCGAAATGGGCGATGTACAGGCGGGTGAAGAGGCCGTCGTCGCGGCGGCTTGAGAACACGAACCAGCGGGAGTTGGAACTCCAGTTGTGGTAGCTGTCGGTGTCGGCGCAGTTGACCTCGTCCAGCGGACGGCGTTCCCCGGTCTGCAGGTCCAGCAGCCACAGGTCGGATTCGTGGTGCCAGATCGAGAAGGTGCCGTAATCACAGAGGGTGTACATCAGGTAACGACCGTCGAAAGAAGGCTTCGGGAAGCAGATGCTTCCTCCTTCAGAAGCCGCGTCGATCAGCAATTCCACGTCCTTCCCGATCGTGCCGGTTTCCGGATCGAAACTCACCTTCATGAGGTTGTAGCGGGAGTTGGGCAGTTCGCCGGGAATCTCCACTTTCGTGGCGGCGGTGAAATAGAGGGTCTTTCCGTCCGGTGAGAAAGCCGGGAAAGACTCCCAGATATCCGGCTGCTTCACTTGCGGTGCGGTGATCAGTTCATTGCGTTCCACGTCATACACTTGCAGGTCGGAAGCCAGGTCGAATACCTCGATGAGTTTGTCGGGCTGCACATGGAAGCCCTGGCGGGTGCTGTTGGTGGAGAAGGCGATAAATTTTCCGGAAGGGTGCCAGTAGGGATAGACGCAGAAGCCCAGCGTGCTGTCCGTCCGCGTCTCATAGGCCGTGATGTCGCCTTCTTTCAGCATGAGCGTGGCGCCATGGCTGCCGCGGATGTGCAGGGTCATGGCCGAGGGATCGGTGTGGTTGTAGGCATGGCAGTTCACGCAGCCGTCAAAGCGGGTGTTCTCGATGAGTGCCCGCTGCTTGAACGAGGCGAGTTCCCGCTCGTAAATGCCCATCTTGCTGTAGATTTCATAACCCGGCTCGAGCAGACGGTAGGTCAGGCCGTAGTCGATGCTGTCGGGCGAGACATAGATGGGGAAAGCAGCGTAGCGCGTCCATTTCCCGTCCTGCAAAGCACAGACGCTCACTTGGATTGAATGACCCGCACTCTTCCGGAGCAGTCTCTTCCATTGGCCCTCGCTGAAACGCGTGGCGCCTTTTTCCCGGCTGCGGACAACCGTACCGTCGGGCGCAGTCAGCTGCACGTCGAGCGCCTGTGCGCCCTTAAGCGTGAAATCGAGCGGCGCGATGGTCACGGGCACGGTCACACCGACATAATCGGGATAGATGTCGGGCAGCGCTTCGATGGAAACGGCATCGCGCGCTTTTGGATGACAGGCCGCCAGCGCGAACAAGGCCAGGAGGAGTATCGTCAATCGTTTCATGCGGGAGGCTAGGGTTGGCTGGAGCGGTAACGGTAATAATAATAAAACCAGTAGGTATCCCCGTACTTGCGCTGCATTTCGGCTTCGGACGTCTTGGCCTGGAGATCGGTGATAAACTGGCTGATACGCCGGGCGTTTGCCAGGGAAATATAGGTCGGGAGCCCTTCGAAATTGTTGTGGGTCAGGACCCAGCGCAGCAGAAGCGCTTCCTGGTAGGCCTTGGGCATGGCCGGTGCGTCCACCATGCCGATGCACTCCACGAATCGGTCCAGGTCCTTGCGCAGCAGGCACCAGGCCATCAGGTAGTCGAGCGCCATGATGTTCTCGGGATGCTCTACCTTCAACAGGCCGAGCATCGAATCCATCTCCGTTTCGCTGAAGAGGAAATCGTGCTCCTGCAGGCGGAATGCGCGGGCGCGGGCCAGCTCCGGCCTTTTCTCGAAAAGCGTTCCGGCATCCAGCAGGGCTTCGGTCTCCCGGGCCCAGGAGCGGTAGAAGATGGTATGTTGCAGCGCCTTGAGGTATTTGCGCGCCACTGCGTCGTCGCCGTTGACGAGATTGGTCTCGGACAGACGCCGGTAGCACCGGGCGCTTTTCTGAAAGTCGGGGATGGCTTCCTGGGCCTCGAACATGTAACGCTGGGCCGTATTCACCATGCCCAGGTGCCAGTAGATCTCGCTGGTGGAAACGGGATTGGTATGGTCGCCGATGAAAGGCGGCAGCAGCCCGTCGGGACCGTTCTGGAAGTATTCGAACTGGCTGTCGGCCATGCGTCCTGTCTTGCCCAGGGCCAGATTGAGGCAGGAAACGGTTTTGGGCGTGTCCGGATTGCGCTGGTCGGCCGTGAGCATGATGCGGTTCCACATCTGCATCCGCACCATGAAGTCGTAGCGCATCCATTCCTCCTTGGCCGAGTCAGCAGCACGCAGGGTCAGCCAGCTTCCACAAGCGGCGACGGCCAGGAACAGCACGAGGCCGGCCGGCCAGCCTGACGCAAACTTTCCGGGCTTGAAGCAGGAAAGCAGGCAGACCAGTACGGAAACGATGGCGGCCCCGTAAAGCAGGCCGGGCAGGATGTTGTGATAGCGGTAATAATGGACGCCCATGGCAAGGCGCTCCAAAGTATACGGGAAGATGCGGCTGGCGATGAGGGTGCAGAGCAGGGACACCACCAGCATGGCTATGTAGAAGATCCAGATTTTCAGGCCGAAGCGCGATGCTTCCACCAGTATCGTGGCCAGCACGAAAACGAAGCAGAGCGGACCGCACATCCAGTAGATCAAGGGAATCAGCACCACTTCGGCCACATGGCGCAGCAGGTCGTTCCGGATCCGTTGCGCTAGAGCCACTCCACAGAGGGCTAGCAGCAGGGCAAACGCCGCACCGACAAGGGCATTCTCATCACAATAATACGCCAGCAGCAACATGGACGGCAGGAAACTCAGCGCATAGAGGGCCAGCGACCGGTACCGGCAGACCGCCCAGGTCATCAACTGGACGGCGCAGAGCAGCACGGCCATGAGCACTGCGCCGACGGGCGCATAATAGAAAAATTGCGTAACGCAGCGCCCCAGCCAGTCCGCCAGTCCGCCCGGTACCCGGGTCACCTCCGCAAAATAAGGCCAGGTCCATTCAAACAGCTGGTACTGTTCCTGAAAATGAAGATGATAAGGATAGCGGAATGCAAAGAAAACATAGATGGCGACACCTGAGAGCAGCGTCATCACGAAGGCAGCGACTTTTTGGGACCGGGTCATCCGCTTTTTGGAAACTGTTATTCTGCAAATTTATAAAAAAATGCTTAAATTCGGGCCCAGAATGAGTACAAGAACCCAAACCTCCCGCTTCGCCCCGAAAGAAGGAGCATTCGCAGAATATCATATACTGATTACCGTAACAGATCCTTCGCTGGGTTTTGAACGCCAGCTGGATACCGTGCTGGAGGCCTGTGCGGCAGCCGCCGAAGGCCGGACCGTCCATTTCCGCCGCTTTTTCCTCAGCGATGCCACCAACCAGTATCCGCAGCTGAAGCAGGCCCTCGGACGGATGCCCGAAGTTCCCACGTCTGTCGTGCAGCAGGAGCCGCTCGACGGCACGCGCATCGCAGCCTGGCTGTACGCGACCGACCCGATGGATGAAACCGTCGGAGTACCGTCGCACAATGGCTACGCCCACTTCTGGAACGGATCGCTCGTGCGGGAAGGCGACGGCTCCTATGCCCAGATGTCCGGCATTTTCCAGGACTATGGCGCGATGCTGGCGCAGAAAGGCCTTTCCCTGGCTGACCAGACCATCCGGACCTGGATTTTCGTCCGCGACGTGGACTGCAACTATAACGGAGTCGTGAAGGGACGCCGGGAATACTTCGAAACCATCGGCCTGACGGCCGACACCCATTTTATCGCCAGTACCGGCATCGAAGGCCGGGCCCCGGACTGGCAGCATCTGGTCGAAATGGACGCCTACAGTATCGGCGGCCTGCAGCCGGGCCAGCTCGGCTACCTGTATGCCGCCTCCCATCTGAGTCCCACCGCCGACTATGGGGTAACCTTCGAGCGCGGCGCCACCGTGAGCTATGGCGACCGCAAACAGGTGTATATCAGCGGGACGGCCAGCATCGACGCGAAGGGCAGGACGCTGTACGAAGGCGATGTCCGGAAGCAGACGGAAAAGATGCTGGAGAATGTCGGCGCCCTGCTGGACGAGGCTGGCGCAGGGTCCCGGGACATCGTCATGGCCATCGTCTATCTCCGTGACCCGGCTGATTTTCCCGCTGTCAAAGCCATCCTTGCGCAGGCATGTCCCGCGCTCCCTGCCCTTTACGTACACGCTCCCGTCTGCCGCCCGGCCTGGCTGGTCGAGATGGAATGCATCGCCCTGACGCCTGCCGGCAATCCGGCCTTCCCCGAATTCTAGATAATCTCGTTCCTATGAAAAAATACCTCCTCCTTCTCGCTGCGCTCTGCGTGAGCGCTTTCCTGTTTGCACAAGAAGTCTACGACGGTGAAAACTGCACGTCCATCATGGTCGGGCGCCTCGCTTCGACCGACGGATCGGTCATCACCTCACATACCTGCGACGGCGGCTATCGTACTTGGGCGTACATGGAGCCTGAAGCCTATCATAGATCCGGCGCGATGCATCCGGTCCTCCGCGGAACGATGCACACGGCTTTCCATGGCGACACCACGGGTGTGCGGCTGATGGGGGAGATCCCACAGGTTGCCCATACCTACGCCTACCTGAACACGGCCTATCCCTGCCTGAACGAAAAACAGCTGGCAATCGGCGAAACCACTTTCGTGGGTCCGGACACCCTGGTCAATCCGGCCGGCTGGTTCACCATCGAGGAACTGGAACGCGTTGCTTTGCAGCGTTGTGACAACGCCCGCGATGCCATCCGGCTGATGGGCTCGCTGGCTGAGCAGTATGGCTATGGCGACACCGGTGAATGCTTGACGGTGGCCGACAAGAACGAAGTCTGGCAATTCGAGATCGTGGGCGTCGGCAAGAACAAGATCGGCGCAGCCTGGGTCGCCCGGCGCGTGCCCGACGACCATGTCGCCGTCTCGGCCAATATCCCCCGCATCGGCAAGATTGACCGCAAGAGCAAGGACATGATGGCTTCCGACAATGTGGAGCAGGTAGCGCTGGAAAACGGCCTCTGGGACGGTAAAGGCACCTTCCTCTTCTGGAAGGCCTTCAACGCCAGCTACGCGAAAGGAAAGAATTACGGCATCCGCGAGTTCTTCATCCTCAGTCATTTCGCTCCGTCCCTTGGGCTGAACGAGGACATGGAAGAACTGCCTTTCTCCGTCAAGCCCGAGAAGAAGGTCGATATCCGCGAAGTGATGGCACTGTACCGCGAAACCTATGAAGGCACGCAGTACGACATGACGAAGAACTGGAAGATTGCCCGCCGGGCCACGAAAGACCATCCGGCCGACACCGTCATCAGTCCCGTCGCCAATCCCTGGCTGACCACCACGATGCAGAATACCTTGAACACCATAGCTCCGGGCACCATCGATTTCAAGCGGACCGTGGCCGTGGCCTGGTGTGCCTATTCCCACATCACCCAGCTTCGCAACTGGCTGCCCGACAGCATTGGCGGCGTTTGCTGGTTCTCTGTCGACAATCCGGGCCAGAGCCCCCGCATCCCCATCTTCTGCGGCAATACGGCCGTTCCGGAAGCCTTCTGGACCTGCGGCCAGAAGCAGTATGTCCCCGACTGTATCCTCTGGTCTTTCCGCCGGACCAACAAACTGGCCACGCTCGCCTGGCAGACGACCAAGGAAGGCTTCAACAAAGAGATTCTCGCCCTGGAAAAGCAGGCGCTGGACGGTCTGCCGACCAAAGCTGCCACCCCCGATCTCCTCAATGCCTACACGGCCTACATCTACGAGCTGGCCGCCCGTCGCTGGGCCGAAATGGAAAGCCGCTACTGGGTCCAGTTCGGCAGAGGGTTCTGAGTCAGGAGATGCCGGGTCAAGCCCGGCATGACGCAAGGGATTACGGCGCGGAATTGTAGACGCTGTCCAGTGTGTATTCCGGGTCTTTCGTCGTGACGGCTTTCACGATGAGGCCGACCAGTTCCTTGGCCGTGTCGTCGATGAAGGCGCCGGTGCCGTGGTCGATGTAGGCGTGTTTCTCCGGGCCGATGCCCTTGGCACCGTTGTCCCAGAGATACATGGGCATCAGGAAGTCGGCAGCGGCCTTGCAGAAATATTCCATGTAATACTTCTGGTAGGGGAGATCCTCGTCTTTGTGGCGGGAGCAGCCCATTTCGCCCAGATACATGGGAATGCCTTTCTTGATGTAGGTGTCGTTCAGTTGTCCGAAGGTCCAGCGGAGGCCGGCTTCGTTGTCACCGCTGATCTTGAGATTGGGGTCGGCGGTGTGGCCGAACTGGCGTACCAGCGGATCGTTCAAGGTGTAGTCGTACGGATCGTAGTCGTGGACGGCCACCATCAGGCGGTTGGCGGAAGTGTAGTCTTTCGGCAGTTTCAGGCCGGGAATGGTGAACGTGGGACTGGCTGCATAGCCGGGGATGCCCAGCCAGCGAGTGGCATTGTTGCCGCCGGTGGTGCGGACCGCGTCGACGAACACCTGATTCCAGTCGTTGAGCACTTTGTACTGGGCTTCCGGATCGGCCTGGAAGGCGGTGCTCCAGCCCCAGCCGCCGTCCTGGATCTCGTTGAACGACTCGAAGACCAGCCATTCACCCTTGTCCTTGAAACGGTTGGCAATCTGGGTCCAGACATTGAAGATTTCCTCTTTTACCTTCTCGTTCTGGGTGGCATTGTTGAAGGCCTTGGCGATGTCCAGCCAGTAGCTCTCGTCGTGGTGCGTGTTGACGATGGCCACCAGACCGGCCTTCTCGGCATAGCCCACGATTTCGGCCACACGGTCGAGCCATTTGGCTTCCAGGCGATAACCCGGCGCTTTGCCGATGTGGCCCTCCCAGGTGGTGCAGATGCGCACGGCCTTGAAACCGGCGGCTTTCACACCGTCGAAAGTGGCCTGGGTGCATTTCGGATTGCCCCAGATCGTTTCGGCGGAGACGCCGTTCGAGATGGCATCCATGTGGTTGCCCATGTTCCAGCCCGGACCCATGGCGTTGAATACCACTTCCGGGGTAAGGGCTTCAGCGCTGGCCGTCGGGATGCTGGCGGATGCGTCGCGGGAGATATTGACGCTCACGCTCTCGCTGCCGCATTTGACGGTGATCGTGCCATTGCCGGCACCGGAGGCCCGGTTGGCCCCGGCGAACAGGGTGACGGTGGTCTCGTGCTTGCTGTTGATCTGGCCCGTCTCGAAGCCGCACCAGTCCGCGTCGGAACTCACCGTGGGCTGCTCGGACGAGGTGACGGTAAAGCTGGCTTCGCCGCCGAAACGGTCGAAGGAGACGCTGGTCTTGTCGACCGAAAGCTTGACTTGCGGGATGCCTTGCGTGACGGAAACCATGAGACTCTGCTTATCGCCGATGATGCGAATGGAAGTCGAGCGGCTGGTCGTTCCGGTGTTTTCCTGGGCTGTAACGCTCAGCTTGAGGCTGTTGGAGGCATAACTGCCTTCCGTCAGCTTGATCCAGGCATCGGAGCAACTGATGGTGGGCTTGATGCCGCTGGTGATGGTTATGTCACGGGTCCCGCCGCTTGCATCGAAATTGAGGCTGGAGGGATTGGCGGTGAGCGTCACGGGCGTGGGCTCGGGTTCGGGATCTTCGCAGGCGAGCGCCAGGAACGCGACAAACAAGGTCAGGGTAAAGATGCGAAACTTCATATTGTGTCAGATTTTATTCAAAAGATTCTGCCGGCATTTCTTTCCAGACCTTGCCGATGGTGGCGGCATCGAAGCCCACAGGGGCGTTGCCCAGGTCCGGAACATTGAAAGAGCGCAGCATGATATCGTAAAAATGCGGGTTTTTCTGGGGCAGGAGGAAGGGTTTGGTTACGGTTCCGTCGGGTGCGACATGGCTGAAATACGGTTTTCCGTACAGCCCGTCGCCGCGTTTGGAAGCAAACACAAACCATGTGCCATCCGATGACCAACTGTGGTATGTATCCGATTTGTCGGCATTGACGGCACGCATGTCCATGATGCTGCCGTCGGACAGGTCCATCAGGCAGAGGTCGCATTCGCCGTGGTTGATGGGGAAGGTACCATAGGCGGCGACGGTGAACAGGAGCCAGCGTCCGTCAGGCGATGCCTTGGGATGGCACACCGAAGCGCCGCGCTGCGTGGCGCTCCAGACCGTGTCGGCCGGGCCGCCCAGCGTACCGGTCGCGGTATCGAAAGGGATGCGGACCAGCGAATACATCGTCTGCTCCAGATGGGCTGGCAGAGACTGCGCGGGTGCCGCGCAATAATAGACGAAGTTGCCGTCGGCCGAGAAAACGGGGAAGGTCTCGAAGACGTCTTCCCGGCTGGTTTCCGGGAAGGTCAGCATGCGCTTGCCGTCAAAATCAGCCACGCAGAGGTCTGATGCGGTGTCGAAGACTTCCATCCGGCGGCCGCCTTCGGAGTGCATCGCCGGAATGATGATGTTGGTGGAAAAGACGCCAAAACGGCCGCCGGGATGGATTTCTCCGTAAACGGTAGGGGAGATCATCGCGTTGTTCCTGAGCGTGAGCTTGCGCAGCTCGCCGCCGCTGTTGAGGATCGCGCCGCCACCTTCGCCGCGCAGGTAGAACATCGACAGGTCGCCGCGCCCCTGGCTGTGGATGTGGCAGTTCATGCATTTGTTCTCCGTGTGCCGCCAGTCGGAGATTACGCGGACGTCGAAACTTTCCAGATTCCGTTCCTGGATTTCCAGGTCGTCCCAGACCTCGAAACCGGGCTCGATGAGACGGTAGGTCAGGTAGGGATCGATCCGGTCCTGTGCAATATGCAGGGTCCAGCGCTGGAAGCGACGGGCGCCGTCTGATGACCAGGCCGATTCTACGGTGATGTCGCCACCTGCCGCTGCCGCCAGCAATTCTCGCCAGACTTTCTCTTTCCAGACCACCTCGCGCCCTTTGAACGAGACGGCCTTTCCATGGGCAAAAAACTGCGTAGTAAAGGATTTTCCCGCCGGATCGGTGTAGTAGAAATTGAGCGGCGCGATGTTGCAGGGAAGTGTAACGTCCGTGTAATCCGGATAAATGAAAGAGGCTCTGTCTGTTCCCGTTCCAGCCGGACGTACGTCGTACGGCCTGCCGCAGGAAAGCAGCAGGAAGGCCGGCAGCACGGCGAACAGGAGGAGCTTACTTCGTTTCATTCTTCACGGCGTAATAGAAATAATACCAGTAGCTTTTGCCGAATTCTTCCGTCAGGTTCCGTCCCGAGCCGTTGTCCCTCTTATAGATGGTGACAAAACGGTTGAAGCGTTGGAAATTGGCTTCTGAGATGTGGTAGTGGGCAAAACTCTCAGCGTTCATCCCGCCTTTGGAGGCCAGGACGATCAGCATGGCTTCTTCGTACAGCGGCGAAGCTGTAAGGGCAGGGTTGTAGTCGGCTACGAAGGCGTCCAGGTCTTTGGTCAGCAGATCGTAGCACAGTAGATAGTCCAGCGCCATCCGGTTGGTCTGGTTGGCACTGAGCAGGATGCGGAGGATGAGCGGTGTCTGGTCCATGCCGTGGACCAGATCGAACTGCGGCAGCAGGTTGCGCTTTTCGGCGATGCGCAGCCGGTACTTCGGACTCCAGTTTTCGGGGAAGCACGCCAGAGCCCATTTCCGGTCTTCTCGCGAACCGTTCAGTAACATGCGCAGATACTTGGCGGCTGCTTCGGAGTCTCCTTTTATGAGATTGGTCTCGGCCAGGCGGCGCAGGTAACGCGAGCCTGTGTGCTCAGGCGAAAAGAGCAGGCCCAGCATGGCATCGCGCTCGGCCAGCGGCATGTAGCCCAGCTGGAACCACACGTCACCTGCGCAGGCAATCTTGAAAGGCGTGGAAGAAGGCCCCACGGGAAGGAAAAGCCCGCGCTCAAAGGGCTGGTAATAGTCCATCAGCCGGTCGGGAAGCCGTCCCAGCATTGCGTTGGACAGGTTATAATAATAAGTGCCAACTTCCGACCGAAGATCCTTGCGGGAGGCGAGTTCCGCCACTTTCGGCCAGTTTTCGGCGTTTGCCTCGACGATCATGCCCAGAATCTGTTCGGCATCCCGGTCGGGCTTGCCCCAGACGTCGCGGGCTTCCCGCAGCGAGATGCCGTTCAGGGCGGCGTATTTTCGGAAATAGGGATGACGGAGCAAGAACGCACACTGGCTGCCCACGGCCGCGAACAGCACGGCGGCCAGGACGATCCATAGTATGCGCCTGCCTTTCCGGGACATGTTATTCAGTCTCTTTCTTTTCGTCTGCAGGCAGGGGATACATATTCAACAGGAATTCACCCGCCATGCTGTCTTTGCCCAGGGCGAGAGCCATCTCCTGCGTGCGCTTCACATAAGCTGCCCGTTCGGTCTTCGCTTCGTCGATCATGCCCGCATTGTAAAGTTCTCCGAAGTGCTCGTTGAAGTAGAGAGTCATGTCTTTCCACACTTGCAGGCTGTCGTTCTGGGGCGTTCCGCCGCCCGTGCTGTTCGGGCCGATGGTGACATAGATGTCGCCGGGCTCGGTGGCGACCAGCAGATTCTGGCCCTTGTCGCGGTGATACCGGTCGAGCCGGAGGGTACACATCCAGTGCTTCTTGCCCTTGA
>Ga0265298_10007175_pt1 | contig 13594 bp, 6 predicted proteins | sample AusTroGonzalo_MG_3_FD_193486 | JGI IMG/M metagenome (GOLD analysis project Ga0265298, IMG submission 193486) | Bovine rumen microbial communities from tropical cattle in Woodstock, Queensland, Australia - Gonzalo_01 | ecosystem: Host-associated > Mammals > Digestive system > Stomach > Rumen ...
GGGGGGGGGGGGGGGGGGGGGGGGGGAGGGGGGGGGGGGGGGGGATCGTGACCATCACCGGCGGGCGCGTGACAGCGACGGGGAACGGGGCTTCCGCAGGCATCGGCGGGGGATGCGGGACGGGTACGGGCGGCGCGGGCGGGACGGTGGAGATTTCGGGCGGCGAAGTTCTGGCGGAAGGGGGAAGCAACGGGGCGGGCATCGGCGGTGCGAACAAGGCGAGGGGAGGAACGGTGCGGATTTCGGGCGGCACGGTGACGGCCATCGGCGGCGCGGGCGGCGCGGGCATCGGCGGCGGCGCGGGGATGGGCGGGAACGGCGGGGTGTTCGAGATGACCGGCGGCACGGTGACGGCGATACCGGGGGAATCGGTGGCCGGCGCAGCGGCGGTGGGCGGTGGTTCGATGGGGGACGGCGGCACGGTTTCGATCTGCGGCGGGAGCCTGATGGGCACGCCGATCGGCGTGTACGGAACCAACAAGTGGACCGTCGGCGGGCCGGACAACGGGGCGGCGGGCGGGGGCGTCCGGGTGTGGGCGGTGGAGATGCCGAAGGGGCGCTACGAGCTGGCGGTGACCAACGCGTTGCCCTACACCTATGTTTACGACGGCGACGGCCACGAGGGGAGCGACTCGCTTTGGTTTTACCTGCCCGCCGGGAAATACGCTTTCCACAAAGAGGGGGTGCCGTGGATGGCGCAGGTGGGGGAGGACGGCGTGGCGAAAGTGGCCATCGCGGAAATCGAAATCGTTTCCATCGACGTGGCGGCCGACGGCACGGTGTCGCTGGCCTGGACACCGGCGGATTATCCGGGCGCGGTCGCCGAGCAGAGTCCCGAACTGGGGACGAACGCCGTGTGGAGCGCGTTCGAGGAACGGCCCGGATCCATGCGCTTGTTCTACCGGATCCACGTTCCGGAATAACGTTCTACCGATTTTTCCGCGCGGGCGGGAAAAAGCGAAACCCGTTGGAAAAAGGGGGGTTGCGTCCCGTTCCGGCGGAAAAACGGCGGAACGGGCGGTTTTTCCGGGGAAATAGGGCTTGCATTCCCGGGGAAGTTTCATACAGTCCCGCGCGACCGAAGGCCGAGCGGTCTTCGGTTGTTGTACAAAATCCCCCATGCCGGTCCGTCCGGCGAAGGAAGGAAACTACATGAAAACGAAAAAAGCGCCCGCTCCCGAAAAGAAGGTCGCCGCCAAACCCGCGAAGGCCCCCGCCGTGAAGAAAGCGCCGGCTCCCAAGGCCGCCGCCAAGCCCGCGCCGAAGGCCGCAGCGAAGCCCGTCGCGAAGAAAGCGGCTCCTGCGCCCGCTCCCGCGCCCAAGAAGCCGGAAGTTTCGCCCGAAGAGCGCTACAAAATGATCCAGGACGCGGCCTACTTCATCGCCGAGCGCCACGGATTCAACGGCGACAGCGCCTATTTCTGGTCGCTCGCCGAAGCCGAAATCAACAACCAGTTGCAGTAAGGGCGGTTTCCCGTCCACTGCTCGTCCGGGCGCTCCGTGCGCCCGCGGAAACGCCGCCGATGGTGCCATTGGCGGTGTTTTGCCGTCTTCGGACGGCGCGGGGCGGGCGGGGGGGCGGAGGGAGAGGGCAAAATGCGCCATTGCGCGCGGGGGGCGGGTGTGGTATGGGAGCGGGCCATGAAAACTTCGCTTGAAATCGGTCGTTCCGTCCTGCAAATCGAGCGCGCCGCGCTGGCGCGGGCGGAGGAACGCTTGGGGACGTCGTTCGAAGAGGCTTCGGCGCTGCTGCTGGCGGCGGTGCGGGCCCGGGCGCGCATTTTGGTGACGGGGATGGGGAAATCCTATCATATCGGGCAGAAAATCGCGGCGACGCTCGCTTCGACGGGCGTTCCGGCGACCGTCCTGCATCCGGCCGAAGCGATGCACGGGGACATCGGCATGCTCCAGGCCGGGGATCTCGTGCTGGCGCTTTCCTATTCGGGCGAATCCGACGAGCTGGTCACGTTGCTGCCGCTCTTGAGGTCCTATTCGGTGAAAATCATCGCCATCACGGGGAATCCGGAATCGACGCTGGGGCGGGAAGCGGACGTGGTGCTGGATGCCTCCGTGGAGCGGGAAGCCTGTCCGTTCAACTTGGTGCCGACGGCCTCGACGACGAGCGCGCTGGCGCTGGGCGACGCGCTGGCCATCGCGCTCCTGGAAGCGCGGGGGCTGACGCGCGAAGACTTCGCGCGGTGCCATCCCGGCGGGGCAATCGGGCGGTCCCTGTTGCTGAAGGTGGACGACATCATGCGGTCGGGCAAGCGGATGGCGTCGGTGGCCGACGGAGCGACGCTGAAAGACGCGCTTTTCGCGATGACGGAAGCGCAGGCGGGGGCGTGCGCGGTGGTGGACGGGGGGGGGCGTTTGGAGGGGCTGGTTTCCGACGGCGACGTGCGGCGGGCCATCACGGGTGGCGGGGAAGGATTCCTCGCGCGGCCGGTGGCGGACATCATGACGCGGCATCCGACGACGGTTCCTTCGGGGCGGCTGGCGGCGGATGCGCTGGCGGCCTTCCGGGCGCATCCCTTCGACGACCTGCCGGTGGTGGACGCGGAAGGGCGCGTGCTCGGGCTGATCGACGTGCAGGACCTGCCGAAGTTCAAGATTCTCTGAGTCCGCGCCGGGGGGAAGCGCAAAAGCATTGCGGGGGGCGGGGGAGACGGGTATAGTCGGGGAAATCGTTCAACCCCCACGAAAGGTCATCCGAACATGATTTACACGCAAGAAATCAAGGACATGTGCTGCGTCCACCAGATGCAGCGGCACGGGCCGGCGCCGATTCCCGAGGAGGGGAAATGGGTCAAGGCCAAGGAAATCAAGGACATCTCCGGCCTGACGCACGGCATCGGCTGGTGCGCGCCGCAGCAGGGCGCGTGCAAGCTGACGCTGAACATCAAGGACGGCATCATCCAGGAAGCGCTGGTGGAAACGATCGGCTGCTCGGGGATGACGCACTCGGCGGCGATGGCTTCGGAAATCCTGCCGGGCAAGACGATCCTCGAAGCGCTGAACACGGACTTGGTCTGCGACGCGATCAACACGGCGATGCGGGAGCTGTTCCTGCAGATCGTCTACGGGCGTTCGCAGAGCGCGTTTTCCGAGGGCGGGCTGGCCATCGGCGCGGGTCTGGAAGACTTGGGCAAGGGCCTGCGGTCGCAGGTGGGGACGATGTACGGGACGTGCGAAAAGGGGCCGCGGTACCTGGAAATGGCGGAAGGCTACGTGAAGCGCGTCTTCCTGGACGAAAACGGCGAAATCTGCGGTTACGAGTTCGTGAAGCTCGGGCCGATGATGGAACTGATCAAGAAGGGCACCGACGCGAACGAAGCGCTGGCGAAGTGCACGGGCAGCTACGGCCGCACGAAGCCGGAAGACGGCGCGGTGAAGAGCATCGATCCCCGCAACGACTGAACAAGGAGAACGCACCATGGCTTTGTTTGAATCTTACGAACGGCGCGAACCGCAAATCCTCGCGGTGCTGGCGAAATACGGCATCGGCTCGATCGAGGAATGCCGCGAAATCTGCAAGGCGAAGGGCTTCGACCCCTACGCCATCACGGAAAACATCCAGAAAATCTGCTTCGAAAACGCCAAGTGGGCCTACACGGTCGGCGCGGCGATCGCCATCAAGAAGGGCTGCACGAAGGCGGCCGACGCGGCGGAAGCCATCGGCGAAGGCCTGCAGGCGTTCTGCATCCCGGGGTCGGTGGCGGACGACCGGAAGGTCGGCCTGGGCCACGGGAACCTCGGCGCGATGCTCCTGCGCGAAGAGACGAAGTGCTTCTGCTTCCTGGCGGGGCACGAGAGCTTCGCGGCGGCCGAAGGCGCGATCGGCATCGCGATGAAGGCGAACAAGGTCCGCTCCGAACCGTTGCGCGTGTGCCTCAACGGGCTGGGCAAGGACGCGGCCTACATCATCAGCCGCATCAACGGCTTCACCTACGTGCAGACGAGCTTCGACTACTACACGGGCAAGCTGGAAATCGTGAAAGAAATCCCGTTCTCGACGGGGCTCCGCTCCAAGGTCCGCTGCTACGGCGCCGACGACGTGCGCGAAGGCGTGGCCATCATGTGGCAGGAAGGCGTGGACGTTTCCATCACGGGCAATTCCACCAACCCGACGCGCTTCCAGCACCCGGTCGCGGGCACCTACAAGAAGGAATGCGTCGCCAAGGGCAAGAAGTACTTCTCCGTGGCGTCCGGCGGCGGCACGGGCCGCACCCTGCACCCGGACAACATGGCGGCCGGGCCGGCCAGCTACGGCATGACCGACACGATGGGCCGGATGCACTCGGACGCGCAGTTCGCGGGTTCTTCCAGCGTCCCGGCGCACGTCGAGATGATGGGCCTGATCGGCATGGGCAACAACCCGATGGTCGGCGCGACCGTGGCGGTCGCGGTGGCCGTCGAGGAAGCCGGCAAGTAGGCCGTTCCGGTTTCCGCACGGCACGGGTGCCGCAGGCAGTCGCTTGCGGCACCCCGTTTTTTCCCCGGAGGAAATCCGGCAAGGGCCGGAGGCCCTTTGCCTTGCGGCGCTCCGCTTCGCGCGCGCCGCGTCCGGGAGCGAAACGGATTTTGCCAAAGTTCGGCAAAAACAAGGAATTTTTGCCAAGCCCGTTCTGGCGGTGGGGTCCTAGCATGGAGGGGCAGAGGGAGTTGGCGAAACGGCGGGCACCGGGGACGGTGCCCCTCCCATGGGTGAAGCAGGGGGGCGGGAGGGGCAACGTCCTCGTTGCCCGTGAATGGCGGAAAGGCTTGGTTTTGGGCGGGGAGGGCCGCGCTCCGTCGCGGCCGGATTGGCGGAAACGCGGCCCGGACGGGGGCGAGCCTTGGTTTGGGAAACGGCGAGCGCCGAGGACGGTACTCCCGGGGGACGGAGGGGGAAGGCGGCGGCCCCGACAAGCGGGGGGCAAGCCGCGGCGATGCGTTCCGCGGGTTGCGGCCCCGACAAGCGGGACCCTCCCAAGTGGGGGCAAACGTTGGCGGGGAAACGGCGGGGCGGAAAGCCTTGATTTTCTTTTTTCACACAGGATACAGTGCGGAAGGCGACGGGAACCGGCCCGCCGTCCGCCATTTCCACTCCGACGCGAAAGGATTCCCATGACGACATTCCGCAAGCTTTTCCTGTGCGCGGCGGCAGCGCTTGCCGCGGTTTTCTGCACGATTCCGGCGCAAGCGGCAACGGAAACGGTGGACGGTGTGACGTGGACGTACATCACCCTGCCGACGGGGGCCCGGATATCGAAGGCGGAACCGGTGTCCGGGAACGTAACGGTTCCCGCCACGCTCGGCGGCAATCCGACGCGTGTCATCATGAACCGCGTGTTCCAGGAGTGCACCGGGTTGACGGGGATTTCCATCCCCGACAGCGTGCAGACCATCGGCAATTATGCGTTCGACGGGTGCTCCGGGTTGAAAACGGCGTCGTTGGGCGCCGGATTGAGAATCATCGGATCCCGCGCATTCTACCAGTGTTCCGCCTTGACGGGCATCTCGTTCCCCGACGGCCTGAAGGACATCGGGGAAGGGGCGTTCTATTCGTGCCGGGGGTTGACCAGCGTTGCGATTCCCAACAGCGTGACGAACATCGGATACGGCGCATTCAAGTATTGCACCGGAGTGAAACAGCTGTCGCTGGGCAGCGGCGTCAGGACCATCGGGGAGGGGGCTTTCTGCGGGAGTCCCGTCCGGTCCGCCGTTCTTCCGGATGGCCTCGCGGAAATCGGTGCAGACGCTTTTCTGGGTTGCGATTTGCGGAGCGTCGCCATTCCCGCTTCGGTTTCTTCCATCGGGGAAGGCGCGTTTGCCGCGAACGGTCTCCTGCCGGCGATTTCGGTGGCGGCGGGAAACACGCGCTACATGGCGGAGGACGGCGTCCTTTTCACCAAGGACGGGAAGGCGCTTCTGGTCTGCCCCGGCGCCCGGAGCGGGACGTACCAGGTACCCTCGTCGGTGCACCGCGTCGGGAATCGCGCCTTCAGCGGAACACCCCTCCTCTGCCGTGTCGTCGTGCCGGACACCGTCGCCGAACTGGGAGAAGAGGTTTTCCGGAACTGCGCGGCACTTGCTTCCGTCGTCCTGCCATCGGGTTTGAAGACAATCGGGAAAGGACTTTTCGAATATTGCCCGTCCCTGTCGACCGTCGAACTTCCCGCCGGAATCGACAACATTCCGGGTTGGGTGTTCGATACTTGCCTCCAGCTGGAAAGCCTCGCCATCCCCTCCGGCGTGACGAACATCGGGTACGCCGCCTTCTTCAGTTGCCAGAGCCTGAAACAGCTCGAAATCCCTTCCAAGGTCAAGACCATCGATGCCTGGGCGTTCAACAGCAGCGGGCTGGAGTCGCTCGTGCTCCCGCCCGGCGTGCAGAGCGTCGGGGAGAAGGCGTTCAAAGACTGCGACGCGCTGGAAACGCTGTACGTGCCGGAGTCGTGGAGGGGAACGGACAAGCTCGCGAAAGCGGAAGTGCCGGCCACATGCCAGATCGTCTATTACAAGGACATGCCGCAGGCGGTGTGGCGGTTCTATTCGAAAAAGTACAAGGGGCATTTCTACACGATCGACGGGAAAGAGAAAGACGACCTGATCGCGAAGAACCCGAACTGGAACTTCGAGGGCGGGGCCTACCGGGCGTACACGAACCAGGCGGCGGGGACGGTGGCGCTGTACCGGTTCTACTCGAAGAAGTACAGGGGGCATTTCTACACGACCGACGAGAAGGAAAAGAACGACCTGATCGCGAACAACCCGAATTGGAACTACGAGGGCGTGGCCTACTACGTGTATTCAGGGGCGGTGTCGGGGACGGTGCCGGTCTACCGGTTCTGGAGCAAGAAATACAAGCACCACTTCTACACGACGGACGAGGAGGAAAAGAACGACTTGATCGCGAAGAACCCGAACTGGGCGTTCGAGAAAATCGCGTTTTACGCGTTGCCGATGGGGGGGACGGGGGCGAAGGGGAAGGCGGGGAAGGGGATGGAAGCGGCAACGCAGGCGGGCCGCGTGCGCCCCGGCGCGGGGGTGGCGGTGACGACGAGCGACGGGTCGGACGGGTCCGCTGTGGCGGACGGGGACGGGGAGACGGCGTGGTCGCCGGAAACGGCGGATGCTTCGTGGGTGGTGCTGAGCTTTGCGGAGGCGCTGGACGCGGCCGACGTGGAAGTGGCGGGCGAGAACCTGCCGGAAGGGACGCGCATCCTGATTTCGGAAGACGCGGACGGGTGGACGGAGGAAATGCCGGGCGTGGCGCGGTACGTGTGGGTGGCGTTCCCCGCGGCGGAAGAGGCCCCGGTGGTGAGGGAGATTCGCGTGGAAGAAGAGTGAGCGGGGGGGGCGGGGGGAGTTGGCGAAACAGCGGGCACCGGGGACGGTGCCCCTCCCCGGGGTGAAACAGAGAGAGTTGGCGAAGCGGCGGAAGCGGGGCGGGAGGGGCAACGTCCTCGTTGCCCGTGAATGGCGGAAAGGTTTGGGTTTGGACGGGGAGGCGGCGGACCCGACAAGCGGGTCCCTCCCCGGGCGGGGGCGGGCGTTGGTTGGGGAAACGGCGGGGCGGAAACGCTTGATTTTCCGCTCTCGCTCAAGATACTGTTCAAAAGACGGTCGGAACCGGTCCGCCGTTTTCCACCTCCTCGCCGACGAGAAAGGACGCCCCATGAAAAAGACAGCCCTCTCCCTCTTCGCCGCTTTGCTCGCATTTTCCTCCGCGGCCCGCGCTTCCACCCTGTACGTGACGCCCGGCGGCGCCGGGGCCCGCGACGGCTCCGGCTGGGAAAACGCGTTTGCGGGCATCCAGGCGGCGGTGGACGCGGTGGACGCCGCCTGGGTCGCGGCGCAGGCGGCCGGGGATGCGTACGAGATTCCCCAAATCCTCGTCGGCGACGGGACGTATCCACGGGTGGAGGTCACCAACGACATCGCGCTCGACGTGCGGTCGGTCAACGGGGCGGCGGGCACGGTCATCGACGGCGGCGGGACGAACAACTGCGTCTGCGTCCACGTCGGGTACGCCAACAAGACCACGCCGAAGTTCACCGGCTTCACGCTCCGCAACGGCGACACGTCCGGCATCGAGGACTGGTGGTTGCAGGACGGCGGCGGCGCGGCGGGAGGCACGCTCGTCGATTGCATCATCGAGGACTGCAAGGCCTATTCGGGAGGCGGCACCTATTACACGGACACGCTCCGCTGCGTCATCCGCCGCTGCACGGCGACGGGCTGGGGCGGCGGGGGCGTTTACTACGGGACGCACCGCAACACCCTCGTCCACGACTGCTCGACCTACGTCGCCGCCATCTACAACGCCAATCTCTACAGCTGCACGGTCGCGGACACGGCCGCGGAGTCCGACTACTACGACGTCTGCTACAATTCGTCCCGCTACAACTGCATCTTCTGGGGCAACCTCGTCGAAGGCGCGTGGGCCGGCGGCAACGACGCCGAGGACCCGATGCTCGTCGGGGGAGGGGACTACCGCCCGCGCGCCGTTTCGCCGTGCATCGACGGCGGCGACGACTTCTTCGCCGGCGAGGAATACGTCGGCACGACGGACATCGCGGGCAACGCCCGCGTGCAGGGGGCGGCCATCGACCGCGGTTGCTACGAGGGGCCGGGCGTCGAGGGCTGGCTCGTGACGGCGTCCGCCGACGGCAACGGGACGGTTTCGCCGGCGCGCGTGTTCACGAACGAGGGCGCGACCGTGACCATCGCGGCGGACACGTCGGTTTTCGGGCGCGCGGTCGTCCAGTGGACGACGAACGGCGCCACCGCCGCGTGGGGCGGCGATTCGCTGACGCTCGCGCCGCTCGCGGGCGACGTCGTGGTGACGGCCCGTTTCGAACGGATCGACTGGTATGTCGACGCCGCGAACGGCGACGACTCCGCCGTCGGCTACGAATCTTCCACCCCCTTCAAGACGATTCCCCGGGCCCTGGCCGCCGCGGCCCCGGGCGAAACGATCTGGGTCATGCCGGGAGTCTATCCGCCCATCGACACGACGGGCCGCGCCGTGAACATCGCCGCCGCAGGGGAGGCGTCCGAAACGGTCATCGACGGCGGCGGGAAAAAGCGCTGCGCCCTCCTTTCCGACGACACGACGCTCACCGGATTCACGCTCCGGAACGGGTTCTTCACCAGCGGGAACGCCAGCGACGGCGGCGCCGGCGCGAAGGGCGGCACGCTCGTCGAATGCGTCCTCGTGGACAACATCGCCACCTACGGCGGCGGGGCCTACGGCTCGACGCTCGTGCGTTGCACCGTCACGGACAACTGCGCCGGCGACGGAGGCGGCCTCCTTTCCTGCAACGCCTACGACTCCTTCATCGGCTTCAACTTCGGCAACCAGGGCGGCGGCGCGAGGAATTCCGACCTCCGTTTCTGCACGGTGGTCCGCAACCGCGGCCTCGTCCACGGCGGTGCGGACGGCGGAAGCGCCTGCAACTGCGTGTTCGCGCTCAACCGCTCGGCCAACAACCGTCCCAGCTACTCGATCGGCCGCTACGAGGGCAACTGCTTCGACGTGCCCAACCTCTACGACGAGAACGGCGAGTGGCACGACGGCTCGTCCTTCACCGCCGACCCGCTTTTCGTCGATCCCGAGAACGGCGACTGGCGCCTCCGCGCCGCTTCGCCCTGCATCGACCGCGGCGACGCCGCCAACGCGTTCGACGCCGACGGCACGGACTTTGCCGGGAACGCGCGCGTCCAGGGAGCCGCACCGGACCTCGGCGCCTGGGAGGGCGGCGTCGAGGGCCTCGTCGTTTCCGTGCGCGTGGACGGCCACGGCTCGGTCTCGCGGAGCACGTTCATCGTCGAGGAGGGAGACGACGTCGCCGTCGCCGCCATCGAAGACGGACGCCCGTTCGCGAAATGGCTCGTGGACGGCGAGGACGCCGGCTCCGGCCTTGCGCTGGACCTGCAGAACGTCACGGAAGACCATGTCGTGACGGCGTGCTTCGAGCGCAGGACGACGGAAGTCTCCGGCGGCGGCGCAGCCCTGCAGGCGGCCATCGACGCGGCGGCGGACGGCGACACGCTTCTCGTCGCCGCCGGCACCTACTCGGCCATCAACGCGGCGGGCCGCGTCCTCGACATCGTCGGCGCCGACGGCCCCGGGGCGACGGTCCTCCAGGGCGCGAAAACGAGCATGCTGGCGGGCACGCGCGCGGCGACCTTCGGCGCGACGATGACCCGCCCGACCTGCTCGCTTTCCGGTTTCACGATCGCCGGCGGCTACTGCGTGGACTACACGCGCGGCGGCGGCGGCGTCTTCGGCGGCAACATTTCCAATTGCATCGTCCGCGGCAACGAAGCGGTTTTGGGCGGCGGCGCCTCCTATGCCACGCTCACGCACTGCCGCGTCGAGGGGAACACCGCCCACCTCGTCGGCGGCGGCACCACGATGTGCGTCCTCGACAACTGCCTGGTGACGGGCAACACCGTCGCGGATTCGATGCGCCCCATGATCAAGGCGTATGCGCAGACGTCCCTCGGCTTCACCCTGCCCGACAGCTTCGCGGGCGGCGGCGGCATCGCCTATTCGGCGGCCGACCACTGCACCGTTTCCGGGAACGCCGCGCAAAGCGCGACGGCGGGCGGCGGGTACTGGGTCGTCCTGGACAACACCTGCATGGCCGGCAACGAAACCACGCTCGACGGCGGCCGCCGGGACATCCACAAGAGCCGCGTCGCGCCGCTGCACGTCTGCTCCACGGAGAACGACGGCTGGGGCGCCGCCGCCGTTGGCTTCGTCGACGCCGCGGAGGACGACACCTTCGTGGACGCCGCGAACGGCGACTTCCGCCTCAAGGCGGCTTCGCTCTGCATCGACGGCGCGGACGCTTCGTTCCCGGAGGCCGCGGAGGGCACCGACCTGGACGGCAATCCGCGCTGGCGCGCGAAGGCGCCGGACATCGGCTGCTACGAGGCCGGGTCCATCGCGCCGGACGCCGTGACGGCCGTTTCCGCCACGCGCAGCGACGCGCGGACGGACGTCCTCGTCGAATGGGAACGTTCGCGCGGCGCGGAGGGCTACGCGGTCATGCGCTCCGCCACCGACGACATCGCCGACGCCGTGCAGATCGGCACGGCGGACAACTTCGCTTCGTCCTTCATCGACGGCACCGCCGCCTTCGCGACGCCGTACCGCTACTGGGTCGTTCCGTCCAGCGCGGCCGGCGGAGCCGCGGCGGCCGCCAGCGACCGGGGCTACTGGACGACGCCGCTCGTGTTGACGACGGACGCCCTGCCGGACGGCGATTCGCCCTATTACGGCGATCTCGCCGCGACGGGCGGCATCGGGCCCTGCGGGTGGAGCGTCACCGCACCCTCCTACGAGTTCGCAACGAACGATGCGTGCACGTTCACGACGGAGGGCGTGACGGTCGTTCCCTACGAGGGCTACTACGACGCCGCGCCCCTCATGAACCAATGGCTCAAGAACGCGATGCCGCTGCCGTTCGGGTTCCCGTACGGCGGCCGCGTCTACACGAACGTCTGGATCCACTCCGACGGCCTGGTCGCGTTCGGCGAAAACCACCCCGACTGGGACGACGATCCCTACAACCTGAATTGGGAGGGGACCGCGTTCCGGGTCACCGAGGAGCAGTTCCTCCAGGTCCCGGCCATCGCGGTCTACACGCACTGCAGCTACGACATGCTCGGCACGATCTTCACGGACGAGTCCGCGACGATCATCTGGGAGGGCCAGGTCTGGAACGACGGCTGGGGCAGCCACGTCCGTTTCGGCCTCACGCTCCATCCGGACGGCACGTTCGCCTTCAAATACGACACCTACGGAAATCCGTGCCTCTCCGAACCCCTCGCGCGCTACGGTTATTCGACCGGGGACGGCGAAGGGTTCCTCGCGAGGATCGGCGAGGGCGTTTCCCTCGCGTCGGCGCCCGACCGCCTCGTCCGTTTCGCGCCCGCCCCTTCGTGGATGGGCGCCATGTCCGCCGAACCCGCCGGGGGGGGGCAACCCGGCGCCGCCGCCGGCATCCTCTTCGCCTCGCCGCCGGAAACGGTGACGAACGACGTCCTCGTGGCCGTCACGGACGCCGACGGGCGCCTGTCCCGCCGGCGGTACCGGTTCGTCGTCCGCTCGGACGGCTCTTTCGCCGGATTCGACGTCGCGCTCGATCCGCGGGGCGGCTCCGGCGGGACGGAATCCGTCACCGCGGCCTTCGGCGAAGCGATGCCGGAAATCACGGTCCCGACCCGGGAAGGTTGCGTTTTCGGCGGCTACTGGACGGAAGAGAACGGCGGGGGCGTGCAGTACTACGCCGCGGACGGTTCGGGCGTCCGGAACTGGGACATCGCCGCCGGCGCGACGCTTTACGCGCACTGGACGGCGGATGCGGAGCCGCTGACCGTGTGGCGCTTCTATTCGAAGAAGTACAGGGGGCACTTCTTCACCATCGACGAGGCGGAGAAGCAGACGCTGATCGACACGAACCCGAACTGGAAGTTCGAGGGGGGGGCGTACAAGGCGTACACGAACCAGGCGCCGGGGACGGTGCCGCTCTACCGTTTCTATTCGAAGAAATACAGCGGGCACTTCTTCACGATCGACGAGGAGGAGATGAAGACGGTGCGGGACACGAACCCGAACTGGAAGTACGAGGGGATCGCCTACTACGTGTATCCGGAAGAGGTCGTGGGGACCGTGCCGGTGTTCCGGTTCTGGAGCAAGGGGTACAAGCACCACTTCTACACGATCGACGAGGAAGAGAAGGACACCTTGATTGCCACGAACCCGAACTGGGCATACGAGCGGATCGCGTTTTACGCCCTGCCGCTGCCCGCGGAGGGGGGGAAGGCGGCGCGCTCCGCGGCGGAATCGGTCCCGGCGACCGGGAAAAAGGCGGGCGGTGCGGTTGGCGCCGGCGTGGCGGTGACGACGAGCGACGGGTCGGACGGGTCCGCTGTGGCGGACGGCGACGAAACGACGGGGTGGTCGCCGGAGACGGTGGACGGCTCGTGGGTGGTGCTGTCGTTCGCGGAGGCGCGGGACGCGGCCGACGTGGAAGTGGCAGGCGAGAACCTGCCGGAAGGGACGCGGATCCTGATTTCGGAAGACGCGGACGAGTGGCAGGAAGGCGTGCCGGGCGTGGCGCGGTACGTTTGGGTGGCGTTCCCCGCGGCGGAAGAGGCGCCGGTGGTGAGGGAGATTCGCGTGTTGGAAGAGTGAGCGGGGATTTTCGGGGGAGGGGCGGCCCGGCCCCGACAAGCGGGGCCCTCCCCATCCGCGCCGATGCGTTCCGCGGAATGCGGCCCGGACGGAGCCGGGCCCTCCCATGGGGGGGCAGAGGGAGTTGGCGAAACGGCGGGCACCGGGGACGGTGCCCCTCCCATGGGTGAAGCAGGGGGGCGGGAGGGGCAACGTCCTCGTTGCCCGTGAATGGCGGAAAGGCTTGGTTTTGGGCGGGGAGGGCCGCGCTCCGTCGCGGCCGGATTGGCGGAAACGCGGCCCGGACGGGGGCGAGCCTTGGTTTGGGAAACGGCGAGCGCCGAGGACGGTACTCCCGGGGGACGGAGGGGGAAGGCGGCGGCCCCGACAAGCGGGGCCCTTCCAATCGGGGGCAAACGT
>Ga0265298_10007176_pt1 | contig 13593 bp, 8 predicted proteins | sample AusTroGonzalo_MG_3_FD_193486 | JGI IMG/M metagenome (GOLD analysis project Ga0265298, IMG submission 193486) | Bovine rumen microbial communities from tropical cattle in Woodstock, Queensland, Australia - Gonzalo_01 | ecosystem: Host-associated > Mammals > Digestive system > Stomach > Rumen ...
GCACTTGCACCCTGCACCATCAAGAACATGGTTGTGATTACAAATAGGAATTTTTTTATCTTCATAAAAGTTATTAGAAATTAAATGTTTTATCTTTGAGTCCTGTTTGAACTAAGTCTGGAATATTCATTTTTTTTATGGTGCGACAGGAAATGATTGTTTTTTTCATGGCGCATGGTATTATTTATAATTATGTGGCAAATATACAAAAAAATAAGGTCTAAGGTCCTTTCTCGTTCAATTCACCTTTGTCATTTTGAACTCAATGGTGTGTCTGGTACCGTCGGCTTCTTCACGCAGGGCCTTCCATGTCATCACGCCATTCTCAATACTTGTAATTTCCCACCATTCACGCAACTCCTGTCCGGGATAGTTTACAGGGTCGGTCCATCGGGTACAAATGAGAGTGCCGTCCACGAAGTATTCATTTTTTGTGTTTGCGCTCACCTTCCACTGCCCTTCATCACAACAGTAGTAAACATAAGTCCCATCAGCCTTGAACTCCCAGCGGTGCTCCATGTTGTCATCATATGCCGACTGTCCTTCCTGTATGTTACCTTCCCAAGTGCCTAGCACGTCGTCGGTATAGTCTTTGGTTACTCGGGTGAACAGTTCCTTGCGACTATCGATGTCGATTTGCTGACCGTCAGGCTGGATAATGTGTGTAATGGTCTGATATTCCATCTCTGATGCGCTTATCTTAGTGACGTCCAATTCCGTTACCACCTTTTTCCCGTCGTCATACGTAGTCTCCATAGTAATATGGTTTCCCTCAATGGTGACATCCATCTCCTGCTGATATACCCACCACGGGTCATTGTCTCCGGTTATCGCTATGGTGTTATACATCTTTAGCCCAGAGCCTGTCTTCACGAAGGTATGTATGGACTTTCTGTTGGTAGGCGTGTATGTCCCGTCCGTGGCGGTATGAATCCATGAACCGATAATCTTCTCGGCGAGGTTATCGATAGGGGTAACGGGGTTATCTTCGTTAGTACAAGCTGTGAACGCTGTTGAGCCGCAGATCAGGATGGCGGCAAGCATCCAATGCATAATTCTTTTCATAATAATTTTTTAGATGAGTTATATTTTTTTCTTCAAATGATCCAGTTTTTTCGGATTGTTGTTAGTCGTTTGTTTGCTACAAAGATAAATAAAAATAGTCTGTACCGCAATAGTACAGACTATTTTTTACCGTTTTCAGACAAGGTTTAAAGGTTTTCAGACGAAATCTGAAATCTGAAAACTATAATTAAACCTGTTTTGACGATAATTAAACTTCATCTGGCTTCAAAGTTTCCTTTCGGAAGTCGGTGGGAGGCATGCCGAAGTGCTGACGGAAACAGTCGCTGAAATAGGTGTTGCTGCTGAAACCGCACTCATTGGCTAACTCAATAATACTCTTGTCGGGCTGTTCAATGAGCAGGTTGGCAGCATAGTCCAGACGCAGTTGCTGAATATAGCTGCTCAGCTTGGCATGTTCACTGCCTTTGGAGAAAATGGCACCGACACGCTCCTTCGACAACTGGAAGCGGTCCATGATGGTCTGACGTCCGAACTTGGGATCGAGGAAGAGTTTTTCGCGTATGATGACCTCGTTGATGTGCTGGAAGAGTTGTTCGTTGGTCTCAATGTTTGCGTCGGGGGCAACGGCTGGCTTCTGGGTCTGTTTCTCCTCCCAGTACATCTTCTTGTAGTTCACCGTTTCAGCAATCTGTTGGGCCAGGTAGCGGTTGTTGCGGCTGATAATCCTGTTCTTGCAGATGAGGATGATGGCAAAAATGAGGAACGACAAGGCGAGGATGCCGATACCCAGGGATATCATGTTGGACCTTCTGGCGATGGCCTGTTGGCGCTCAGCCTCCATCTGCTGCTGTAGGGCGTTGTAGCGGGCAATGTGCTCGCGGGCTGTGGCGTCGCGCACGCTGCCTTCTATCTGTACGAAGGCGTCGCGCATGTTGCCGTGTTCGCCCAATGCAGCATAGGCAGTGGTGATGTGGTTGAGCGCCTGATTGCGATAGAAGGAAATGTAGTCGGCACGCTTCTGTTCGTTTTTCGGCTCGCGATAGGAACCGTCGTGATAGGCGTCGGGGTGTTTGTCATAATCGTCAAGCAGTTCGATAATGCGGTGAGCCACTGGCAATACCTCGGCATACTGGTCGTGCGAGGCGAGTAACATAATCTTACGCTTCAGGGCAATAATCAGGGCGTCGAGTTCGTCGAAAGTTCCCCGGTCGTTCTCCCGAAGGAAGGTTGCATCAAGTCTGTTAATCACACTATCGAGCTTCGCCATTCCTTGTTCGTGGTCTCCCAGACAATGCATGGCTGCACCAATCTCAGCCTCTGTGCGCAAGGCATCGGTTGCTGTGTCATTGCCCATCTGATGACAGATGTCAACATATTCGCGTGACCGTTGCAACCACCCAATGGTGTCGTTCTTCATCCGTGCGGCATGGGCCAGCATCTCCAGCACATCTTTCTGCCTTTTTAAATGGGTCTTGACAGAATCGTGCCTGAGCAGACGCTCGCCGATGGCCTGTGCCGAGTCTAATCGGACATCCGTCGGTCCGCCGAGCATGGAGTCGAGTTGTTCGTGCATCGGGCTCGAACTGTAGACCCTCGCCCTAAGCATGTCGGCACGCGTTTTACTGATGTTGCCCACGATGACCGCTGAATCGATGATTTGCAGCGCCCGTTTCGGCTGATAGGGGTAGATACTCATGGCCGCCTGTTGGGTATAGATGGTATCTGCCTCATCACGCGTGTCCCCCCACCCGTTTGACGAGGTGCCTCCCGTGTCCGTTCTGTTGCAGCTTACTATCATCGCCACAACTACTATATAAAATATGTATAGAGTTCGTTTCATGTCGTTTAATTGGTTCCGGTTTACGTTGTTTTATTATTACCCGCTGCAAATTTACGACTTTTTTTTAAATTATGGCTTAAAAATATAGAAAATAACTAACTTTGCAGCGAATTTATAAAGAAACGATGATGAGAGAGCGAATAAATATGGTCATCTTGATGCTATTCTCTGTACTGGTCTTTGCGGGTTGCACGAAGCCAGACCGCAGTAATGAGGCAAAGGCACTAAGCAATGAGATTATCAATGAGAGATCAACCAACGTTGAACAATCTTTGGAGCGGGTGGACAGTGCGGAACAGGCAGGTTTGTTTACGGCGGTACGGGCCAATACTGTCAAAGCCATTGTCTCTTTCAATGCCGACCGGCGACGGATGGCAGCCTATTACGCAGAGAAAGCCATTGCCGCAGAGGCAGGGCATGCCGTTACCACGTCTGCCGACAGCGATTTCTATTGTAAGGCCCGCTGGATTCTGGGCAACAGTGCATACGCCGATGGCGAGTACGGGAAATCGGTCGCACTACACGTTGCTTTCGCTCAACGACCTGTATATTGACAACAAGATGCCTGAAAAGGTCGGCATCACGTTGACTACCCGTGGGAGTTCTGATTATGAGGCTTCTAATTTCTTGTCAAAGGAAAGCCTGTCTTGGCGATTAGCTAACGACCCAGACCTGCTAGCCTGCGTACACCCCTTGAAGGGTGCCGCCACGCGCAGCTTTGACAACGACAAATGGCCGATGCTGGTCACCATCTTCAATGTGCTTGGTTTCTCACTCAACGATGTTTACAGCATCGATAAAAATCCCAATATAGTATTAATGAATGTATCTGAGGCGTACAAGGCACAGATGCTTGAAACACCGACGACTGGTACGACCTCTTCGATGTGAAGGCAGGCGACAAGCTCTATCTCGCACCCGAGAAAAGAATCAGAATCTGGTAGACTTAAATACAGTATGAGAAAGATTCTGATGACGCCTTTCGGTCTTTCCCACTACCTTTGCCGTCGAATTCAAACATTGAAGGAAATGACAGACATCACATTTATCATCATCGGCGCACTCGCCACGGCCTTCCTCCTGTTGGTCGTACTGCTCATTCTGGGACTGCTCTACTACCGCTGGCGGCTCTCCGACAGCCAGCACATGCTGGTGCGCTTCATCCGCGAGAATATCCGTTTGCGTGAGAAATTAAGCGAGAACGGTATATATTAATAAAGATCCTGTTCCTTCCTAATGTCTTTGGCATGCTTCAAATGCCGAAATCCTCACGCACAACTCCCCTTGCTATTACTTTACATCCATTGTGACAAATTGAGTCTCTATATCTAATATTTTTTTTCTTATCAAAAATTCGTACTTCATACGCAAGGCGTTTTCAGAGGCAGTGAACCACTGTTGGCGGCTTTGGCTGAGATCGAAGAGGGTGGCCATGCCGGCATCATAGCGTTTTAGAACATAGCGATAGGCCAATGCACTGGATTCCTCGGCCTTTATCTCTGCCTCATAGCGTTTGCGGGCAGTGACAGCTCCCTGCCAAGCCTGACTGATATCTTTCTGGATACGCAGTAGAGCATTGTCGTGGGCTAGTTTCGCATCCTCTAAGTTAATCTTTGCGGTGCGGATGCGGGCCTTTGTCTCAAAAGCATCGAAGATAGGTATGGATAGTTTCAGCCCCACGACCCCGAAGAGGAAATTCTTACGCTTCCAATCGAATTCGCCGCTAAGATTGTAGTTGAGGGAACCAAGTGGCCCCCATGGTATCAGCAAAGGTACCTGTCCGCTACGTGAGACTTCAGTATCGAGGCTTATCCAGTTCGTGCCGAGTTCTCCGAATAACGAGAAAGTTGGGTGGTAACCACTGCGGGCAATCTTTACGCCTTGCTCTGCCTGTAAGATGCCGTAGTGGGCTGACTGCACAGTGGGGTGATGAGGGGATGTCTGTGTATAATAATCATCGGAATGTATTTGTATGATGTCTATGGAATCTGTAGGATTACAAACGTCGAATTCGATGGAGTCTGGCATGTTAAGCAATTGCTTCAAGTCAAGTTTCGACAATGTGAAGTCGCCTTCCGCCGCTGTTAGCAGAGCCTCGTCACGGCTAACCATAGCCGATGCCTCTGCCACGTCACTCTCAGGCCGTTTGCCCTTGTCGAACAGCGAACGGGCCCGTGTCAACAACAGTCGCGATACCTCGAGGCGCTCTTTGGCAATCTTTTCCTCACCTTTGTTATAAAGTACCTGCAAATAGGCTGCTGCCACCTGTATTCTCAGGTCCTTTTCTGCTGAACGAACGTCCTCCTTTGCTGCCAGCAGCGAATATTTGTCAGCCTTTATCTGGCTCGAAAGACGGTTACCAGTATAGAGGGGGACAACACCCGTCAGCCCCATGTTCAAAAGCGAGACATTGGCATCAAACCGGTTCGTTGAAGTATCATAGCGACCTATAATTGGAGTCCCATCGCTTTTATGGTGAAGTGTGCCGACATAGCCCCCGATGTCACCGTTGATTCGTGGCAGACGTGCATCCTTACTGGCCTGGGCTTTAATCTCACGGCGTTTCTGCTCATTATGCAAATGTCTCATCTCCATGTTATGCTCTATGGCATAATCCATGCATTCGTCGAGCGTCCACAGGCGCTGTGCCTCTGTGGGGCAGAATGGTATCAAATAAATAATGAATAATAAACTGATTTTACGCATTCAATTCGCAAGTATTATTTTGTCTTTTGTATCTTATTCCCGCTTGTCTGGTTACCCCTAAGCAGCTCACCGCTCTTCACACCGTCTTTCAGTTCAATAGACAGTCCGTCGGACAACCCGATAGTGACGGCCCGGCGTTCAAACTGCTGATGGGCAGTGTCGTCGGGAGAAGAGGTAAGTACATAGACGTATGGCTTGCCGTCCTCGAACGAGATAGCAGTCTCGTCGCACGACAGTACGTCGCGTGCAGTGCCGAGCAGAATACTGGCATTAGCACTATAGCCCGAGCGGATGGTCACGTCGTCGGGTATGCAGGCTGTGGCTTTCACCTCAAACATCTTCGCACCATTCTGCATCACGCCCTCAGGGGATATGTAGTTGAGTTTAGCGGGAATAGTCACCTCCTGCATGGAGCCGAGGTGCAGTTCAATGTCCATCCCCTGGCGTAACTGTGCCACCTCGGTCTCATCAATAAACCCTCGGAAGATGATGTCACTCATGTCCGCAATCTTAGCCACGGTTGTACCTTCGGTAAAGGCGCTTGTGCCTGAGACAGACGCTCCCTCTTCGACGGGGACGCTAAGCACTACTCCAGTAATGGTGGAGCGCAGTTCTGTGACGCTGACACCTCCCGACCGTGCGGACTGTCCACGGGTGATGACCTGCACCTGCGACTCGGCAGCAAGAACGCTCTCACGGGCCGATGCCAGACGCGTGCTTTGTTGCTCATACTCCTCGCGACTCACCACACCATCTTCGAAGAGTGAGTGAATGCGGTCGTACTCGCGTTGTACCTCCCCCAACGTGATGCGTGCGGCCTCGACGCGGCTCTTGGCCTCGTTGAGTTGAGCCATGTCGGGAATGATCCTTACCGTTGCTATCACCTGGCCGGCTTTTACCTTGTCGCCGGGTTCCACCAGCAGACGGCTAATGATACCTGTGGCCTGAGGCTTCACGGCCACCTGTCGCCGGGCTTCCATGCTTCCTGCCACTGTCGTCCGTTTCACGATGGTGCGTTGCCCTACGCCGACCAGCTCATAGACGGTAGGCTCTGGTTGTGACTTTTGCCATAGGTAGTAGAGCGTGTAGCCTACGAACAGTGCCAGGAGGCAAAAACCGATTGCTCTAAATGTTTTCTTCATATCATTTTTCAATTATCAATTTTCAATTATCAATTTCACTCTTCCCTAAGCGCCTCGACGGGTTTGATGGCGAGTGCCCGACGAGTGGGCATCCAGCCTGCTATGAGTCCGCCTGCAACCAATATGAGCAAGGCCGTAATGGCTGTCCAGAATGATATAGTGGGATGGGTAAAGACGGCATCTTCGCCTTGTGGCAACATACCCTCCAAGACATGCAGCAACCATATTGCCGTACAAAGGCCCGTTAGTCCTGCGCACATCGTCAGCACGAGGCTTTCTTGCATGATTTCCTTGATAATGTAGAAGGGGTTTGCTCCTATGGCCCTTCGGATGCCAATCTCCTGCGTACGCTCCTTAACAGTGACGAGCATGATGTTGGTGATACCTATCAGACCTGCAATGAGCGTACCCAGTCCGACAATCCAGATGAGGATATGCGTGCCTGTAGTCGCATTGTAATATTTTTCGGCAATTTCGGATACGATCTCCACGGTAATTGCCAGTTGGTCATCAGGATGGATGGCATGATTCTCCTTGACGAGGGCTATGATTTGCTCTTTCTGCTGCTTCATGGGGAACGCATCGTCCATAATGACGGAACACAAGTCAATGTCGTCGCCGCGTCCGTAGGCAGCCTGCTGCGTCGGCAAGGGCATCAGTACGCTTTCCGCCAGGTCGACACCGATGTAGACATTGGGGTTTGTGCAGTGGGTGACACCCACTACCGTCATTGTCATGCCGTTCACTTGTAGCGTGCTGCCAACAGCCTCTTCACGGTTGGCAAAAAAGGCATCGGCTACATGTTCGCCGATGACACACACCTTGCGATGCCCGGTCATGTCGAGGTCGTTGATGAAACGTCCCTCAGTGACCCGCTGCGGCAGTTCATTGACAAACTGGGGTTCGACACCCGTCACCTGATACGGGAAGCCACGTTCCCCTCTGACAACGTTTTGGTAGCCGGCATAGCAAATCGCACTATACGATACCACACTTGAGCCGAAGTGCTGACGTATCAGTTCCTCATCCTTGGTGCTGAGCTGCCACTTCCTGCCACGTCCGAAACCCTGATAAGGCATCGTTGTCTCGTGTGGGCTGATCCACATCTCGTTGGGCGGAAGTTCGTTCAACTTGCTGACGATACCGTTGTCAAGCCCCATGCCGCTGCCCAACAGTAGTGTCAGTATCAGAATGCCCCAGAACACGCCGAAGGCCGTCATCAGCCTTTGTCTGCGTCGCGTTCTGACGGTCAGCATGTCTTTCATTGCCTCAACGAGTTTTGTATTGGTGGCTTGCTTGGCTGGAACATACCCAGCCACGATTCCTGCCACCACCATGAGACAACTGACAATCAGTACATATATCGGACTGACGGTTGGATTGTAGAACAAGTGGCTATTGCCTGAGATATCAATGAGTTTCGCAGCCAACTCCATCACCCCAATGCCTAAGAACATGCCGAGATAGCCGGACAAGAGGCAGATGACGACCGACTCAGCCAGTACAAGCACGACAATCTGTCGGGCATTTGCCCCCATCGCTCGTCTGACGCCAATTTCACGTGTCCGCTCCCTGACAGAGATATGCATGATGTTGGAAACACCGACAATGCCTGATATCAGCGTAGCCAGGGCTACCACAATGACAAAGATCCGTAGTCCCGCCAGTATGTTGCTGACCAACACGGCCTCTTCATAGAGATTGTGAATCTTGACGGCTTGCTTGTCAGTTGGCGAGAAGGCCTTCCTGTTGGCCAGAATGTTGAGGATGCGCGCATTGAAGTGCTTGTTCAGCGCAGCGGTGGTCAGGTGAGCCGTCTGCAGGCTGATACGGCTCAGTTTCCCGTCAGGACACCATATCTTCTTAACGGTACTCAAAGGAGCCACGATGGCCCGCATGGGGTTAGCCTCCAACACAGGCTCATAGACTCCGACTATCTGGAAGTTAATGCCGTCCAGCAGTATGGTATTCCCCAAAGCCGATGCAGTATTGTCCCTGAAAAATGTCTCTCGCAGCACCTTAGGAATCACGCAGACCTTGCGCTGGTTGAGCATGTCAATGTCGTTGATGTCGCGTCCCTCTACGATCTGTGTGTTAGGAGCCACAGCATAGCCTGGCGCATAGCCTTCTATGAGGGTGTTGGTATATTCCTTCCCCTTGCGAGCCTGTAAGGCGTGGCTCACAACGGGGATGGCTCTTACCACCGTGTCACCCAACAGGCTGTCAAGTGCGGCGGCATCTTCTTCGTAGAGGTAGATGGCACGTCCCTGTCTGCGTCCCTCATAGGGCAGCGACGTTTCGTTAGGAGTCAGTGTCACAATGCCGACATTGAAGATCTTGAAGTTATAGTTCATACCGTTGATGAGTCCTCGGCCGGCACTGATGAGCACAACGAAGATGAAGATTCCCCAGGCAATGGAAAATCCCGTCAGCGCTATGCGCATCTTGTTGCCTTTCATCACGGCAAGCACCTCAGCCAACACCTCTCTCATACTCTCCGCTCGGCTTTGCCGCTTGGCTCTGCCAAGAACTCTGAACTTTCAACATCTCACTTAACGTTTCCTTATAAGTTTTCGCCAGCGCTTTCATCATCTTCCTAGAATAATAGCCAGAATAGGTGATTTTTAAAATGTAGTTGTCTTTCATTTCATTGACATCCACCAGTGCCTCGACCATGAAATCTTTTTGTGTCGAGACAATTTTGTTAATCAGCGCCTCATTCTCCGGTAAATGATCATATTCCCCGTTTTCTGTAATCCAGTCGGGGAAGAACTGGAATAGGATAATAGGGGATAGATTGAATTCCTGCACCAAGGTTGCGAAGGGGAAGTAATTATTCTGGCTAAGCTTATAATAGACGTCGCTCAGATTATTCAGGAAAGCTTGCATGTCGTGATGATCCACATGGGCAACAAGCGGCATTCCCGTGATATACAGACCGAGGTCCTCATAATTATCGAACCTGTCGCGACCGTTATCAAGAATGCCAAAGGCTACATCGTCGTTACCCACCAGTTTGGACAACGTTATGGCCATAGCCGCCGTGAACAGGATGTTCTTCGTGATGCCGAACCGTTCGGTAAAACTGTTCACCTGCTCACGATCCACTCCCAGCTCCAGCTTATGGTAGCCTGGTCGGCCATGCTTTCCAGGATTCCTATAAAAGTTGGTTTCATTAAGATTGCTCAGCATGGAACTGATATACTTGTTCATCTCAGCATACTGCTCCGTGCTTTTCACTTCTTGATGGAAGGAAGATATCTTTAAGAAATGATCATCAATACGGAACGTCCCCCGTGAATCGGGGGAAGTGGTTTCCGCCAAGGGGGCTTTCCCCTCCAGCGCACGCTGGAAATGGCGACAGAAGACATTGTTAGATACTTTGTCGAAAATCAGGTGGTGGATTATGGACAGCAGATAGCATCGGCCCGGAATCCTTACGATGACATGTCTGGACAAACTGCTGTACAAGTCGAAGCCGGATGTCAGCAGCGATAGTATCTTCAGTGGGTTCAGCGACCCTTTCATCACGGCGGGCTTGTCACCTTTCTCCATATACGGCACGCCATCCCTCATGGCCACATGCATAGTCAGCACGGGATGCGCCGTAAACATAACGTCCAATGCATTCCTGATCTGCTCGTCGGTATATTTACTGTCGATGGGAATAAGCGAGGGAATCAGGTAGGAATCATATTTGTCGAACTTTACAATGTCCTGGTAAATGAACATCTGCGAATTATTCAGCGGGCATCCGCTCTCTATCGAATAATTATTCAGATTGACAGAAATACGCTTCGCATTACTTGCAATGGCAGCGGGCGTTCGCAGGCTAAGGACATCGGCCACCGTGATACCCGATTTGCCTAAGGAAAAGACGAGTTTGAGGGCATTCAAAGAATCACCGCCAAGATGCACAAAATCGTCGTATACACCTATATTTTCTTGCTTCAACACCTTTTCAAAGCCACTGACGATGAGCTTTTCCAGTTCATTTCGCGGTGCTACATAACCAGTGTGCTGCAGCGTTGGTTCTGGCAATCGGTGACGGTCCACCTTGCCGTTGAGTGTCATGGGTAGAGCATCCATCTGCAGATAAGCCACCGGCACCATGTAATTCGCAAGCGACTGAGAAAGGTGGTCGCGCAGGGCCGACTCGTCAATATCGCCATTAGCTGTATAATAGAGACACAAGGTGTCGCTCCCCATCACCTTTTTGACAACAGCTACAGCCCGAGAGATTCCCTTATATTTGGTAGCACAAGCTTCTATCTCGCCCAGTTCTATACGGAAACCACGCAACTTCACCTGATCGTCAGTACGGCCGATATATTCCAGCTGACCCTCGTCGTTCCAGCGGCAGAGGTCGCCGGTGCGATACATGCGAACAGGCTGTCCGTCTGAGCCTAATGGGAGGAAAGGACACGCGACGAACTTTTCTGCCGTAAGTTCAGGACGTCCAAGGTAGCCTGCGCTCACTTGCACACCGGCGAAACAGAGCTCACCAACGGCTCCACGGGGGAGGAGGCAGTTATGACTGTTGGTAATGAAGCAGTAACTGTTAGCCATGGGGCGTCCTACGGGGATACAGGTGTAGGAACGTCCGCGCTCCAGTTTATAAACGGCAATCAAATCTGTACATTCCGTTGGTCCGTAGCAGTTGTAAAGTTGGACATCGCTGCTCACCAAGCCCTTCATGCGCTCGCCACCCATGCCCATGAATCGCAGAGGCAGGGAACCGCTCTCTAAAAGTATGGTGCCAAGCGATGTCGGATAGTTGCCTCCCGTAATGCAGTGTTTTACAATGAAGTCTTTTATTCCCTGAATGTCATGGCGCAACTCAGATGGGATGATGTGCAGGCTGCCCCCAACGGTAAGTTCGGGATAAAGATCATGTATGTGACCGTCGAAAGCAAAAGAATAGAAAAGAGATATATGGTCAGCCGAGGTAATCTCGTGGATATTCACCACAGAGGCAATATATGAACTGAGGCCGCGCTGACGAATCATCACGCCCTTGGGACGGCCTGTGGAGCCTGACGTATAGATCATGTAAGCCAAGTGGTCGGGGGTGGTACGACAGACGTACTCGGCCATGGCGCTGAAGTCCATGTCATCGACAAACACCAATTTGGGCTGATTTCCATCGTCATCCAACGTCAGCATCAGTCTCTGCCATACAGCGTGTGTTGTGACAATAGCCTTGGGGCGCGAGTCAGACAAGATCATTTTCAAGCGCCCGACAGGATTGTCAAGATCCAATGGCACGTATGCTGCACCGGCTTTGTGGATAGATAATACAGAGAGTGGAAACTCTTTTACACGGTCGAGCATCACAGCCACAAAGTCATTGTCCTTCACACCGGCAGCAATTAGCTCTTCTGCCAGCACGTTGGAACGGTGCGACAGTTCGCGGTATGTAAGGCTGGAATTCGCATCGGCTACGGCAAGGCTGTCGGGCACACGGCTGGCGCACTGTTCGAAAGCCCTCACAAAGGTCATCTGCGGGTCGATGTCTATCTGCTTGCCACGGCCAAGTTCTGTCAGCAAGGTCTGGGTTTCCGCGGTGACTAAAGGAAGTTCCGTAAGCAATCCATCGGGCATAGCAGCCATACTCCTGACAATGGTTTCAAAAGTGACAGCCACCTGTTTCATCTGCTGCTCACTGTAGAGCGACGTGTCATAGGAGAAGGTCAGACGTAATGCTCCGTCAGCTTCCGGACTGATGGCTATGGAGAGTTCACCAAACGGCTCCTCCTCCATCTGAACGGGTCTGATATTCCATTTGTGGTTGGCGAGCGTAGAAAGGGTATCGCCAAGAGGATAGTTCTCGAAGGCCAAAACCGACTGGAACAACGACGAGCCAAGCGAGAATTGAGAAAGTATCTCTGACAGCGGACAGAAGTCGTAGGCGGCCGATTGAGCCGACTGCTCCTGAAGTTCTTTCAGCGCCTGTCTAACAGTAGCGCTATTGGAAGCATGCACCCTAACGGGTATGCTATTGATAAACAGTCCGACGAGTTGGCTGTTATCACCATCACTGCTGTCACGACCAGATACCACCCTGAGAAACACGGCATCGTCCGTACGGCAGTACGTCTGCAAAACCAGTCCCCAGCCTAACTCCATAACGGTATTCAGTGTGACACCGCTCTTGATGGCCATCTCACGCAACGATGCTATCAGCGTCAGGTCAAGGGTGTGATTGACAATTGGTTTAATATCCTTTTTGACAGGCTGCCCGTATGATGGCAGGGCTGCTCGTGAGTCGTAGTCAGCGAGCAGGTTCTTCCAGTAGGCTAAGCCGGTTTTCCTGTCGCGGCGCAGCAGTTGGCGGACAAATGTCTCGTAACGACCGTTCTGAGCTGTGGTGGCAGTCAATGGCCTTCCGGCGGTCTCGGCATCCAGCTTCATCAGGAAGTCCCTGAAGATGATGGGGGTACACCAGCCGTCGGAAATGATATGATGCATGAAGATTAAGAGCTGGCAACTGTTGTCGCCAGTCTTCATGCAGACCAGTTGGAACAAAGGATCGTCCGTCAGGCTGAGCTTTCGGTGCAGCAGCTCCTGATGTACGGCAGTAGCGTTAGCCTCGATGTCGGGTTCACCTGTCAGGTCACGCATTTCCAGTCTCAGCTGCCGGCTGACGATGGCCTGGCAGGGCTGAGGGACTCCATCAATGAGGATGGACGTGCGCAGCACCTCATGCTTCTCGGCAAGGTAGTCGAGGGCCTGTCGCAGCACTTCCTCGGTGGGAAGCACCGACAACGACAGACGGAACAACAGACGGTAGGCCGTCGTGTCGCGGTCGGAAAGATAGGTGATCAGTATACCCTCCTGCATGGGGCTGAGCGGATAAACGCGCTGTAACTGCTCGCC
>Ga0265298_10007177_pt1 | contig 13591 bp, 12 predicted proteins | sample AusTroGonzalo_MG_3_FD_193486 | JGI IMG/M metagenome (GOLD analysis project Ga0265298, IMG submission 193486) | Bovine rumen microbial communities from tropical cattle in Woodstock, Queensland, Australia - Gonzalo_01 | ecosystem: Host-associated > Mammals > Digestive system > Stomach > Rumen ...
ATGCGTCTTGATCTTGTCGGCGTTCTTGGTGCCGCCGCTTTCGATGGTGTCGGGGTAGATGGTGCCTTGAGCCATCATCCACTGGTTCGGATCGAGGTTGAGCTTCGCCATTTCCTCGTCCTTCACCGTCAGGAATTCCTTGCCGATGATGCCGCGCTTGGTTTCGGGAGCGGTTACGCCCTTGAGCTTTGCGAGGAAGTGCTCGCTAGCGTCGCGGACCTTGAGGTTGTTCATGCCTTCCTTCGTGAGGAAGTCCATAATTTTCTGGGATTCGCCGAGGCGCATCATGCCGTTGTCCACATGCAAGCCGAGAACCTTTTCCGGTCCGAGCACGCGGTTCAAGAGCACGAATGCCACGGTGGAGTCCACACCGCCAGACACGAGCAAGAACACCTTGCGGTCCTTGACCTGGTCCTTGATGCGCTGCGTGATGAGCGGCAAGTAGCTCTTCATGTTCCAAGTCTTCTTGGCGCCCGTAAAGTCGACGAAGTTTTCAAGAAGCTTCATGCCGAACTTGCTGTGCGTGACTTCGGGGTGGAACTGGATGCCGAAAATCTGGCGTTCAGGCTTATCGCTATCAAATGCGACGGCGGCGATTTCGCAGTCCTTGGTGCTTGCTACAATCTTGTAGCCTTCGGGGAGTTTCGTCACCTGGTCGCCGTGGCTCATCCACATCGGGGATGCTTTCGGGAGGCCCTTCAAAAGCGGGCACTTTTCGTCACCGACGATGAGGTCTGCAATGCCGTATTCCTTGACCTTGCCCGGTTCCACGTGACCGCCCAACTGCTGGGCGATGAGCTGGTGACCGTAGCAGATGCCAAGCTTCGGCACCGGGAGGTTCAAAATTTCAGGATTGTATTCCGGGGCGTCAGCCGCATAAACGCTAGACGGACCGCCACTGTAAATGATGCCCTTCACGCCTTCAAGTTCAGAAACCGGGGCGGCAGGGGAGTGAATCTCGGTAAACACGCCGAGACGGCGTACACGGTTGGCAATCAAGTGAGCGTACTGCCCACCAAAGTCCAAAACGGCAATAGTATCAACGTTTTTCATACATCTAAAAGATAGAAAAACCTTCAGAAATCTGAAGGTTTTTTAATACTCACTTTGAGGATTTGATAAGCAAATTATTTAAAATCCGCTTATGCTTCTACAGCGACATATTCGCCATCTGTATCTTTGTTTGCGGCTTCTTCGCAAACTACGCTGGACATGCGTCTTGCAAGTTCAATGAGTGTTTGCACGCCGAATCCGGTGGCACCGAAATCGGTGTACTTCCAGGACTTGCTTACAAATGCCGTACCTGCGATATCCCAGTGCGTCCAGGCCGTGTTTTCAGGGACAAATTCCTGCAAGAAGAGAGCGGCGGCAATGGCACCAGCGTCGCTGCCTGTGTTCTTGAGGTCTGCAAAATGATCCTTCAAAGCGTCGGCGTATTCTTCTTCGAGCGGCATGCTCCAGAACTTTTCGCAGCAAGCTTCACCGCAGTTGATGACCTTCAAGGCGAGGTCATCGTCATTGCTGAAGAACCCGGCAACAGCGTAACCGAGAGCGCGAACCATGGCTCCCGTGAGCGTCGCGAGGTCGACAATGTGCGTTGCTCCGATGAGGCCTGCTTCTGCAAGGCCGTCCGAAAGCACCAAGCGGCCTTCGGCATCGGTGTTATCGACCATGACCGTCTTTCCGTTCTTGGCGGTAAAGATATCGCCCGGCAATACAGACTTGTTGCCGATGGCATTTTCGGCGAGGCAGCAGACGGCGCTCACCTTAATCGGGAGCTCGAGCGTGGCGATGGCCTGGATGGCGGCAAGTACTGTTGCAGCACCGCTCATATCGCTAATCATCTCGGGCATGGATTTAGGCGGCTTGAGGCAGAGACCACCCGTATCAAACGTGAGGCCCTTACCGACAAATACCAAGTGGTCGGCGGAAGTGCGCGCATTTTTCGCTGCTTTCTTGGAGCTCTTGCTTCCATCGTAGCTAAGCGTAATCATGTACGGTTCGTGAGAGCTGCCCTTGCCGACAGTCACATGTCCCATGAAGCCTTCCTTTTCGAGTTGCTTCATGTTGCGCACCTTAATCGAAAGACCCGGTGTGTACTTTGCAATGGTGTTTGCATTTTCGACAAATTCAGCAGGCGTGAGGTCGCTGGAGCTTGTATTGATCAAGTTCTTGGCAAGGACGATTGCCTTGTTTTCAATGGCGACAACGTCTGCAATCTTCTTGAATTCTGCGGCGTGTTCGCCTGCAACGAGTTCGAACGTGACCTGGAAGGCGTCTTTCTGCTTGCTCTTGTAGGCATCGAACTTGTAGTCGGCGTAGTGAAGCCCGTGCAAAATGCTCTTGAACTGTTCCGGTGCGGCGTCTGCAAGCATGATGGATACGACCGGAATCTGGCGCTTGCTAGCCTTCTTGGCGAGGCGGAATGCGGCCATGCGCAGGTGGTCGAGCGACGAAAGACCGCGTTCTTTGGCTGCATTCACAAAAATGGTCGGCTGGTTATCGATTTCCAAAAATTCAAGGTCTTCGAACGGACCGTCTTCCATGCCGTTCAATACGGATTCAACTTGCTTTTCGGCTTCTTCCGAGAGCACGTTGGAAAACTGGATAGATTTTTTGACGTAAAATAGGGCGTAAGCATTGGCCTTGCCCGAAGCTGTGGTAACTATATTTGTTTTCATATAGCTTAATCTAGTATTTTATGAACGGGGAGCTTGTATTTTATATTGGTTTTTCGAATACAAAAATACTATAATATTACATGATTAACATTGGAGGATTATTATGAATCTGAAATGTACTGGAATTTTGACGGCTCTTGCCGTTTCTGCCGTGATGGCTCAGGAGGCGGCCCCTGTTGAAGCGGCTCCCGTAGCTCCGGCTCCGGTTGCAGAAGAGGCTCCAGCCCAGGTGGCTCCGGTTGCTGAACAAGCTGCTCCGGCTGAAGACAAGTTTACCGCAGTCGAACAAGAACTTGCTCCTGAAAATCTCTTTGCTGAACCTGCCGCCGTTCGCGGTGAAGATGCGGCAAGGCCTGTTCAGAAACAGACTACTAGAAAGTTTGTCTATCGTCCTGTTTATTCTCCTGCTGAAATCGAAAATAGTAGTGGAAATGTCAAGACGATTTACGTTTCGCAAGTTTCTACTGCCGATACGATCGACATGGACCAGTTGCGTGGACTTATCCCGCTTAAGTTTACGTTCGGTATCCAGGGCTTTATCGGTAATGAATTCCTTTCGGGTGATAATGGCCGCTATGAATACGACCGCTATTCCGGCTTGACCTGGAGCGTTGGTGCTTTTGCCATTTTCCCGTTGGACGAATACAACATGGCGCTTAAGACTGGCGTGTTGTTTGAACACGACAAGGTAAGCAATAGCTATAACGATACATACAAAGAAACCTTTGGCGAATACCGCGTGTCGTTTAGCCAGTACCGCATTTCTGTTCCGCTCCTCCTTTCGTTGAAGAGCGCAAGATCGAACCTTTACTTTGATGTCGGTGTGCAGCCGTCTTTTGCGACTTCGGATATTTTTAGACTGAAATCGTACAATTCGTCTTCTCCCGAAAAGTCTGTAAGCATCAAGGAAGATATGATGGATAACGACTACCGTTCGGGAATCGACTGGTCGATAGTCTTTGGCTTTGGTATCCGTGCGAACCGTTACCTTGGTTTTGACGCCCGTTTCACTTGGGGTATCAGCAACCAGTATGATGATTACAATGCCTGGCCGATTAATAATCTATCTTCTAAGGCAGTCACTGTTGGCGCAACCTTCTACGCATTCTAGTTTAACATGATTCTTGCAATTGTGGCCATTGTCGTTGGCCTTGTTCTGCTGGTCTGGAGCGCAGACCGGTTTGTGGATGGGGCCGTTGGCGTGGCCCAGTTTTTTGGTATGAGCACATTCCTTATTGGAATGCTGGTCGTTGGTTTTGGAACTTCTGCGCCGGAGATGGTTGTCTCCGTCTTGTCTGCGTTGAACGATACGCCCCAGCTTGCTTTGGGTAATGCTTATGGTTCAAATATTGCAAATATTGCGCTAATCCTTGGCACAACGGCGTTGATTGCTCCGGTTATAGTCAAAAAACAGGCTGTAAAACGGGATATCCCGATTCTTATCGCGACAACGATACTGACTATTGTCTTGGTGAAGGACGGGAATGTTTCGCTTTTTGATGGTGTGGTTCTGTTGCTTGCCTTTGTTGCAATTACGGTGTTTAATATTTCGATGGAATTGCGCGATAAGCGCAAGCGAAAAAATGAAGACGCCGAATCTGAACCTGCCGAAAAAGTTTCGATAGTCAAGGCTTTTGCATGGCTACTTGTTGGGCTTGCCCTCTTGATTGCAAGTTCGCGAATGCTTGTGTGGGGCGCTGTTTACATGGCGCAGGCTCTTGGCGTGAGCGACTTGCTGATTGGGCTTACAATTGTTGCCGTGGGGACTTCGCTCCCGGAACTAGCAAGTTCGATTGCGGCGGCTCGTCGTGGTGAGAACGATTTGGCTGTCGGAAACGTTATCGGTTCCAATATTTTCAATACGCTTGTCGTGGTGGGTATTGCAGCTGTCATCACTCCAATCAAGGCGATGGATGCTGAAGTCCTGAGCCGTGATTTGCCGATTGTTTCGGTATTGACGCTTTTGCTTTTCTTTATCTGTATTCCGTTCAAGAAGAAGAATGGCAAGCGCGTGAGTGGCTTTGGACGAATCGGCGGTGCCTTTTTCTTGAGCCTTTATATCGCTTACTTGGTTCTGCTCGGGATTCAGAGCGTTTAATTCCCGAATGTCCAGACGATGCCGTATGCGAAACGGAGGCCTTCGGGCGTATAGCCGGATTCAGGCGCGTAAATGCTGTGGTTGAAGTTCTCGATGCGGTTGTAGAGCTCAAATGTGAGAATCTGCATACGCGCTTCGAAATCCATCGCTAGGTATTTCTTGAGAGAGACGAGCTCCGGCTCGCCTTTTTCATTGATGGTGCAGTCGTAGCGGTTGTTAAACCACTGGAAATCTACGCGAACGCTTACGCCGAGCCTGTCTTTGACAAAGCGGTTTTGCCAATGGATGCTACCCTTGTAGTAAAGCGAAGGCGTATCGATGAGCTTGGTGCGAGTGATCTTTTCGCCTCGTTCGAAGTAGAACTTCCAGTTTCCAAGACGGAATCCGATTTGCATGAGCCAGTCGAGCGTATGGGCGTGATCGAGATTTTCATAACGGAAGGCCGATTTCACGGAATCAGTAACTTCGGTTATTGTCACGTCGTTAATATCGTCGTATGAACTCGTTGTATCGATTCTTCCTGCAATGGCCCAGTGCGGTTTAATCAAGTTGTTGGCGTGTTCGTAACGCAGCCCGAGACCATAAAAGACATCTCGCTTTTGCCATACGATGTTGGCTGTCGCGCGGTCGCGAACTTCGTATTTTAGATTTTCGTTCGGGAAGGAGACTCGCCCTGTTTCAATTAGCTTGAGCTGGGTGACGTCTGGGAACTTGTTGTCGTGACGGTAAGAGGCGCTAGCCATCAAGTTGTGGGGGAGCAGGTAAGTTCCGTCGATAGAAAATGCGGGGGCAAATTCCACGGTGTCGAGGAGCGAGCTATTGCGCTGTATGCCCGCTTGCACGCGGAACAGGGCTTTCCCGAATAGCGTGTCGGAAACTTCGGCGTAGCCGATTTCGCGGTCCTGATAATACGAGTGCTTGATTTTGTCGTGGCCAGTCTCTTCGGTGTTTAAAAATTCATATTCGAAGTGCAGTTTGGGGTTCAGGAACATGTTATAGCGGATGTCAAAATTCCCGAGAATCGTTTCGTAGTTGCGGACTTTGCTAGTGTCGTAATAGCTGATGTTGATAGATCGTGTTCCGTATTCGCTATAGGTCGTGTCATATTTATTCGGAATTTTCGGGAGCTTGCGCAAATCCATTTCGTGATTGCCGTAATGGATTTCTGTACCAAGTGTCAAATCCTTGACGGGGTAAAATTCAACGCCACCGCCATATGTACGCGATTCGATAATGATTCGGTAGGGGTCTGTCTGGAAATTGCGAACCGTCGGGTCGAGTGTATCGAGCAGGACCTTGTGCGTCGAGTTATCCGCATTATCGAGACTTAAATAGTTTATCTTGACGAACGCCTTGCCGTATCCAAAACGCCAGGTGACAATCGGCTGGAGGTGGATGCTGTTCATGGCGATGTTTCGACCGCCAAACGGGATTTGCGTGGAGTCGCGGCCAAGTGCAAAGAACGGTGAATGCGTTACCGGTTGGTATTCGTACGGCTTCGAAAGCATGTCGGAATGGCTCGCTACACCGAGATCGAGCGTTACCGAGTCCGTGATGAGACGGCGGAATTCAAGTCGCAAAGCGTTGCCTTCAAAGGCTCCACGTTCCCAGTTCACGTCTGTAATCGGAGTGTCGACCGGGATGCCGTGTCGTTCTTCAAAGAGAATTCCGTTTTCGCCATTGAGCGCAAGCGTCGAGCCATCGTAACTTAAACGCGTGGTGTAAATGCCTGCGAGCTTGCTCGGGTAGCGCTTGCTGAGACTCCCGATGCCAAGAGACCTGGCGGGGAGTTCCGGACTGCCAAGGATGGACGTGCCGAGCACCCATTCGGATTTTTGTCCAGAAAGGTCATACGTGCGTTGCATGACTTCGCGGAGCGGAATGACCCAACGGCCGGCGTCGGTTTCTCGTGGGGCGGGGTCCGGGCCGTTTACCGTTTCAAAAACGGAGTCTTGCGGAGCCGGGAGCTTGCTCGGCTTTGCATGGATTACATCGGCATAAACGCTTGAAACAAGCGTGAACAAAAACGCTAAAAGAAAAATTCCACGATTCATTAGAACCATTCTGCGCGGGATTTTTCGCGCCTTTCTCGGAGTGCCTGGACAACGGTGTAGGGCATTTTCATGCAACCTGGGGGGTAGGTCCCGTTTTCGGTGTGGAAGTCGGAACCGCCTGTGCCTACGAGGCCAAAGCGCTGAGCCATTTCCTTGTACTTGCGGCCAACGGCACCCTTTTGCGCCGGGCTGTAGACTTCCATGCCCTGGATGCCCCATTCCACCATGTTCTCGATGAACTGGTCGCTGAGGCCCGACTTGTACGGGTGGGCGAGTACTGCAATGCCGCCTGCATTTTCGATCAGTCGGATGGTTTCTTGCGGGTTGAGGCCTTTCTTTTCGACGAAAGCGATGCAACCGTCACCGAGGTACTTCGTGAACGCTTCGGAGAAGTTCGAGATGTATTCTTCATCGACGAGCGACATCGCAATGTGCGGGCGACCGATGATTTTACCCTTGCAGTAAGAATGCACTTTTTCGAATGTGATGCCGATGCCTAGCGCATTCAGCTTTTTGATAATTGCCTTCACGCGGGCGATGCGCTGCTTCGCGAAATCCTCGAGTTCCATGTTCAGGGCGAGGTTTGTCGGGTCGCAGAAGTACCCTAGAATATGGATGTCCTTGCCCTGCCAAACTGCAGAAATTTCGATTCCCGGGATGATTTCGAGACCGATTTCCTTGGCCGGTTCTTCGGCGAGCTTGTAGCTATCGAGGTTGTCGTGATCCGTGATGGAAATGCAGCGGAGCCCCTTGCGCTTGCAGAGCATGAGCAACTCGTCGACAGAGAGAGTCCCGTCGGAGAGCTTGGTGTGCATGTGCAAGTCTGCATAGCCGCCATTTTCGGTGATGATTGTCGAAAACATCTTTTGCATGGCTAGCCTTTTTTACCCTTTATAAAATAGCGTGCCATCATCCGAGCTGGCGAAATCGTCTTAAGCGGGTGGAGACTCACGTTTAAGAACGGGAATTCCTTCGCGCAATCAAAGCCGACTCTGCAAGCGGCGCCACTAATAAGGGCGAGGTATAAAAATTGCGGTTTGTAAGGGCCTGGGTAAACGCAGGCTACGGGGGCGTAAGTTTTTACTTGGTATTCAAGCTTGTCGAACAGCGTTTCTCCGTAACGGCAACCTTCGTCTGTGTAGTAAGAAACTTGTGCCTTTGTCGTTGAAAAGAGAATTTCTAGATCGCCATGGGCAATAAACAAGATTTTTTTGAGACTTTCTTCGGGGAGCTCGCTTAGGATGATTTTCGCGATTTCCTTGTCTTCTGGCATAAAGAAGACAACCTTTTCTTGACTCTGTAGACATTCAGGGAAAGAAAAGGCCTTAGTTTTCTTCATTTGCCCCGCTTTACGTATAAACCACCGATAAAGCAGTGGCTTGCAAAGAAAGCGCAAAGCAAAAAAACGTTTGCCGTTGGCAAAGTACTCTGAAGAAAACAATTGGTCTCCTAATTCTAAATTCAATAAAAATATATTAAATTTGCGCCATGCCTAAACAGAAGTTCTATGCCATAAAAAGCGAAAATGAAAAGAAAATCGTAACCACGTGGGATGAATGCCTTAAACTCACTCACGGTGTTAAAGGTGTTTTGTTCAAATCCTTCGGTTCCCGCGAGGAGGCTCAGGCTTGGCTCGACGGAATGGAGGCTCCTGCGCCCGATGGGATCCGAGTATTTGTCGATGGTTCTTTTTCGCCGGGATTTGGCCCTGCTGGCTGGGCATTTGTTGTAACCGAAGACGACAAGGAACTTGCCCGCGGTTCGGGAATTACAGCATTCGATGCTGAAAGCCGTAATATCGATGGGGAAGTGATGGCTTCGTTCCAGGCGATGAAATGGCTAGATGCGCACGATATGAAGGGCGTCATTTGCCATGACTACGAGGGCATTGCGCGCTGGGCTAAGGGCGAATGGCAAGCCAAGAGCAATATCGCCAAGATGTATGTGGCGGCTGCAAAACCTTATCTCAACCGAGTGCAGTTCGAAAAGGTCGCCGCCCATACTGGCGTCAAGTGGAATGAACTTGTAGATAAATTAGCAAAAGAAGCAATCGCAAAAGCGAGAAAGAAATAATTACTCGCTTTCGTGCTTGCTCATGCAGTGGAGGCTGCCGCCTTCTTCAATCACAGTGCGGCAATCAATGCCAATCACCTTGCGATCTGGGTACACGCTCTCGAAATACTTCTTGGCCTTCGCATCGTTTGCACACTTGTATTTCGGGAAGATGAGTCCTCCATTCACATAGATGTAGTTCATGTACGATGCCGGGAGAATTTGGCCGTCATCGAGCACTCGCTGTGGCGGAAGCGGGAGCGTATCGACCTTGGCGGTTTCGTAATGTTCCTTGAGCCAGCTTTCGATGAACTGCTTGGCTTCGGTCAAAATCGCGTAGTTGGGGGAACGCTTGTTGTCCGTCATGCACATGACGACTCTATCTTTTTCGACAAAGCGTGCCACGTTATCGATGTGGCCGTCCGTGTGGTCGCCGTGCAATCCGTGCGGGAGTACGAGCAATTCCTTGAGGCCGAAAGCCTTGCAGAGGGCCTTCACGACTTTCTTCAAATCCTTCTCGTCATTGCGGTTCTTACCGACGAGGCAATCTTCGGTCGTGATGCCGAGACCGTCGCCGTTGACTTCGATAGCGCCGCCTTCAAAGATGAACGGAACGCTTTCGTTGAGCGGGAGTTTTTGCTTTTCGGCAATCTTTTGCGGGATGGCGTTGTCGAGTCCCCATGGCGGGAACTTGGCGCCCCAAGCGTTAAATTGAGTTTCCGAGACAACCTTCTTGTCGCCCTTCTTCATAAAGAACGGACCGTAGTCGCGAATCCAGATGTCGTTTGTCTTGATGACGATAAAGTTCACCGGGAACGGGCGATTGGCGAGGGCCGCCTTTTCTTCGTCGGTCAAAAAGTTCTTGGCCGGGAGCAAGAGATTCACCGGTTGGAATTCCGTGATGTTACGGATAAGTTCTACATAGAACTTGCGGATGTTGACGCCGCGTTCACCATACCAGTTCGTCTTGTTGTGCGGGAATGCAAGCCACGTGGCGCTCTGCTTTTCCCATTCTGCCGGATAACGTACTTTTGCAATACTCATTCTTTCGTCTCTCGTCTAGTTTAATCAGCCCAAATCTTGAGGATGTCCTTGTACAAGTCCACGCGTCTGTCGCGGAAATGCGGCCACCAGCGGCGATTTTCTTCGGTTTCGGCAAGGTCGAGTTCGACATAGCTTGCTCCCAAGAATTCAGGATCGCACTTTTGCAAGATGTATCCGTCCGGTGCGGCAACAAAGCTTGTACCCCAGAACGTGAGGTGACCTTCGACGCCTGAGCGGTTCGCTGCAATCACGAATGTGCGGTTTGCAATGGCGTGTCCGCGCATGACCGTCATCCAGCTATCTTGCTGGCGCGGGTAAATTTCCTTGGGCTCGCTATCCATCCAGCCAATTGCGGTCGGGTAGATGAGCACGTCGGCACCCTTGAGACTCATGATACGGGCGGCTTCAGGGAACCACTGGTCCCAGCAAATGAGCACGCCAAGCGTACCTGCGCTAGTCTTGATGGGTTCAAAACCGGTGTCACCCGGAATAAAGTAATACTTTTCGTAGAAGGCGGGGTCATCGGGGATGTGGCTCTTGCGGTAAAGCCCTGCGATGCTTCCGTCGCGTTCAAACACGAATGCGGAGTTGTGGTAAATGCCACGGGCGCGTTTTTCAAAGAACGGGAACACGACAACGGCGTTCAGTTCCTTTGCGATAGCCTGCCATTCGGCAACAATCGGGTGGTCCTTTTCAATCGCCATGTTGAAAAAGTCTGCGTTTTCTTCGAACGGAAAGTACGGAGTGTGGAAAAGTTCGGGGAGGACGAGCAAATCGATGTCCTTGCCCTTGAGCTTGAGAGCTTCGTCCTTGTACCACTTGTTGTTGGAGTCGAAATCCCCGGTCCACTTGCCTTGCAACGTATATACTTTAATCTTGTTCATGTGCAATAATTTAGCAAAAACGAGCCTTATGTTCAATTTTTTGTAAGAACATTGTTTTGTTTGCGTAAAATCACAATTATGATACGCCCGAAAGTTGTAAGTTTTCTATATTAACCTCTGAATTTTTAAAACCCTTGATTTTTTTATAAAAGGATAAATAATGTCTCTTAAACTCATTTCTCGTGGTGCTGCTGCCGTGCTCCTTACCGCCGGTATTGCTTCTGCTCAGTTGATGAATTCTAAAAGCATGGATGTCATCCGTGTCGAAAAGACCGGTATTTCTGCAGGCAAGATTGATAGCCTTGCAACGATGCTTGGCCAACAGCAGGCTCCGGGCCAGAAGTTGACTGATGAAATGATGACTCAACTTCGCTATGCCGTTGTCGATAACCTCGTGGGTCAGGAACTCATCAAGCTCGAAGCTAAGAAAATGGGTATCAAGGTGTCTGCGGGTAAGGTTGATAGCTTGACCGCACTCTTCAAGAAGCAGTTCCCGAGCGAAGAAGCTTTCCAGAAGGAACTCAAGAAGTCTAACACGACGATGGCCCAGTTCAAGTCCAAGATCGAAGACCAGCTCAAGAGCGAACAGATTCTCGAAAAGAAGGTCCCGTATCCGACTGCTCCGACCGAAAAGGATCTCGAAGCTTTCTGGCAGCTCAACAAGAGCAAGGTCGTCCTCAACGATACGATTAGCGGTGCTCGCATCTTTATCTCTACCAAGGGTAAGAGCGCTCAGGAAATCAGCGATGCCAAGGACATGTTGAAGGGTCTTGCAGCTCAGGTTCGCTCCAAGAAGGCTACGTTTGCTCAGCTCGCTGCCGTCTATAGCGACGATAAGGAAGCCAAGAAGACTGGCGGTATTATGAACAAGTTTGTCGCAAAGTCCAAGGGCGCTGCTTTTGCCAAGGCTGTCGATAAGATCAAGGTTGGCGAAATCTCTGAAGTTATCACGGAAAAGGATGGCGTTTCTATCTTCATGCTTACCGAAAAGAACGACGGCAAGTTTGAAAGCTACAAGCACCAGATCGACTACATCCTCCGTGTGCAGGCCGAACAGGAACGCCAGGCTAAGCTCAAGGCTTACCTCGATGACCTCGGCAAGACTTACAAGGTCCAGTACCTCGACAAGAAGTACGAACCGCCTCAGGCAATCGGCGCTGCTGCTAAGTAATTAGAGCTATAAGGGCGCCAACAGTGCGCCCATTACCCAAAGGATGCTAAACGGCATCCTCTTTTGTTCTGGAAGACCAGAAAAATTTGAAAAATGGAGTTGTAAATGGCATTCAACACTACTCACACCGGGCTTATCGAGTTGCGCAGCCGCATCGATAAACTCTGGGGGTATCTTTGACTTAGAGGCAAAGACCGAAGAACTCTACGTCCTTGAAAAAGATTCCGGCGACCCGAACCTGTGGAACGATCAGGAAAAGGCGCAGGCAATGATGAAAAAGATTGGGAACCTCAAGGGACTCATTGATTCCTGGAAAGAAGTTTCCCAGACGTGTGATGACCTTGCCGAGCTTTATGAAATGAGCAAGGACGAGGAATCTGCCGACCTCACGGCAACGCTCGAATCCGACATTGCGGACCTCAAGTCTAGAGTCGAAGCGATGGAATTCAAGAAGATGCTGAACGGCCCGGACGATGCCTGTGCATGCCTTATGTCTATCCATCCGGGTGCAGGTGGCACGGAGTCCCAGGACTGGGCGCTTATGCTATTCCGCATGTATACGCACTTCTTTGAACGCGAGAAGATGGACTTCAAGGTCGTGGATTTCCAGGAAGCTGAAGACGCGGGCCTCAAGAGTGCAACGATTGAAGTCACTTGCGAAAACGCTTACGGCTTGCTCCGTTCTGAAATTGGTGTTCACCGCTTGGTGCGCATCAGCCCGTTCGATGCTAACGCCCGCCGCCATACGAGTTTTACCGCCGTTTATCTGTACCCTGAACACGAAGATGTGGAATTCGATCTCGACATGTCCGAAGTCCGCGTGGACACGTACCGCAGTAGTGGTGCCGGTGGTCAGTACATCAACAAGACGGATTCCGCAGTGCGTATGACCCACTTGCCGACAGGCATCATGGCGAGCTGCCAGACAGAACGTTCGCAGATTCAAAACCGCGAAACCTGCTACAAGATGCTCAAGACCATGGTAGCAGAACATTACCGCTTGGAAGAAGAAGCGAAGCGTGATGCCCGCATGGCTGAGAAGAAGAAGGTCGAATGGGGTAGCCAGATCCGCAGTTACGTGTTGCAACCGTACCAGCTCGTGAAGGACCTCCGCACAGGCGTTGAAACGTCTGACACGGCAGGCGTGCTCGACGGAAAAATCAAGCCGTTCATCGACGCTTATCTGCTAAGTACAAGCGAAGCGAATAAGGGGTAGAAAATGTGGCGGGCTTTGCCCGCCATTTTCTTTTATTTTAAGTTGTATTTTTCCTTGATCGCGATGCGCTCTTCTTCGGAAAGGCTCTTGATATAGCTTTTCCAGCCTGGGCAAAAGTTTATATGGAATCGCCAAATGCGTCCAATCAGCGACTTGGGGTTATTGTCGTATTGTGCGCGGAGTTTGCAATTTGCACAAGCCATTTTTTGACACCTTTTGTTGATTGTGATTCATCTTAATATACAATAAAAATACTCCCGGCGAAAGCCAGGAGTATCTTATTTTTAAACGCTGTTTTGAAGTAAAAATTACTTCATTGCACCGCGTTCGAGCTTGATCGTGAAGTTCGTGATGTCGCAAACTTCGCTCGGACCCCAGTACTGGATCGGAC
>Ga0265298_10007178_pt1 | contig 13590 bp, 7 predicted proteins | sample AusTroGonzalo_MG_3_FD_193486 | JGI IMG/M metagenome (GOLD analysis project Ga0265298, IMG submission 193486) | Bovine rumen microbial communities from tropical cattle in Woodstock, Queensland, Australia - Gonzalo_01 | ecosystem: Host-associated > Mammals > Digestive system > Stomach > Rumen ...
TAAATCAATTTATGTCAATAGCCTTTTAAGAAAATTGTGCTATTATAGCACAATTTTTGATAGACAGAGAATCACTCTTTGAATTCAACGCATAAGTCTTAGAACAATCGGGAAAATAACGATTATTACAATTATAAATGTCAGGAGAAAGGCAAGAGCAACGCCTAAAGTAACAATAACAACGCCTATAATAGCGCATAAGCATATATTAGACGTGAAAAGCAATGGCAGCCTTATTAACGCTCCCCATAGCCCTCCATACTTGATAACTGAAGCAATAAGAACTACGCTTGCTATCAAAGTTAGTATAATAGTAACTGGAAGAATCCAATGAACAAAAACGCCAAGATTTTCGGGGAACAAATATGAAAATGCTAAATGAATCAATACGTAAGAGCCAATTATCAAGGCAGGTGCGATAACTGCAAAAGAATGCTTGAATAAATACTTGAAGCCATGCCTTGAAGTATCGAAATAGTCATATTTTTTTATACTACCAAGCGGCAGTCGGCTGAAAAACTCATACATTGAATCAGAAAAAGCAAGTTCAAACAGAAGTGCCAACAGACCGATACCAAGGAGATATCCACCCTGAAAGCGCTCATTAAAGGCATAGACCGTGTCAATAATGCCATTAAGGAACGAATTATGGGTAATATTAAGATGTGACGAGTTTTCGAGAATAATAGTCCTTATGATTTCATATACACAAAAGGCAGAGAGTGCCACCGATAGCAAGCAAAAAATAACAGGTTTAATAGATCTTTTGATATTTGTCATATTTACCCTCCCTTAATTCCATTGCTTAAATTGTGCTATTATAGCACAATTTATATTTTCATTGACTTCGGCTTGCTGCTGAGTATCTGATTTACCGTATCTTTCAGCTCTGCCTGATACCTGACGGCAATTTTGCCGTTTTTGCGGCTTACGCTGAACTTCAAACCCGAATTTTTGTCTGCTGCTGCCTTTTGGAGCTTTGTCAGCTCATCTTCACTGACTATCCTTATATAGTCAGCTCCATAGTTCAGACCGTTCTTTCGGGCAATCGCAGAAATAATATCCTTATTGAATACATTTGCTTTGAAGTCTGGCAGCTCGGTAGCATTCCGCTGCTCCATGAGCTGCTGCGTTACATTGCCGATAGCAATGAATTGTTCAAGCTCTTTCAGCGACCATTTACCTGTGAATACTTCCTCCATTATCTTATCGGGAGTAGTTACAGGATTCTTGGACATATCATAAAGGCATACGCCCTCACGGCTATATATAACGATATTGTCAAACTGCTTGCTGTCGTATATTTCCCTCAGATTACTCGGTATTTTATCTACGATGTAATCATGCTTGTCCTTTGCAGTTGCCCTGGGCAACTTTCCTGCAGCAAGCTGTTTTTCATACCTTAAGATCGTACTTAGGTATGAAATCTGCGGTTTTACGGCAACTAAAGCCAGTGTGACGTTATATCCGTTATCTTTGAAGCCCTTACAAGTTGCTAAAGGCACTTCCGCTGTTCGCAGAGTCCCTTCTACCAATACATTATATTTCTCAGCTCTGAACCGTGATATAAGAGCTTCTGTGACCTTTCCAGAAAAATCATTGGTAAAGTCAACGCTGTCCTTACCGTATTTTTTCTGTAATTCAGCATAGTCAGGGTGAAGCGGACGAAATTCATCGCCGTTTATAACAATAAGATTATGATCGCACTGAGCTTTAATAATATCTTGAAGCCCTGTTTTTCCTGCGCCAGACTGACCGCCTAAAATAAAAGCGCAAGGTACTTTATCACGCTTTTTATCGGCGATAAGCTCTTTATATTGCTTGTTTATGACACGGTTCAGAACTTCTATAGTGAAATCACCGTCATTCATTATTATTTATTACCTCATTCGCATAATCACGGGCAAATTCAAATTTTGCCTGTATAAGCTTCAATTCGTCCATTGTGTATTCTTTGCCGATAAGGTTTTCTTTGATTTGGAATACCATGTGTGCAAGAATATTCAATGGGTGTTTATCGTCATCTTGAATATTCTTAGCAATCATATAGCGTGTTATCGTTCCATAAATCTCTGCTGCCACTTCGGACATAACTTCCTTTTCAAGTGTAATAAAGTAATCCATTTGCTGAACCTCCTTTATAGAAAGCTTTGCTTCCATACTATCTAAAAGCTTTAAAATTGTTGTAAGTTTAGGATCGGTAGTTCCTTTTTCAAGTCGAGCTATTACAGGCTGCGGAACACCACTCCTTGCACTGAGCTGCTGCTGTGTAATATGGCGGCTGTTTCTGAGCTGCACAAAGGATTGAATAAAAAGCTCTTTTTCGTCAAGTTCCATTATAATATCCTCCCGTTTATATATAATTATAACTCGCAAGTTATAATTTGTCAAGAGAGGATAAATGAAAAATCTCTCCCCGGTTATCACAGGGGAGAGATTTTGTGCTATTATAGCACAATTTTTTTCTGCTGCTCAAGTAGGTCATGAACCTTGTCTTTGTCGCTGCGGTTTACTTTTACGATATAATGACCTTCGCTTTCTTTCATTTCAAAGGTAATACCGTTTTCTTTCAGTTTTTCCGCAGCTTCCTCGGAGCTTACCTCGATAAAATAAGGATCTACGACTTCGGCAAGCTCTGATTTAGGCTTTTCGTCCGCAGCGTTTTCAAGCTGCTTTGTCAGCTCATCGAGCCGCTTTGACTTCTCTTGCAGCTCTTCCTCATGAGGGAAGGGGACATCGAGCTGTGTCTGAGCTTCTTTAAGCTCATTTGTAAGCCTTTCAAGCTGCATTTCTACCGATTTGAGCTTATCTTCCATACCGTTGAGCAGATTGTCAAGCCTTGTGAAGTTACCGCTTTCGCTTGCACCAAGTTCAGCTCTGTAATCAGAGTGACCTTTGAGCTGCGCCACATATATGCGGTTCATAGGCTCAAATCCTATATTAAGCTTGAAGCCCTGATAACTGCCGACTTCGGTATAGCCGCTGAAATTAGCCTTTACAGCCTTTTTACAAGCTTCTATAAGAGCCTTTCCTGCAACTTCCTTATCTGTGTAAACCTTGCCGTAAAGCTCTATGGACGAAAATACAGGCTTTCCTTTATCATCAAGAGTAACTGGACGTGCTTTGAAGTCCAGTATATCCGCTTCGATTTTGGTTTTCAGCTCTTTATACGTCTTTATCTTCATAGGCAGCTCTTTATAAACCTTATCTTGCAGATCGTACAGGGAGTTCATGTGGCTTGCTTTCAGCATTTTCAGCTTTCCGACTTCAATATCCAAGTCCATTTTTTCCTTGATAAGCGGATTTCCTGCGGATAATGCCTTTATTTCTGCATACGACAAAGATACTTCATCTAAATCCTGACACGAACGGACAGGAGATTTGCTTGTCATTATCTGGCTGATGAACTTCTGCTTGTTTTCAAGCATCTGGTAGAGATAAGCGTCGAATGTGCCTTCAGTAACGTATCTGTACAAGTCAACCTTTTCATTTTCGTTGCCCTGTCTTACCATTCTTCCACGCCGCTGTTCCATATCAGAGGGCTTCCACGGTGCGTCCAAGTCATGAGAAGCAATGAGCTTATCCTGTATATTTGTTCCTGCACCCATTTTCTGTGTAGAGCCTATAAGCACTCTTATTTCACCCTTACGGACCTTTGCAAAGAGCTTATCCTTTGCTTCCTCAGTCTTTGCGCTGTGAATAAATGCTATTTCCTCGGCAGGAACACCCTTTTGTATGAGCTTTTCCTTAATATCATCGTAAACGCTGAACTTTTTGCCGTTTTTCTTTTCATCGGTCTTGCTCTGAGGTACACCCAGATCACAGAATATGACCTGTGTTGACTTCTGTTCTGCTGTCCTTTCCCAGATGTTATATACGTTGTTTATGCAGATGTTAAGCTTTGAGTTTTCATCATCGGGCAAATCAGGATTCATAAGCCTTACATCAAGACCTATCTTTCTTCCGTCATTTGTTATCATCGGCATATTATCTACTGAAGGATCTACTTGCCTTAATCTGATACGCCTTGCTCTTTCACTCAGATCTTCGATGAAGCTTTTTTGCATATCGGACGGTTTTGCAACAATAGTATGCATTTCACACTCAGGTATCTTTAATCCGAGCTGATCGCTTGTCTTAATATCAGCGCACTCCTTGAATAATGACATAAGCTCAGGCATATTATTGAACTTTGCAAACCTTGTTTTCTGCTGATAACTGTTGCCCTCTGGTGACAGCTGGCTTTCGGTTACCGTTTCCGCAAAGTTCGCAGCCCACATATCAAAGTGCTTTAAGCCTGTTTCTTCAAGGAGATCGTTCTGAAGATATCTCATCATCGTATATATCTCAGAAATACTGTTGCTGACAGGTGTACCTGTGGCAAAAATAACGCCCTTGCCTCCTGTTATTTCATCAAGATACTGCGTTTTCAGATATAAGTCCATTGTTTTCTGAACATTATCATTTGTGGATATACCTGATATATTGCTCATTTTTGTTGAGATAAACAGGTTCTTGAACATATGGGCTTCATCAATAATGAGCTTGTCTATTCCAAGTTCCTCAAAGTTGACAACATCATCACGTACAGGAGACTCCGTAAGCTTTTCAAGCTTTGCTTCAAGAGATTTTCTTGTTTTCTCCATTTGCTTTATCTGGAAGTTATCGCCCTGTTGTGATTTCATAGTTGCAATTCCTGTGATGATTTCATTTATCTGGTCATTCAGGAGCCTTTCCTGTCTCTCTCTGGATATAGGAAGATTTATGAGCTGTGAGTGTCCTATGATAACTGCGTCATAATCGCCAGTAGCGATTTTCGCAAACAGTCTGCGGCGGTTTTTCTTTGAAAAATCGTCAGCTGTTGCAACGAGGATATTCGCATTAGGATACAGCTTTATAAAGTCAGCTCCCTCTTGCTCTGTAAGGTGATTTGGTACGCATAATAATGCTTTATTATGTAGTCCCAATCTCTTGCCTTCCATAGCAGCGGCTATCATTTCAAAAGTCTTTCCTGCGCCTACCTCATGTGCAAACAGCGTATTGCCGCCATATAGTGCGTGAGCAACAGCGTCCCTCTGATGTTTACGGAGCTGTATTTCATTATTCATGCCAGGGAATTCCAATGCCGAGCCGTCATATTCTCTGGGACGTGAGCTATTGAACATACGGTTATACTGTTCAACAACTTCCTCTCTGCGTTCTGGCTCTTGATATATCCATTTTTTGAATGCTTCTTGCAGCTGTCTCTGTTTCTCCTGTGCAAACTCTGTTTCGGTCTGGTTTATTACCGAAACTTCCTTGCCGCCATTATCTACACGGTCTTTAACTGTTGTACTCTGGAGATTGAGACAATCCTCCAGTATCTCATACGCAGACTTGCGCTGTGTACCGAATTTCGCATTTGCGGCAGTGTTTCCCTTATCATGTACTTTATTGGCGATACTCCACCTTCCTGTCAAGTCAGAATAATCGACTTTAATGCAGGAACGCTTATTAAAGTTCATTTCCCTCATATAATGCGGAGTACCGAAGTTATCATACATGAACTGCTGCACAAATTCTTTCGGAACGCATGGCGCACCGAGTTTTATGTCGATATCCGCAGCTTGAAGTCGTATAGGCATAGCCTTTTCCAGAGCTTCAATATTTTGCGTATATCTGCTATCGTCTGCGTAATGTTCCTGCATGAATTCAAGCTTTTTGCGGATATTGCCTGATAAGTATTCGTCCGCAGCTTCAAGGCGAGGATTTCCGCTATCGTCCATTTTCATAGGATTTTCAAAGATAACGCCTTTCAGATCTTCCATTATCTTTTCAGCTGTAAAGCCTGTGAGCTGCTGCATATATGCCATATCCACATGAGCTTTTTTCGCCATTGACAATGTAAGTGCTTCCGCAGATGTTTCAACTGATGTTACGTCTATTTTTGCGAGAATTGTTCTCTTGTCAAAAATATCCGCTTTTCCGATAAATTCCTCGCCCTTGTATTTTTCAAGCGATGAAAGCAGCGGCGCAGCACTGTCTTCTTTGAACGCAGATGTATTCTGCTTTGTGTTCAAACGTCCGTACTTCTCAACGAAACTGTCATATACGGTGTTCAGCTTCTGTTGTAAAGCTTGCAGCTGCACATCTGAGCCGTTGTCTATCTGACAGCTTATAACTTCTCTCAGGCAATCACGAATTTCTATCATGCCCTTTATGCGAGGAATATCGGATTTCTTACCTTCAAACTTCTCAAAATCATTGTTATTACGGTAATAAAGATTATCCGATATTACTGCATAGCTGAAATTCCTTACATTCAGCGGTATTTCAACTTCATCGTCATTGAAAATATCCTCTGATGTTTCAGCTGCCGCAGCTGCTGCCTTGAATTTTATATTTTTTATAGCTTCAGCAAGCTGATCTTTGAGTACAGCACCCTCAACAGGAATACACATTGTATCCTCAGCTCCGTGACCATAGAGCTTGTTGCCCTCGACTATCTTACCGAGTACCATATCAGGATTATCAATAAAATACTGATTTACCGCCAGTCCGTCCTCAGTTTTACCGAGGTCTATCCATGACGGCATATTGTCCTGTGTAAGCTCTATGGGCTTTTCACGCTTCTGCAAGAAAATAATGTCAGATGTTACTTCCGTTCCTGCATTGCCCTTGAAAGCATTGTTTGGAAGCCTTATAGCTCCTACAAGTTCAGCTCTTTCAGCTATATACTTCCTTATGGAAGGATTGTTCTTATCCATAGTTCCTTTGGACGTTACAAAAGCAACTATGCCGTTCGGCTTAACCTTATCGAGGGATTTTGCAAAGAAATGGTCATGTATCTGGAAATGATACCTGTTATATGCTGCTTCATTAAGCGAATAACCGCCGAATGGCACATTTCCGACAGCAAGATCAAATGTATCGTTCTTAATATCAGTCTTTTCAAAGCCTGTTATCTTTATATTTGCGCTCTGGTAGAGCTGCTGCGCTATTCGTCCCGAAATACTGTCAAGCTCTACGCCGTAAAGCTTGGAGTTATCACGAATATCCGTAGGCATTACTCCGAAGAAATTACCCACACCCATTGCAGGCTCTAATATTCTGCCGCCTGTAAAGCCGTTGTTTTTCAGAGCGTCATACATTGCAGTAATTACTACAGGTGCTGTGTAATGTGCGTTCAGTACGGAAGCCGCAGCTGCGGAGTATTCTTCTGGAGTAAGAAGTTCCTTCAGCTCTGCATATTCGTTCTTCCAATCGTCATGGAAGTCCTCAAAGGCATTTTTCAGACCGCCCCAACCGACATACTGCGATAAAATCTGCTGTTCCGCAGCCGTTGCAAGCCTGTTTTCGGCTTCTATCTCTTTCAGTGTCCTGATAGCAGCCACATTTGCACGATACTTTGTTTTTGCACCACCTTCGCCCAAGTTCTCATTGGTGATAACAAAGTCTTTTTTATCTGCGGCATGAACTGTTGTTGCAGTTTCAGCATGAACTGTCTGTTCAGTTTCTGTCTCAGGCTGAACTATCGGTTCATCTTCTTGCTGCACTGTTGGTTCAGCTTCTGCTGGCATATCACTGAAAAGAGAAAGCTGATCCATATCAATATTATTGTTGTTTTCAATAATATCTGCTAAATCAAGGAAATCCTCATTATCAATGAGCTTTGCGGTCAGCTCCTGTACTCTGTCCCAACTGATAGTCTGCTTTTCATCGCTTGAAAGAAAACTGCCCTTCCATAAAAGAAGTCCGTCCTCTTGCGTTTTATAGCCGTATCTGCTGTCATTTATTATAAGCTCAGAATAATCATCGTTATATATTGACCGCAGATAATCGGCTCTGTTGGCAGGATCGCTGTTTTCATTGAAATGGTTGACTACGTCCTGTTTTGAAGTGCTGATAAATCTATAATTGCCGATTATATCGAGCATTTCCTGTTCTGTGAACTCATCAGCCAGAGCTTGCTGCGGTTCTGCAAACTCATATACTTCAAAATCCATTCCTTGCCATATCATGGACGGGCTTACAATGCTTGCATTTGTTTCAAACAGCGGCTTCATGCCGAGCAGACCGCCTTTGCTTTCGATGATGTATGGATTACCTTCCCACAGGACTTTATCACCGATGTTCAGATCATTACCTTTTACCGTTGTTGTCGGTCTTTCGGCTTTTTCTCTCTCTGAGCGTTCAATAATGCTCTGTTCGCTTATTTCCTCAACTACAGGTTCAGCGGTATTTTCAACCATGCTGTCAAGCTCACGCTGAAGCTCTGCTTTTTCTTCGGGACTACCTATTGAATCAGCAAGTGCTTCGTTAATGTCAATTGCTCTTTCTGCCTGTTTATCGGCAAGTAAAGACTGTATTTCTTCCTCATAATCTGCTGTTGATGTAAGTTCATTGAAGTCCAGATTATTGAGTACAGGTATCATTGCTTCAATACTCTCATACGTTTGAGAATGAATGAGGTCACCGTTTATATATGAATTTATTGCATAGTTTTTAAAGTCAGCTGATACCTGTAATTCAAGCTCGTCACTAATAGGAGTATTATCTATCTCTACGATTGAGGTATATGCGATGTTTATGCTGCTCATATCAGAAAAATCCGCTTTGCTGCCGTATTCCTGTTCGCAGAATTCATTTATAAGCCTTTTGGCTGTATCTATCGGTAGCTCTGTTTCTCCATTGGGGCGCAGATATTCAGATAACTTGTAATTCTCGATACGAATGTTATCATCTGTTCTTTCTCCCTCTGGAATGCCGCCGATACCGTTATTTACGGTATAAATGTTTATTGTATCTTCATCGGAGCTTAATTCAACTGAGAATGTAAAATCGGAACTCTGCTGTATTTCGGCATATTCTGTCTCATTGATAGGAGTGCCGATTTTTTCATAGCCTTGCAGCGAACCGTTGTCAGCTGCTACGCTCATAATATCAGCAAGGAACATTCCCGAAAGCTTATAATATGCGACCTCTCCATTTATTTCAGTACGCACAAGAGACTGTGTTCCGTGTTTATGGTTTTCATCGGGAAGCGGAACAGAGTTGCTTTCTGCTGCGGCAATGGCAGTATTTTTTCTTATAATTTCCTCAAGCTCTCTCTCGATAGAGCCTAAACGCCTTGCAAATATGTTTCTGCTGACATTTTCACGACTAACATAATGACTATGGAAAGCCGCTGCTCTTTCAAAGGCAGCATTTACTATGTTTTCCGTCACATTGTTACGGACAGAGAATTTTTCTATCCTTTCAAGGAATTTCTGCTGCTTTTCGGAGAAAGAATGATTGAGTGAAACTTCCTCAAATGCGCTGTGTATAGCTTCATCAACAGAAAAAGCGGAAGTATTGATAACCTCCGCTTCATTGCTTATATTATATCCGAGATTCCTGTCTCGATTATCTCCTTGATAACCATTTCCCGAGCTGTCTCTCTGTAGTTGTTCATCAGACCTACCCATTTCATCTGGTCTGTTGCCTTCAGTTCCTCGTTCGTTCCGTCCGCTTCCGCTAACTCCTTCACTATCTGGTCGAACCTCTCCCACGCCTGTTCGTCTATCGCCTGTAAGTGTGGTGTCAGCGTGTTCAGAAGCAGCATCGTGCTGTAAGTTCCCTTGAAGTTCTCCTTGAGATACTTCTCTCTCAGCTTCCCGAACCGTCCGATCACTATCGGTTCTTCCTCCTCGCTCTCGTCCCCGAACGGAAGATAAGTCTGTGTCTCCTCGTCCAGAACGTAAGGTATTCCGTTCACTACTTTCCTCTTGGGTACGTTGTTCTCGTTGATATTCTCCATTTCCTACACTCCTTTCAAGTCGTTTGCGTTCGTTTACGTTGCGTTCTATTTGCCTTAATACTGCCTGTGCGGTATCAGCTGTAGCTTCACCCACAAGACCGGTAATATACGTGTTCTGGAAAAGATATAGATTTGCAAACTGATTATTGGACAGATATGCCGATATATCTGTACCTGTACGCTTTGCAGCCATATATGCTGCGCTCTCAGCAACAAGTGTTGCAAATGCGGTTCTGAATTCTTCCCTCGATATCGACGGTGCAAGGTTATCGTACATCTGGTCTAATTCACTGGCGTAATCGACAGACCGCAGCCGAGCCATTGAAAAAGCCATAGATACGATAGTTTTTTCAATATTTTCGCTCTGAATACCGCCTTGATCGCAAAGCATGGTGTTTATCACGGCTCTGTTTTCCTGTGACAGCTGCCATATATATGCTTCGGGATCTCTGGATTTGCCGTTTGCTCTTGCTTCTGTGTCCTCAACGGCATAGACATAGTGCAGCTTCTTGTTATCACGGTCAAGGAGAGCAATTCCGTCACTATGCCGCTTTATATGGCGGTTCATGCGGTTTTCTGCTGTCCAGAACGCGAAGTCGGCGCAAGCTCTGGTGTCAGGACGCTGTGCATGAATTAGAACCTGATCGTCAAAGCTGTACTTGTACATTCTCGACGCAGTATCAAGGAATTTCAGCCAGTTGTCCTTGCTTTCAGCTATGTTGTGAAGCGTGTCGTGCGAAAGCTGTTCGTATTTTTCGTACTTTGTTTGCAATTCTAAGTCCTCCCTTAATCATATTGTAGCACTTTAAAGTATTGATGTCAAGTTTTACAGGGAAATTTTTAAAATTTCAAAACGGCAAAAATTTCTTATTTCGCATTGGAGAAGAAAAGACCGCACTTCGCTTAAAATAGCATATCAGCCCTTAATATATATAACTTCAAGTTATAATAATACTAAGAGTAATCTAATCATTCTTTCTTTTCCAAGGGAGATAATTCTTGGGTCTAAGAAGATGACTTTAATTTTTCGGACTACCCACTCTCAAAAAAATTTTTGCTGCCCACTTGACAAATGGACTTTTTTGTGTTACTATTGCAATTAAGAAGAATGCTTTTATAAAGCAGTTGAACAGTCCGATTGTACTCGCAATACATTCGGGCTATTTTTTTGCAGTGTTTTCTGATCCTTCCTGTGATATACACTATCAGGAAGTAATGATTATCTACAAACACTCGCTTATTATCCTTTGACTTACGTCTGCTCTTGCGTAGGAACTTCATTTTTTCAAGCTCTGCAATAGTCTCGATGATAGTTTCACGTTTCATACCTGTCTGTTCCGCTATGTCATTGTAGCTGTTCCATGAATCCCATAGCTTCAGCGAGAAGCTCTTGCAGATAAACAGGTATATCATCATCTGTCTCGGACAGAGCTGCCCGAACACAGACCTGTCAACAAAGAAGAAGCTGTCCGTTGTGGGCAGCTTCTTTACTTCGTATATGTATGTTCCTTTATAGCCATTGGCTTTTGTGGAGCGTTTTACAGGCACTACAAGCCCTTTCGCTGCAAGGCCGTCAATTACCTTTGAGACAGTCTGAACAGCCTTTAAACCGCATTTCTGAGCGATTGTGACCTGTTTTACCTTAACTGCTGTACCGTCAAACATCGGATAGTCTGACGGTAGACTGCAAAGGTAAGCATATATGCTCAGTTCCTTTGCGTTCAGCCCAAGATTGAATATCTTATTACTTAGTTTTATATTGCTCACCTTTACACCTCTTATTGACTTTATTTGAATATAGTGCTATAATAATATAAATGATTAAGCTTTTTTATATTTATTTTCCTCCATATACTTCTGATTATTAAATTATAGGATTATAATCAGAAAGGAGGTGCCCCTAATATGGACATATTAGCAGGTATCATATTAGGGATTAATGCAATTGCCATTAATTATTTGTATAGGCAGTACAAAAAGCATTAATCATTGAAAGACAAGGGCAAGGTTTTTCCTTGCCCTTTGGCTTTTATCTTATATAATTCTCATTTTATGAATAATTTTCATGCTGAGAATAGATTACTTTATATCCTCGGCATTTGTCGTATATAATCTGTGGTTTAACATCGGCATTTTTTTGATTTATGACAGAGTTGATATTATTATCAGGCATAATACTCATAATGCAGTAACCGTCTTTACAACACTCTCCACGCAGGATATATGTTACTGTAACAGCGTATTCATTGCCAGTATATGCATTATTATCATACTCTTTAAGGCACAACACATCATTTTCCTGATAATTTCTATCGTCTTTCCTTACTTCAAATTTCTTCTTGCCTGATCTCACAGCTTCAAAGTATATAGGAGCTATTTTTAATTCATGTACCATGATTATCTCCTATATCTTCATTGCTGTGTTTTTTTTTACAGTTGCAGCGTTTATGTATGCTTTCAGCTCATCGTTCATATCCTTATTTTTAAGCACATGATCTACGACCTTATAGCCCTTTTCTTCATATTTAGGCTTATATTTCGCTACAGCTTCTCGTCCTGCCTTGTCGTTATCGAGGACAAAGTGTATCTCTTTGACCTCTGGGTGCATTGATAAGTAATGCTCCAGAGCTACATCTGACGTTCCTGCAAGGCTTATCCGTGAATGAGCTGTCCATGCGTCCTCTTTGCCTGTTATCTTATTCGCCATAGTTGCATGGCTCAACAGGTCTATCGGAGCTTCAAATACATACAGCTTACCGCTGCTGCCTTTACCGTCCATAGAAAAGGCATAGCGTTTATCGCTGCCGTCACAGTCACCTCGATACTGGATTTTTGTATTCGTACCTCTGACACAGGCAAATGCAGCCTTTTTATCCTCGTTATATCCGACAAATACTACATTATTATGATCGTCTTGATAGATTTTCTTGTCGGCTATCATCTTGGTTATAATCTGAGGATCAATAAACCGTGTTTTGTTAAGATATGCAAAAGCCCTTGAATACTTACCCTCACATTTCTTAGGCAGCTCAAGGTCTTTCGTTTCATGAATATGATTATCAGCCTTTGGCGGCGGCGGTATGTATGCAGCTACGCCACTTCCATTAAGCTCAAGGACGGCTTCTTGGAAGCTCATTCCCATATTCAATTGGAGAAAAGAAATAGCGTCACCACCATGCTCACCGCTGCTCCAACGCTTCCAACCTCTACGATCATCGAAGATGCTCAGACTTGACATATCCCCTGGGTAGGGCTTAGAAATCTTTATCTTATAGCTGTTTCCACGATGATTTAGTTCATATCCCTTGCTTTCAAGATAGCTTACAAGGTCAACTTCATGTGCAGCTTGTTTCTGTTCAGCAGTTATTGAGGGGCGCTTATATTCAACGTATGTACCTTTTTTATCCTTGATTTGCTTCACAGCTTTTTCAAGGGTAATATCTGTGTCTATTTCATTATTCATAGGTTTGTCCATAGTGACCTCCTTTTCCAAATTGTGCTATAATAGCACAATTTTTATTGTCTATTCCTGACTTGTTCTGTAAGTCCGATAAGCTCATCTACCGAAACATTGAGGAATATTGCTATTTTTGCGATTATCTCCACCGCAGGAATACTATTTCTTTTAAGGTTGTCCATAAGGCTTTTATGGATATTACAGCAGCGGCAGAACTCATTTATAGACATATTTCTCTCTTTACAAGCGGCATTTATATTGCTTATCAGGCTTGTTATTATTTCTTCTCGGTTTCTTTTCCCTTATATGTTGCACCGAAGGACTCCGCTGCGTCCTCGATTATCAGTGCTCCGTG